>Ga0308419_1002759_pt1 | contig 11207 bp, 9 predicted proteins | sample HotsprSampleMS50_FD_203674 | JGI IMG/M metagenome (GOLD analysis project Ga0308419, IMG submission 203674) | Hot spring phototrophic mat microbial communities from Mushroom Spring, Yellowstone National Park, Wyoming, United States - 20090730_MS50 ... | reverse complement strand
TAAACTTGGGAATAGATTTTTTTTCTATCGATACTACTTATTATTTTTTTAATTCGACTTATGTAAATTTTAATTTTCCAACTACATTAAATTTATATTTATATCCAATTGAGATTCATTTTAAACCCTATAAACAATTACAATATAGGGTATTTGCTGAAATGCATCTATCAAAAATATATTTAAAACAATTTACAAATACAAATGATAAAATCTATCTTCATATATCATCTTTGGATCAATATTATGTAGCAAATCTTAACCAAAAAATCAGTGTTTTTGCTAATCCCTCTCCTCCTTTCGCTACAAACAACATCATTGCTATTTTAAATCATGATTCCAAAATTTCTATTGCCGAAAAAGGTGTTATGATTGGACCTGCATTTCTATGGAATCTAAATCCTTATATAATATCTGCTCGATATACAATTATTAGAGGGAATGCATATTTAAAATATACAAACAATCAAGCTAGCTTAGCATTTGTTTTTTTACCATTTCTTAGGGTTAATCAGATTGAAAGAGATGCAAATTTAAAAGGGTTTGAATTCGCTTTGAGTATAAAAAAAGTAATTTTAAAAAATTTATTCTTGGTAGGTTCTTTAAGAAGTTTGGAGATGGACTATAAGTTTACGAATTTTAATTCCAAAAGCTTTGATAATTTTGTTTTTTCTTACGATGACAAAGAAAGTGCACCATTTTTTTCTGCGTTAGACGAGAAAAAGTTGCATTATTCGATGCTGGATATTCTATTTGGGATTGAATATCGTTTGAATCTTCTTTAAATTGTTGATTTTTTGATTGGAATTTTCCAATTTAATAACGATTTTTTGATCCCATGGATTTTTAGTCATAGAACATGATTTATTTCTATTGATTCTAATCGATTGAATTATATTTATCGAAAAAATCAAAAAAATTTATTTAAGATTTTAAGAATTACAAAATTTTTCTTTATTTTTAAAAAAATTTCGATTTTCTGGATTTTGTGTCCTAGCCAAGATTTAAAATTTTTTTTAGGGGGAGGATAAAAATCATAAAAGGGAGACGAAGATGCATAAAATCGTTTTAAAATGTAGAACAATATCGCCTATGTTTATGTATGGTTCGGATAAAACACCAGAATTAAGGCCTTCTGAATTTAAAGGGATGACACGTTATTGGTGGAGATTACTACAACTAGAAAGTGATCATAAAGAATTAAGAAAAAAAGAAGCAGAAATTTTTGGCGGAACCCAAGAAAAAGAAGGAAAAAGTAAAGTACGCATAAAGGTTTATCCACAACCAAAAGAATTTGGAGAAAATCTAAAAAAAGATTATAAACTTGATTGGAGTTTTAATAGACAAAAGGGAAAACATGCAGGCATAGGATATTTGTTATATTCAACAATTCTAAGAGATAAGGAGAAGACTTATATAAAACCCGATTTTGAATTTTATATAGAAATTACATCAAATGATTCTAATGCATTTCTTAAAGCTACCAATGCTTTGTGGGCAGCAATCTATTTAGGTGGATTTGGAACACGTTCTCGACGTGGTGCTGGAAGTATAGAAGTAAAAGAAGTAAAAAGTACGACACATCTTAATGTAGATTTTAAAATTCCTCAAGTAAATTCACATAAAGAAATAAAAGAATATTTAGAAAAAAATATAAAAGAAATCTATAATAAAGATAATAAGAATTTAAAAGAACTTAAATATCCATCGTTATATAATGCAAAAATATTGATTCTTGAGCCAAAGAATCAATGGATTGACGCTTTAAACGAAATTGGAATAAATTATTTAAATTATCGTAAAAAATTAAAAAAATACGAAAAAACAATTTTTGGGTTACCATTAATAGGTAATCCATCTAAAATATATGTTAATGTTGATAAGTCCGAAAAAACAACAATCACTCGAATGGCTTCTCCTTTAATTATATCTTTAATTCGTTCAAATAATAAAGTTTATCCTATTATGGTTAAACTATCGGTACCACAAATTATTGCTGGTAAAGAAGTAAAATATAAATATGAAAAATGGCAAAATCAAGGTATGAAATCAATCAACGATTCTATTATAAATCAATTCTTAGAATCTATAAATCTACCAAAAGAGGAGATTACATTATGAATTGGTACGAAATATTTTTGAATAAATTTTTTCATGATCCTATCGATAAACCTTTTGACATAAAATATCACGAAAATAGAGCCAAAAAATATAGAGAGCTTTTTGGTATATCTTCGGATTTAGAAAAAGAATTCAAATATGCAGATATCATAGCTTCTTGTATGGAAAGAAGTTTAATTCCTAAGGATACAGATAATAAGCAAATTCGACAAGAATTCAACGAAATTCGACATCCATTAAGCGAAGGAAGAATCAATGTAGAAATCGATCAAGAAAAATCAATCCAAGAAATCTCTAAAATACTCGAAAAGATTTCCGAATCTTACAAAAGTTATTCGGAGGACAAAAAATCTTATGCAATTTGGAGAAATTTATTAGAGGATATTTTAAACGAATTAAAAGATACAGAATTACAAAAATATTTTGCCATCATCCCCGCAGATACACGTGTACCAGATCATTCTCTTTGGGAACACTTGAAAATTACCACTGCAACCAATGCAGGCGAAAAACTACAAAACAATTCTCTGTTTTTATTTAGTCTTGGACCTGTTCAGTCTTTTATTAAACAAGCAAGAAAAACCCAGGATTTTTACATGGGAAGTTTTCTTTTATCTTATTTAACGTTTATCGCGATAGAAGTGGTCATCGAACATTTTGGTCCTACGTCAATTATCTATCCTGATTTATACAAGCAACCTTTGATGGATTGGTACCTAAAAAACAAGATTAAAATCGAGGTAAAAAATTTTGACGTTAATTCTATTCAACTTCCTACAATACCAAATCGTTTTGTAGCAATTTTAGGTACAACCGACAGTCAAGAAATTATCAATATCGTAAAAGAAATAAAACAAAAAATCAAAAGTCAAATCGAAGAATCCTGTAAGGTAATCTTTCACCAACTACACATTCAACTCAATGAAGATCAAAATAAAATCAAAGAATTGCAGTTAAAAGATTTTCCTCAGATTTATTGGGTTGCAATTCCATGGCGAATGGGAGAAGAAGATATAAAAATCGAAAACTTAAAAGAATTTTATAAAGAAGATATATTAAAAAAATGGCAAGAATTCTTTGATTTTGCAAAAAAAACAGGCGAACATGAGCCAAATGTAGGATTTTTGTATCAGCTTCTGTATACTGCTTTAGAAAAATCGCATGGTGCTATAAAAAATCAACGAATCTTCGAACAAATAAAAGAAGAAGGACGTAAATGCTCCCTTTGTGGAGAAAGAAATGTGTTATTCTTTTTGGAAAAATCGAAGGAAAAATTTATAAAGTTTAACCCTGACGCGTATTCGATAAAAATCTCTATACCAAAAAAATATTTTGACGAAGAAGAAGGTCTTTGTGCAATATGCTTTTTAAAAAGAACTTTCGAAGAATATTTGGGAAAAAACGTAAGCAATGTTTTTAAAGATTTTTCTTTCCCTTCAACAGCAGAAGTAGCATCTTCCGATTTTAAAGAAAGATTAATTAAAGAAGATATTAACTTATGGGATGAATATGTTGGCAGTTTAAGTAAAATAAAATCTCTAAGAGTATTACCATTACCTAAATTATCAAAAATCGCAAAAAGCAACGTAGAAGGTCAATATTTTTACGAAGAAACTCTAAAAGAAAGCAACTTAAAAAAAGATGAAGATTTTTATAAAAATGATATAGATATTCAAGAACTTAAAAAAACGTTAAAGGAAATTTATAAAAAAATTGGAAAACCCAATCCCTATTATGCAATTCTTTATTTGGATGGCGATAACATGGGAAAATGGCTTTCGGGAGAAAATTTACCAGAAATTCAGCATGCTTATCATTCCGATGTTTGGAAAAAAATGCCTCAAAATTTTAAACAAGATTTAATTAAAAAATCACCAAAAAAAATCCTTACTCCAGCGATTCATTCTGCTATCTCTACATCCTTAAGAAATTATACCATAGAATTTGTAAGACCAATTGTAGAAGAAGAACACTTAGGAAAATTAATCTATGCAGGTGGTGATGATGTATTAGCATTTGTTAACCTAAAAGATTTATTTGATGTAATGCAAAAATTGCGATGGGCTTTTTCTGGTCAAATCAAGATCGAAAACAATAAAATTCAATTAGATTTAAACAATACTACGGGTTTTGTCTTAAAAAATCAAGTATACCATCTTACTATGGGAAGTAAGGCTACTTGTTCTATGGGTGTAGTAATCGCTCATTATAAAGAACCATTACAGCTAGTAATTGATAAAGTATTCGAAATGGAAAAAAAAGCCAAGGATTATGGACGAGATAGTTTTGCGATATGTTTAATGAAACATTCTGGCGAAGAACGTGTGGGAATTTCTAGATGGAAAATCGATGGGAAAGAAAACACTTATCTTACAACAGAGTTATTCAAACAACTTAAAGAGAAAATGGATCGCGAACAAGATGAATATATTTCTGATGGATTTATCCAAAAATTTAGAAAAGAATTTTATTATTTAAACATTTCTGATTTGGAAGAAGTATTAGTCAAAACAGAAATCAAACGATTAATATCAAGAGCTTATAATAGTAAGGACAGCAAACTAAAAAAAGAAAAATTTATCAATGATTTTTATAAAAGTATTGAAATAATTTTTGAGGAAACTTTAAAAAGCGAAAAATATAATAAAAATAATTTTACCAATCTATTAGAAATTATAAGCTTTATGAATCGAGGAGAATAAGATGTGGTATAAAATCCAACCTTTTGATACATTATTTTTTCGCGATGGAAAACCTTTTACAATGAAAATAGATACGTGGGCAAAAAATACCTTCCCTCCGAATCCTTCGACAATTTATGGAGCAATACGCAGTTGGTTAATTTTCGAAAAAGGAACTTTAGAAGATTTTAAAAAAGGAAAATTTAACGAGGAGTTGGGTAATCCACAAATCAAAGGAACTTTACAAATTAAAGGACCATTTCTTGCAAAAGAAAATCTATATTTTCCTGCACCATTAGATAGATATACGACAAAAACTAAAAAAGAAAATCATCTTTTTGCAATCGATTTTATAGAAAAACCAACGATTGTAATTTCGGATTATTCATTAAAAAATATGATGATGAATCAAATCGGCGAAAATATAGAAGAAGCAAAAGGATATCTCGATATTTTTTCTCTTAAAGATTATTTAGAAAATAAAACTTATAAAATACAATATAGAGAAAATCATGAATTTTATCTTATAGAGAAAAAGACTGGAATTAAACGAAATAAATCAACTCTTAATGCAGAAGAAGGCTATCTCTATAGAATTCCTATGATTCGACCTAACAAAAAGGTTTATTTTTATGTTGAAGTGGATGGATTAAAAGAATATCCAATTCAAGGAATTGTAAGATTAGGAGGAGAAGGCAAAGTCGTCGAAATAGAAAGAATCCAGGGACAACCATTCGATCTTTTAAAAAAAATTCCATTCGAATTACACAATCGACAATTTAAAATTTATCTTGGAACTCCAGCGATATTTGAACAAGGTTGGCTTCCTAAATGGATTGATCCAAAAACTTATGAAGGTATTTATAACGATATAAAGTTAAAATTAATTGCCTGTTCCCTTGGTAAATCTATACAAATTGGTGGCTGGGATTTGGCATCCCAAAAACCTAAGCCTATGTATAGAGCTGTTCCTGCTGGTAGTGTTTATTATTTCGAAGTATTAGAAAAAACTGATCCAGAAAAGATTTTAACACACTTTCATTTAAAAAATATTTCGGATGTTTACCCAGAAGAAGGTTATGGATTTAGTTTGGTAGGAGTTGTAAAATGAAAAAAATCATCACAACCGTAGGTACTTCCCTTTTTGAAAATTATCATAAAAAATATAGAGATACAGCTTTTGAAGATTTATATGATTTTTTTAAAAATAATGAAATTTCTGCAAAAGAATTAGATAAACAAGAATCAAGAAAAAAAAGCCTGATAGATAAATTCAACTCCAATTATTTTAAAAATAATTTCGATGCTTCTGCGGAGATCAAAAGTTTGATAAAATTACAAGAAGAGCTTAAAGAAGATTTTGATATATATTTAGTACATTCCGATACTGCATTAGGTAGATTAGCAGCAGAGATTATTAAAGATAATATTTCTTTGTACGAAGAGTATGGTTTAAAAATTAGCAGAGTAGATATCCATCTAATAGAAGAACTAAAAATACAAAATAGACAAAAATTTATTCAAGGAATGCAGGAATTAATAAATAATATTTATAAAATATCCCAAAATTATTGGGGTAATGTGGTGATCAATATTACTGGTGGTTATAAAGCAACTATTCCTTATTTAACGATATTAGCACAAGTGAATCAATGTCCCATTTATTATATCTTCGAGAATACAGATGCTTTAATCCAAATTCCCAATATACCAATAGATATCAACTGGAAACTTTTCGAAGATTATTGGAAATCATTTTCTTTAATAGAAAAATCGAATGGAATCAAAGAGTCGGATTTACCAGAAAAATTTTTAAAAGATTGCAGAGCTTTTTTAGAAAGTGTTGATATAGATAATGAACATTATTGTGTTTTAAACCCTTTAGGAGAAATCCTTTGGAATAAATACAAAGAAAAATATTTTGTTTTTTATACAACAGACGATATTTATGAAAAAATAAATCATAAAGAAATTCAACGAATTTTTAAATCTAAATTTAGCAACCCACAAATAAGAGGTAGTAAAACACAAATCAAGAATAATCATTATGTTTATGATGATGGGAACAATCCTTACAGAATATTTTATTTTGAAGAAAAAGATGTAATATATGTTTATGAAGTATTTGCAAATCATGATGATTACAGTAAATATTTGAATGATACCTTAATTGACCAAAAGTTTAAACAAGAATTTATGAATAATTCCAAATGTCTTAAATATCCTAAGGAGGTTCAATAATGTTTAAAAAAGCGAAACTATTTTTTTTGCTTGCAGAAACACCCTTACACCCAGGAAGTGGGGGCGATTCTACGGGAATTGTGGATTTACCGATTCAACGCGAACGGTATACAAACTTTCCTAAAATCGAAGCTTCGAGTTTAAAAGGTTCTCTTCGCGAAGCATTCTCTTTTGCAAACAAAGAAATTCAAATTAAAGGCCAAAAAATTAAGGTAAGTAAAGAAGAATATCTACAATATCTTTCTTTGGTGTTTGGTCCAGAAAATTCTGATGAATCGTATGCTAGTGCAATATCTTTTTTAGATGCGAGAATTTTACTCTTTCCCGTAAAATCTTTAAAGGGTATTTTTGCATGGATAACCTGTCCAATGGTGCTTGAGCGATTTATCGAAGATTTAAAATTTATGGAATTTAGTCAAGAAGAATTAAAAAATCATGGATTTATGATGGAAAATTTATCAAGTTTAGAAAATACTGTTCCAGAAGGATCGAATCTTTTAATTAACAACAATGTTGTAATTTTAGAAGAATATACATTTCAAGTAAAAGAAAATCCGAATACAAAGAAAATCGCAGAATTTATCGCTCAGAATATCTTTAAAGAAAATGAACACAGTTTTTGGAAAGAAAAACTCAAAAAAGATTTAATCATCTTATCGGATGATGATTTTGAGCAATTCGTTACAAATTCTACAGAAATTATTACGAGAACAAAAATTGATGATCAAACTGGTACTGTTAAAACTGGAGCATTGTGGACAGAAGAGTATCTACCTCAAGAGACAATTTTTTACTCAATTGCTTTTTCGTCTCCAATAAGGAGTGAAAATAAAGGTCTATTAGCAGGAAACAATAACAATACAGACGAAGAAGCAGAAAAAGTTATGAGCTTCTTCGAAGGTGGTCTACCTAAGGTCATTCAAATTGGTGGAAACCAAACCTTAGGAAAAGGTATAGTACGAATTCAAATCCTACAAAAATAGGAGGATATATGCTCAAAGAAACAAACATTACAAAACTCGAAAAAGGGAGGGCAGAGTTCGCTTATAAATGTGCAGTAGAAGCAAAAGATAAAAAAGAAGATGAATATTATAAAAAAAGCGAATATCGTTCTCATGTGAAAAAAATACCCACGATGATTTTATCGAATGGATTAGGACAAACCTTAGCTTTTATTAAATCGAAATCAAAAAAAGGTAATGCTTACGAATTAATCTATAAGCAGATAACAGATTATATGAAAAGCGAACATCCCTCGCGTATTAATATGCCAAATGGCGAAGATGATCTTACAAAATGGGTAATTAATGTGGATTCTAGTACATATCGTTATATTACGCAGGAAATTCTCGCTTTCTTGAATTGGCTTAGACGTTTTGCAGAAGGTCTTATCAAGGAAAAGGAGGATGCTAATGAATGATTCTATAATAATTCGGAATGAATTTTTTAATAAAACTTTTTTAGAAAATATTAAAAAACTTTATGAATATGAAAAAGGACAGAAAAAGGAAGGTAAAATTCCAAAAAATCAATTTAAAGAAACAAATTTTTTTTATCTTTATAATAATTTTCCTGTTATAGAAGTAAATTATAAAGTAATGCTTAATGAATCTATTGTCAACTATCAATGGGAGAAAGATTTTTTAACAAATATAAATAAAACAAAACAAAAAATGATGGATTCTCTAAAAGAAAGTGGTTATCTAATAGAACAATTTGACTTAAAATTACAATGGCGTTTGATAGTGGGTTTGGGCGCATCACATCCCCAAGAGACTTCTATGACTTTACATCATATTTTTGGAATTCCTTATATTCCGGGAAGTGCATTAAAGGGTGTTTCGCGACATTATATGATCTGGAAGTTTGTTGATGAAAATGAAGAAGAACTAAAATCACTTTTAGGTAAATCTAATTTTGCTGAATTATTAAAAGAGCTAAATAAAGCTTTAGAAAAAGAAGAAAATTTAACTGTTTCTGTGGGGAACATAAGTTTTAAAGATTTAATTCATATTTTTGGAACACAAAATAGGCAAGGAAAAATCATTTTTTTTGATGCATATCCAATAGAAGAAATCAAACTAAAAATAGATATTATGAATCCCCATTATCCAGATTATTATACAAAAGATAAACCACCAACAGATTGGCAAAATCCCATTCCTATAAAATTTTTAACTGTGGAAGATACAAAATTTCGATTTTATCTTGCAGCAAAAGATAAGGATCAAAATTTATTGAATCATGCTAGAAAAATTTTAAATGATGCTTTATTGAATTATGGAGTTGGTGCTAAAACATCCTTAGGTTATGGATTATTCGAGGAATCAAAATGAAAGAACTGCATATAATAAACGTCGGAACAAGCATAATTTCGAATTACAAAAAAGGGGATATTGATATAAACATTAAAAATGCAAAATTATCAGATAATAAGATTTGGGAATATGTGTTAGAAAATCATAATCTTATGGAAGAGATCTATCAATTTGTTTTAGAAAACCCAAAAGCGTGTTCAGCGGAACTCAATTCCTTTTTAAGAATGGTGGAAGGGAAAAATAACGACATTGAAGTCTATTTTTTAGGAACAAAAACTCCTGTAAACGAAATCTGTATAAGAACATTAGAACGATTTATGAAAGAAAATGGGTATAAAATCTGCATAACAAAAGAGTTTCCAGGTTATTACTTTACTTATTCCGAAAATAAAGCTGACGAATTCAAAAAAGGCATTTCGGATATGTTAGATCATTTATTATTGTTAGCAAACAAGAAAAAAAGCGAAGGCTACAGAGTTTATTTTAATCCAACAGGAGGATTTAAAGCCCATGTAATTGCTTGTGCACTAGCAGGTTTTATGAGTTATAGCGAAGTTTATTATCTTAACGAAGAATTCGATGATTTGATTGTTTTCCCTTATCTTTTTTATATACCTAAAAACAAAGAGATAGAATTATTACAATTGCTAAAAGAAAGAAAAAATATTTCTAAGAAGGAATTAGAATTTCTTTGGGAAAAATATTCTGAGGAAATTGAACGACTAAAACATTATGGTTTGATCGATGAGATTGAAATTGATGATACATATAGAATTCATGTTAACTCTAAAGCATTGATTCTTTTAGAAGAGTTAAGTACACATAAAAAATGATTTTAATTCTGAAATAAAATGTGAAAAATTTTTAAATCATTCAATAAATTTATGTATTTTATGAATCTTTCATGAACATTCTTGGTATAGATTTAGCTGGGTCAGAAAAAAGACCAACTGGAATAGCTTATCTTGATAATCAAAATAAAATAAAAACAAAAATTTTATATTCAAATGAGGAAATTTTATCAATCGCAAGAAGTTTTTCAGAAATTTTTATTGATGCACCGATTTCACTTCCTCACGGTAGAAAATCCTTAGAAGAAAACAATGGAATACATTTTAGAGAATTCGAAATAAAGATTCGAAAACTTGGTATTAAGGTTTTGCCTTCGACACTGGGACCGATGAGGATGTTAACAAAAAGGGCAATGTATTTAAAAGATTTATTCGAAAAACAAAACAAAAAAGTGTATGAGGTTTTTCCAGCTGGTTTTTATCGCATCATGAACACACCCAAAAAGATGGAGGATATCATCAAATTGTACAATGATTTAGGTTATCAACTCGAAGATAAAATTTATATCCAGGATGAAATAGATGCAATTGCTTGTTTAATTACAGGAATTATGTTCAAACAAAATAAAGCTTTTTTAATCGAAGGCATAGATGGTTCCATTGTCTTACCCAAGAATTTTTGATCATCAAATTTAAGCATATATTTTGGCTTTATTCGTATTTTTTTTGATAGAAAATTTGCAAAATAGACATATTATTTTATATGAACCTAGAAGATAGATACAAGACCTTAGATTTTTATCGAGTGGGGATCAATCTTTTACCCGTGCATTATAATTTTCTAAGAGAGTTAGCGAATGCAAGATTTGATAAAAACATTTCAGATGCAATTCATTATTTATTGAATAAATATATGCTTTATTTGAACCAAATTCGCATTACACCATATAAAAGAACCGAAACAGCGAGCTATCAACCCCAAACCAAACAATACAAGCGATATAGTATTCGCATCAATCCAACGATATGGAGTAAGTTATTTGATTCACGACGGT
>Ga0308419_1002758_pt1 | contig 11210 bp, 7 predicted proteins | sample HotsprSampleMS50_FD_203674 | JGI IMG/M metagenome (GOLD analysis project Ga0308419, IMG submission 203674) | Hot spring phototrophic mat microbial communities from Mushroom Spring, Yellowstone National Park, Wyoming, United States - 20090730_MS50 ... | reverse complement strand
CCGGCCCCCCTCGACGACTCGCAGGCGCACGCCGGCATAGCCGAACCCGTCCTTCGGATACTCGTAGCCGTGGCTTCGAACGTGAAAAAACACCTCCTGATCCATCAGGCCCGGCTCGTAAAATGCGATCCATCCGGCGCTATCGGTGTAGTAGCGTACGTTGTGGGTGGTCTTCAGCTCCACCAGCGGCACGCCGCGGCCGGTTTGGTCGTCCACGACATGGATCGCAAAATAACGCCCCGCGTGTGGCCCCTGGGCTCGGCCATCCGGCTGAACCGCGGTAAGCGCCGCACACGCGAGCACCAGCGCGCACCGCTCCCGGAACCCGCACTGGTTTTCCGCCCCGGCCGCCACGCCGCGAACCGATCGGGCGCCTGGTGCGTACCGCCGCGCAGCGCAACCTCTGCGTGTCCCGCTTGGCTCCATTGGCGTTCCGGCGACGCGTGTGTCCTTGGCATGCGTGCTACGAAGCATAAGAGTGTTCCTCTCCGCGGTGGCTAACCCCGCCGACCGTTGTATTCCCAGACCGCCTCGATCATCGCCAGGTAGTTCTCCGCCGGAACGTAATTCGGAATGCTGTTACCTGAGCCGGCCGCATACGCTCCGGCGGAACAGTGCTCCAGAATCTGGAGCGTTCGAGCACGAATGGTGGCGGCATCGCCCGTCGCGAGCAGGTGCACATCGACCCCTCCCAGCACGGCGATCTGCCCCGACCAGCGGTCGTAGAAGCGCTCGACCGGCTCAATGGCATCCTCGAAGCTGTGCTTGGCATCCAGACCGGTCGCGACGATGGTCGGCATGACGGCCGCGGTATTGCCACACGTGTGCAGCAGGAACGGTCGGCCGTGGTCGTGGGCGAGCCGAGCAAACCGGCGATACCACGGAATGACGTGCTCCGTAAGCCAGGCGGGGGACAGGAGGGTTCCATGCTTGTGACCGAGGTCATCGCCCAGCCACAGCGCACACACGGAATCAAAGTGACAGTACCTTTCGAATACCGAGGCAATCAGCTCCCCGACGCATCCGATGACCGCGGACACCAGCGCCGGGTCGCGCCGCGTGGCCAGCATCAGTCGCTGCATGCCGATCAGGTCCATGGCGAACTCCAGCACGCCGCCGGAGAACCCGATCAGCTTCATTCCGTCGGGCAGGACGCGTGTGGCCGCTTCGATCGGGCCGAAGTCCACGTCCGCCAGCGTGGGCCACGCGAAGCGCTCGCAATCGGCGAGACTGCCGATCGGGCCGTGGTGTTCGTTGGCCCACTCCCGGGCTCCGGCGCTGAGGATGGCCGGGTCTTGTCCGCGCAACCGCGGAATGTCGAACGGGATCGGTGCCGAGATTTTTACCACGTCGTAGCCGAGGCGGTGATGCAGGCGGACCGCGCGCTCCGCCGCCAGACGCAGCGCCTGTCGCACGTCGCTCGTGGCAGCCGGCGGCTCGTCCAACAGCGTGTTCACGACCTCCGGGTGCACGGCCAGTTCGATCAGCGGCACGCGGTCCGCTTTCTGCCGGCGGACGACCTGTACGAAGCGCCGCCAGTCGGGCGAAGGTGGGGGCAGCTTCTCAACGCGTGGATGCATACACTGTTTCCCGACGTGTCACACCTGATACCACGCGGCGCCGGGCGCGTCGCGTGGAGCGTTCACTCGGCCTGCGGCTCGCGGGCGGCCTCCTCGGCCTCTTCCCGGTCGCGGCGGGCCTTGATCGCCTCCCATTCTTCCTTGGTGACAATGACCTCACGGGCCTGGCTGCCCTTGTACTCCCCCACAATTCCGGCCGCGTACATCTGATCGATCAGGCGGGACGCCCGGGTGTAGCCGATGTTGAACCGCCGCTGAAGCAGGCTGACCGACCCGCGTTGCGTCTCAACGATGGCCTCAACCGCCTGGTCGAACAGTTCGTCGCGCTCGTTGGATGGAGCGCCGTTGCTGCCCGGCAGACGCACCAGCTCCGGGTGGAACACTTGCGGCCGCTGCTCCCGGCAATGGCGGACGACGCGCTTCAGCTCCTCGTCATCCACGTATGTGCCCTGTGCCCGGACGAGTTTGGAGCTACCCGGCGGCAGGAACAGCATGTCGCCCTGGCCCATCAGCACTTCGCCCCCGTTCTGATCCAGAACAATCCGCGAATCCAGCCGCGACGCGACGCGGAATGCAATTCGACACGGCATGTTCGACTTGATCAGCCCCGTCACCACGTTCGCCTGCGGGCGCTGCGTCGAGACAATCAGATGAATGCCGACCGCCCGGCTCTTCTGGGCGATGCGGCACAGATGGAACTCGACTTCCTTGGCGGTCGTCATCATCAGGTCGGCCAGTTCGTCCACGACGATCACGATGTAGGGCAGGTGGACGGGAATCTTCGCCATTTCCTCGTCATTCGACGGCCGCAGCCGGGCCCGCAGTTCTTCCAGACCCAGCCGGTTGTAAGAGCGGATGTCCTTGACTCCGGCTTCGGCGAGGAGCGCATAGCGCTCGTCCATCTTGGTGGAAGCCCAGTCGAGGATCGCCTCTGCCCGGGCCACCTCGGTCACGATCGGACACATCAGGTGCGGGATGTCCCGATAGGCGGCCAGCTCGACCACCTTCGGATCGATCAGAATCATCTGCACCTCGCTCGGCGAGCGCGTCATCAGAACCGACATGATCAGGCTCGTGATGCACACGCTCTTGCCCGATCCGGTCGTGCCGGCGATCAGCAGGTGGGGCATCCGCGTCAGGTCTGCGACCAGCGGCTGTCCAGACGCATCCTTGCCCAGAAACAGCGGGATCCCGTAGTGCTCGATGCGCGAGGCGCTGGATTCGATCACGTCGCGCAGCCGAACCTTCTCTTTGTCGATGTTCGGCACCTCGATGCCGATGGTGCTCTTGCCGGGCAGTGGTGCGACGACTCGCACCGCGGGGGCTTTCAGTGCCCGCGCCATGTCGTTGGAAAGCGAGGCCACTTGACTGACCTTGATGCCCGGCGCGAGCTTCAACTCGAACACGGTGATCACAGGCCCCGTCTCGATGGCCACAACCTGGACCTCCAGACGGAACTCGTTCAGCGTCTGTTCCAGAATGTATGCCTTCTCGCGGCACAGGGCTTCGAGAGCACCACGGTCCACCGGGATCGGGCGCTCCAGCAGTTCGATCGGTGGCAGCTCGTAATCTTCGTCCGGCCCTGCCTTGGTCGCAGCCGTCGTGCGGGTCGCTGCCGGCCGCGCTGGCGCGCGGGTCGCCTCCCTCACCAGTGGGGCCCGCTCCACCACCGGCGGCGGGTTCGGAGCAGGCACAGCCCGCGCATCATCCACATCTTCCGTTGGCTTGCGGCCTACCGACCGCTGCGCCACCGATGATGCGGCTCGCCCGCGGTTCTCTTCTGGATGTTCGTCCTCCGTGGGTGAACGCGTCGGCTTCGCCTCTCCGGAAGTCCGCGGGAGAACCACCTTCTGTGCATTGACTGGCGGAAACCGCTCACGCTCCGGATGCGGGCGCTCGACCCGTGTGTCGCGCGCTTCTTCCGATGCGTGCGCCTTGGCGCCCGTGGGCGAATGACTCCAGGCGGGCGCGGTTTGCTGGCTTGCCCAGCGCAGCGCGCGAAAGATGGCCGTCAGCACGTTGTCGGCGGCCAGAACGGTCCCCACGACAACGACCAAGGCGAGCAGCAACCAGGTTCCCACCGCCTGCAACGCGGGAAACAGCAGCCCCGCTAACGCCGCACCGACAAGCCCCCCGGGGCCCGTTATCAGGTAACGGTCGGAAGGCGGCAGGGTCAACGCCGCCGCCGTGGCAAACGCCGCTCCGACCAGCACGAAGCCGAGAAAGCGCAACCACGGATCGCTGACCGGGCCGCCGCGGGTGGCGGCGAGCACCACGCTGTTCAACAGAAAAAGCAGCGGATAGACAGCAACCCCGAGATACAGGAAGGCGTAGTACGCTATGGTGGCACCGACGGGACCGCAGAGATTGTGCGGCGAGTCCGGGTGCGGCCAGACGTCGCAGGACGGGGCATCCGCGGGGTCGAAGGTCAGGAAGCAGACCCACCCGAACAGGCATGCCAGCCACCCGATGGTGACCAGGCAGAAGCGCAGCGCGACACGCCGCTCTGCGGTGCGGTCGATGCCAGCCATCCGTGCGAAACTCCCGCGCCCGGCGATCGCGTCGGGCGCCGCCATCCGTGCCCGCCGATGATATCGCGTTGCGGGCCGGATTTCGATAACCTATAGCTCCGGCGCCGGCCGAGCGTCGGACAGGGCGCTTTTCGGTCCGTTCGGCCCACAGTGAGCAGGACGATGGCACGAATGAACGCGCTGGAGACCGGCTTGGCCCACCTTGGGGCGGCCGCGATAGAAGGCATCGGCCACTTCGGCCGCTTCTGGGTCTTCAGCGCCCGGGCCCTCTGCTTCATTCCCATGGAGCTGGCCTCCGTCCGCGGCTGGCGACGACTGCTGCCGCAGTGCTTCCAGATCGGCACCCGCTCGGTACCCGTGATCATGCTGACCGGCATGTTCATTGGCATCATCCTCATCGTGCAGGGGTACGAGCAATTCGACAACGCCGGCTTGCGCGACATGCTCGGCGGGATCGTCAACATCTCCGTCGCCTCCGAGCTGGGCCCCGTACTGGCCGGGGTCATGCTGGCCGGCCGCGTCGGTGGCGCCCTGACCGCCGAACTCGGCACAATGAACGTCACGGAACAGCTTCTGGCGTTACGCTCCATGGGCGCCGATCCCATCCGTTTTCTGGTCACACCCCGCTTCCTGGCCTGCCTCCTGCTCACACCCCTGCTCACCTGCTATGCGGATCTGGTCGGCGCGCTGGGGGCGTGGCTCGTGTTCGTCCTCTACTATGGCGGCGAGTCGGAACCCTACTGGCGTATGACCCGCCAGATGGTCGAATTCTGGCACCTGAACACCGGACTGCTGAAGGCAGTCTGGTTCGGCGGCACCATCGGACTGGTGAGTTGCTACAAGGGGTTCCACTGCAAACCGGGCGCCCAGGGCGTCGGCGAAGCGTGTACCCAGGCGTTCGTCGTGAGTTTCATCCTGATCCTGATGCTGGACTTCTTCCTGAACGTCTTCCTCAACGGGCTCTATAACCTCTGGTATGGATTCCGATCGCTCATTTGAGACCGCCGCGGACCTCCGCCGGCCTATCATCGAGCTCCGCGGCGTCACGAAGCGCTTCGGACGGCAGCTCGTGCTGGACGACATCGATCTACAGGTCGAACGCGGCAAGAACACGGTGATCATCGGGCGCTCGGGCACGGGCAAGAGCGTCCTGCTCAAGCACATTGTCGGACTGCTCAAGCCGGACCGCGGCGAGGTGTACTTCGAAGGCCAGCGCATCGACCAGCTCAGCGAGCGCGCCCTCGTCCCGATCCGCCGTCAGATCAGTTTCGTCTTCCAGCTCAACGCGCTCTTCGACTCCATGACCGTCCTGGAGAACGTTACGTTCCCCATGATGGAAAACAGCGACGTGCGGCTCGAGCGCGAACAGATGATCGCGCTGGCCCGACGATGCCTCAGCATGGTCGGGCTGGCCGGGTTCGACCACAAACGCCCGGCCGAGCTCTCGGGCGGCGAAAAGAAACGCGTCGCCTTCGCGCGGGCCATTGCTATGGACCCACCGCCCAAGGTCATCCTGTACGACGAGCCCACCGCCGGCCTGGACCCGCAGCGCTCCGACGTAATCAACAAGCTGATCCGCGAACTCCAGGAAAAGGTCCATGTGACCGGCATCGTCGTCACGCACGACATGAAGCTGGCGTACGAGGTCGGCGACCGCATCCTCATGCTGTACAACGGCCGCTTCATCGCCGACTGCACCCCGGAGGAACTGCGGCAGGTCCGCGACCCGCACGTCCGCCGCTTCGTGGATGGGGAGGCCGAGCCGGAGGACGTGGTGACATATGTCGCCTGAATCGGAATTCGCAAACCGGCGGCGCGCTCGATCAGAACCCGCCGCGCGAATGGTCGGACGGCCCCGCGCTGGCGTGCGAGGTTCAGACGGCGCGCCGTCGAATCGTGAATCGTCGTATAGGCAGCGACCGACCAGTAGCCTGTCCGATAAAACATGGCACGCCCCTATTTTCTGTAGCGCAACTTGCGCCGCGACCTGAAATTTGCCCTACACGTCTTGCCGCGGCGAAGCTTTATGGGCAAATCTGCCGATAGACATCATTGAGCGAGTGGGCACCGGGCGTAGTCCGCGCGGTCGAAGGACCGACCCGCGGAATACGACCTGTACAAAGAATCCCGAGCCAGCACGGATGGCTGCTGAACGGGGCCGACGGCGCGCCGCGGCCCCATGGAGAGTGCGGTTGGCCATGCAACCTGTTCGCCCTGTGGATCCTCAACAGCCCCGTTCGGCCGCGCGCGTCTTCCCGCAGCGGCCAGGACCAGCAACAGCGCCCCCGGCTCCGACGGCGCGGCCCGATGTGTCCGATATCGACCGCGTAGAGCTCTCGGCGGCCGCGCAGCAGGAGCAGGTGACCGAGCCTCGCCCGGTCGCCGAATCCCGGCGCGACGAGGTCCGCGCGCAAATCGCCGCCGGCACGTACCTGACGCCGGACAAGATCGACTACGTCGTCGAGCGCCTCTACGAAGAGCTTCGCAGGCAGTGACGAAATCGCTGTCCGCACCTCGCCGGCCCGCTCCTCCCCGGCGTGATATGTCTGGCGCGCCGCGGGTCAGCGCAACAACCCCCGCTGGCGCAGGTAGGCCAGCACCAGCGTGTCGAACGGCACCTGGGTGCTGGTGAAGAGGTAGCAGATGCCGCGCCGCGTGCAGTAGTTCTTGAGCTCCAGGCAGTACGCCTGAAGGTTCGCCTTGTACCGGTCCAGTAGCGGCTTGCTGATCGTCACCTCGGCGATGTCATCGTCCTCCACATCCCGGAGTTTCAGATCGCCCGCCAGTTGCGGGTCGATCTCCTCCGGCGACAACACCTGGATCGCATAGAGGTCGAGGTCGCGGCTCAGCAGGTACCGGAAGCCGTCTTCGTAACCATGCTTGTCCAGAAAGTCGCTGAGCACCACGACCACGCCTTTGCCCGTGTGCCGTATGGCAAAACGTTTCGCGACCGCCGGCAGGTCTGACTGGCCCTCCAGTCGCATGCGCTCCAGGAAACTGATGACCTGCCCGATCAGCCGCCGGCCGCGGATGCCGCGCATTTCGCGCACGAGCGCGCTGTTGTACGCGTACAAACTCACCCGGTCGTAGTTCACAAGCCCGATATAGGCCAGCGCCGCTGCCACCCGTTTCACGTACAGCCCCTTCGAGGGCGTCCCCCAGGCCATGCTGCGCGACACGTCGAGCAGGACCGTAATGTTCAAGTCCTCTTCTTCGAGGAACAGCTTCAGCAACAAGCGTTCGAGGCGGGCGTAGATGTTCCAGTCCAGAAAACGCAGGTCATCGCCCACGACGTAATTGCGGTAGTCCGCAAACTCGACGCTTTCGCCTTTCCGCTTGCTCCGACGTTCGCCCTTCGTGCGGCCGACGAAAATCTTGCGTGACAGAATCTCGAGCTGCTCGAGCTTCGTCATGAACTCCGGCGACAGAAGCGGTTCGTCGGCGCTGGATGCGTGCGGCGTAGCGGCCACGCCCGATGCCCTCGCAGCAGGTACCAATGTGCGATCTCAGTGTACCGGCCGCTCTCACGCAGATACAGAACACGGACGAAAGCTGCGGGTGGATTGCAGCTCAGGGAGCATCCGGCGAGTCGCCTGCCGCTCGGTGCGCATCAAGGTACGATTGAAGGATCACCTGGGCTGCGAGAGCGTCGCGGAGTCGGCGCCGGCGCGACGGGCGAACGCCGGCCTCCGCGAGATACACATCTGCTTGAAAGCTGCTCAGCCGCTCGTCCCACAGTTCAACCGGCAACGACCCGGATGTTCGCAGCACATCGGCGAATGCCCGCGTCCGGCGGGTCTGGTCACTGTCACTGCCGTCCATGTTCAGCGGCAATCCCACGACCAGCAGGACGGCGTGTTGTTCGGCCGCCCAAGTCAGGACGCTACTCGCGTCGCGTTGGAGGTTTCCCGACGCGGCCAAGGTGGCGGCCGGGGACGCGATACGCCGCCCTTCGTCACTGATGGCCAGTCCCAGCCGGCGTTGGCCGTAGTCGACCGCGACGATGCGTCCCATAAAATCGGCCGATGCAAGTCCGGAGCTCGCGCAAGTGGCCACGTCCGCGTGCCTTAGATGCTTGGCGCGCTCTGCCCGAAAGGTTACAGAATTTTCCGCTTGCAATCCAGGCTTCCCGAGAGATAATACCGGGTCTGCAAGAACGGTGCGATGCGCGACATAACCAAAGGATTGTGCGCCAACACGGGTTGGCCACGGGGAGAGTATCCGCTGGCGCGCCGGCTACGGCCGCGGCCGGAAGCTTATGCGCGCGGCGGACTGTCGGGCGCCAGGCGGGGGAGAACAAGCACGGTAGCTGCTCCTTAACTGCTGAGGGAACCCCGGATGGAGTTCAACCACGTTCGCGACTTCAGTCGCTACGGTGACGCCATCAGCGTCCCCAATCTCATTGAAATCCAGACCAAGTCGTACGAGCGCTTTCTCCAAAAGGATGTGCCCCCGTCCAAGCGGGAGCCCATCGGTCTGGAGGGGCTGCTGCGCGAGGTCTTCCCGATCGAAAGTTACGACGGCAATACACGCCTCGAGTATGTCGAGTACCACCTCGACGAACCCCGCTATACCCCGGACGAATGCCGTGAGCTCGGGCTGACCTACGGCATGCCCTTCCGTGTCACCGTGCGCCTCCGCCGCAAGAACGTGGAGGAGGTGCCCGAGGAAGCGATTTATCTGGGCGAGATCCCGATCATGATGGGCGGCGGGGAGTTCATCGTGAACGGGTCGGAGCGGGTCATCGTCTCCCAGTTGCACCGCAGCCCCGGCGTCGACTTCGTAAAGGAATCGGCGGAGGGCGACCGCGCTCTGCACGCCTGCCGCATTATCCCGGAGCGGGGCTCCTGGATCGAAATCAACGTCACGCGGAAGGACATCCTCGCCGTCCGCATCGATCAGAGCAGCAAGATTCCGGCGACGACCTTCTTGCGGGCAATGGACCCGGCGTACGGGACCACGGAAGCCATTGTGCGGACGTTCTACCCCGTCAAGACGACGCGGGTCGCATCGCTCAAGCCCGACATGTGGACCGCCGCCCCCGTGATCGATCCCGAGACGGGCGAGGAGCTGGTCGGAGCCGGACGTCAGATCGGCGACGCGCTCAACAAGATTCGCGAGTCGTCGATCAAGCAGGTCGACGTGATCGCGCAGATGTCTGACCCGATCATCCTCAACACGCTGGCCGAAGATGACAGCCAGTCCCACGAGGAAGCCCTGCTGCGGATCTACACCCGCCTGCGCCCGGGCAACCCCATTCAGCTCGACAAAGCCAAGAAGCTCTTCCAGGAGAAGTTCCGGGACGAGAATCGCTACCGCCTCGGCAAGGTTGGCCGCTTCCGTCTGAACCGCAAGTTCGAAGTCGGCGTCCCCGAGAACGAGATGGTCCTCCGGCCGGAAGACTTCGTCGAAGCCCTGCGCTACCTGCTCAAACTGCGGGCCGGCGAAGGCCAGGTCGACGATATCGACCATCTGGGCAATCGCCGCCTGCGCACCATCGACGAACTCGCGACCGAGGAGCTGCGCAAGGGCTTCCTTAAACTCCGCCGGACCGTCCAGGAACGCATGAGCCTCAAGGAGCCCGAGGCGCTCGGCAAGGTCGCCGAAATCGTCAACAGCAAGAGCATCTCGAGTGCCATCGACTTTTTCTTCGGACGCAGCGAGTTGTCTCAGGTCGTCGACCAGACCAACCCGCTGTCGCAGCTTACCCATGAGCGGCGATTGTCGGCGCTGGGGCCCGGCGGACTGAACCGCAAGCGCGCCGGCTTCGAGGTGCGCGACGTCCATATCAGCCACTACGGCCGCGTCTGTCCCATCGAAACGCCGGAAGGCGTCAACATCGGCCTGATCGCCTCGCTGGGCATTTACAGCTCGGTGGACGAGTATGGCTTCCTGACGACGCCCTACCGCAAGGTGGTCAAGGGCCGCGTCAACGGCGAGATCGTCTATTTGCGGGCCGACGAGGAAATGAAGACCACGCTCGGGCCCCCGGACGTCATCGAGCCGGATCACGACGGTCAGACGCTGCCGCCAATCCTGAGCAAGGACGAGTACCTCGCCCAGCGTCAAAAGGGCGCGCTGCGTTCGAAGGGCGGCCGGTTGCGGGAAGGAATCGTGCTCGGGCGGGCGCGCGGCGACCTGCGACAGGTGTCGGCGGAAGAAATCGAGTACGTGGACATTTCGCCCAAGCAGACCGTGGGCGTGTCCGCCGCTCTGATTCCGTTCCTGGAGCACGATGACGCCAACCGGGCGCTGATGGGTTCGAACATGCAACGTCAGGCGGTTCCGCTGGTGCGGACCGAGCCGCCCATTATCGCCACCGGCATGGAGCGGGCCGTGGCGGAGAACAGCGGCATGGTCGTGCGGGCCCGGCAAGGCGGCACCGTGACCTACGTCGACGCGCAGCGGATCGTGATCGGGAATACCGACGAGTACGTGCTGCGTAAGTTCGTCGGTCTCAACGAACGCACCTGTCTGAATCAGAAGCCGATCGTCCGGCTGGGTGAGAAAGTCAGGAAGGGCCAGGTCATCGCCGACGGGGCCGCCACGCACCGCGGCGAGCTGGCGCTGGGCCGGAACGTCCTGGTCGCGTTCATGACGTTCGACGGGTACAACTTCGAGGACGCGATCCTGATCTCCGAGCGCCTGGTGAAGACCGACGCGTTCACCAGCATCCACATCGAATCGCACGAGATCGAGATTCGCGAGACCAAGCTGGGCCGCGAAGAATTCACCCGCGACATCCCGAACGTGTCGGAAAAGGCCCTGCGCAACCTGGACGAGCGCGGCATCGTTCGGATCGGTACGCGGGTCGGTCCCGGCGATATCCTGGTCGGCAAGGTCTCGCCCAAGAGCAAGACCGAGCTCAGCCCGGAGGAAAAGCTGCTCCACGCCATCTTCGGTCGCGCCGGCGAAGACGTGAAGAACGACTCCCTGGAGCTGCCGGCCGGACAGGAAGGCGTGGTCATCGGCGCCCGCCACTTCAGCCGTCGCACGCACCTCAGCGAGGAGCAGAAGAAGGAGCTGGACCGCCAGATGAAGGCGTTCCAGCAGGAGTGCGACGAGAAGCGCATCCGGCTGTTCCGTCAGATGGTAGCCG
>Ga0308419_1002752_pt1 | contig 11227 bp, 18 predicted proteins | sample HotsprSampleMS50_FD_203674 | JGI IMG/M metagenome (GOLD analysis project Ga0308419, IMG submission 203674) | Hot spring phototrophic mat microbial communities from Mushroom Spring, Yellowstone National Park, Wyoming, United States - 20090730_MS50 ... | reverse complement strand
ATATTGGCCGCTTAGGATGGGTTTCCTCACACAACTTTCTCAAGGTTTCTATAGCTTGTTCCTGGCCAGTCCTTGGCTCCAAACCTAATAGTGTCGGCCCCGGCGCGCGGAGTAAGTCTGCCTGCCCAAAATACAGGCCGACGCGCTTGTTCATGCGCTCGACCAGGTATGCTTGTTCTTGCTCTCTGGTAGGAGAACACAAGCACCGGGTTCGGTCCCGGACCACCATTTTGTCGGGCGTAATTGATATGCGCGTGTGGAAAGTCTGACCACAGTTTGGACAGATTTCTTTTCGCTCGGCGATCACCAGGTAGCCAATCGGTGGTTCAGCCAGTGTACCGTTGCTTCTCATACCGTAACGCATCTCCTTCGCAATGCTGGTTTATTTGCGGCGGTGCGCGATTATCTGCTTGGTGTTCGTCCTCCCAGCCTTTGTCCATGAGCCACTTTGCTGGATACGGGATGTATTTCCCACGCTCTTTCTGCCAGTCATATGAGTTCTTTGCGCGTTCGAGCCCGGCCAAGATGAGCTGAACCAGTTCCTCAGTCGGAGCGAGTTTGACCCATACCCTTTCGGCCCGGCCTTTTGATTTTTTCTTCGGGTAGTACTGCCAGAACTGTTCGAAGAGCATTTGCTGTCTTTTGCTCCGAAAAGGCGATTTTGGCCTTGATTCGCCGTTTGTTTGGGCTAGGCTGTAGCACTTCTTGCAGGAGAGTTCGGGTGGCGGAGGGTTAGGTTCTATGAGTATGCAGCCTCCGTCCTTGAATTTTCCGCACAAAGACACATTGTTCCTGAAGAAATGGGCCTTTTCTGGATTTCGGACATCAAGACCCCACCCTTCCGCGATCCGGTTACAGCAATCGAATTTGGCATAAACGTCGGAGCCGTAGTGCAGCACGAGTTCGCTCTGATTCTCGAGAAACTGGCAGGTGTCTGGATTAGATTGCTCAGTTTGTAAGCACTGTTCTTCACCACCTTTTGATGCCGCTGACTCGCTTTCAGGCAGAGTCGCTTCGCAGAAATCGTTGCAATTTTTCTCAGCGGCGGCGCGCACTTGCGCATCGCCGTCAGGTGATGCGCAAGTATATAAATTATCTCTAGGTGAAAGAGAAGGTGAAGGTGAAGGTGAAGGTGAAAAGGTGTTTTGCGCTGGTGTATGGTGTTCAGCGGTGTTTTGCGGCGTTTTGCGCTGATGCGCGGTGACACGCACGGAAGACTGAACAGAAGACCGTCTCTTATCGTGTGAAATGTAGGTCTGGTATTTATAGAAAGACTCAGGGAAATGAATTATTTTGTTTTCTCTATCCCATATTATCAATCCGAGCTCGTTCATACCGTTGAGAGCGTTCACTACATCTTCGACTGAGACGGTACGAATTCCGGGCACAATCTGCATTAGGATCTTGCGCGGATCACCCGTGAGGGTTCCGTTGTCCTCGCAGTGCGGTATCATCCACGTATAGAGAAGCCCTGCAAAAAAGCCGTAGTCCTCTATAAGTTGGTTTACTTCGGGATCAATCGATATTTCTGTACTAATATAGCGCCGCCTACTCATTTTACACGCTCCTTATAGAACCTACTTTCGAGTGCACACGACACCGGAGATGTCCACCCATAACCAGCTCTCGCCGCAGTACTGGCACCACAGACGACCGCTTATCTTATTGTGTGTTTCACTGAACTCAACCGGGACGTCAAATGCGTTCTCGCGTCCACACTCAGCACACCAACAGATGAACATAGAAGCACCTCATTATGCACGCACATGTCACACTTGTATGTGGCGGGGTTTGCGCATACTTCACAATCGTACTGTAGCATGGAGTATCACACCTCCCGACAATCGGTCAAAAAGCACTCTCGGCGGCATCGAGGTTGTGTTCCCGCCTGTGGCGATTCTTCCAATCGATCACAAAGCGGTCGAAGATAGTCATCACAAGAGGACGAAATTCAATTGGTATGGGAACTACGCGCCATATAGGAGCTCCTAAGAGGTCCCAGTCGGACAAGTGCTCGGCAACTATGAACATCTCGCCATCTTCTTCATCAACATATAGCAGGAAACGCAAACTACTGCCGAATTGCTCTAGTATGAGAGCATACTGATGTGGTCCCATTGAAGGCCGACGGCGTTGTAAAAACCAGTCGCGGATCTCGCGATAAGTATCTTGATCAGTATGGCTAGGATAGATGCGGATTCCCGCTTCATAAAGCATCATAGAAAACCACCCTTTCGCTTTTGTGATGTTGCTTAGTTGTTTAGATGTGCTGTGGGTCGTTATAATCCTGCAACCCTTCAGTTTTATATTGGAATAACGTGCCCTGCACAGGCTCGGGCGAGATTGCTATCGGACACTCAATAGATACCTTTCCATTTAATGCTAGGAATTTGCGCAGTACCTGGTAGTCAATCCACGGTATCCCGTCCACGTGCTTTATGTGGAGATCGTCGAGTTTGATACGCGTTTGGCAGGACAGGTACCAACCGGGAGCGACCCGGTCCAGAGTCGCTAAACTGCTTTTTGGGTGCACATAAGAAATCATCCTAAAGAACCTGCATTTAAAACAATCTCTTAGCAGCATGGGCATTGTTATGCCTCCTAACGCTTAGACTTAGCTTGCTTGTGCAGTTCTTTAAGAAACACGCTCACGTTTAGGCGGCGGCCACACTCGCGAGCCCGTTGGTTGTATAACAGAAGTAGAGATAGGAAGGCCCTGTATCGGTCCGTTTCATCGTTTTTCGTAATTTTGTTGAATGACTTCATAGTCGTTATCACCTCCGGAATTAACCGTATACCATCCCTGCCATTCCTGTTCGTAACAGGAGCCACATACCACAGTTCCGATCTTCTCTATGCTCCACTGCCAGCATTCCAGGGACTTATCGATAACTTTCCCACACTTACCGCACTGGTCGTACTGTAGAGTACCTCGATCTGGTATCTGGATGGCTTTAGCACCTCTAGATATGCTGTGGTATATCGTTTCGAGCATAGTTCGGGCTTCCCACTCAGATGCAAACGTGCCTAGGCGAAGAGCGTTGTTCGTGCCGAGGCAGACAAACAAGTCCCAAAGACCGTCTTCAGGAAATACTTGCGAGGGAGCAATAGCAAGATGGCTAACCTCAATGAGATGTTTTTTGTCCTGAGTTAAAATCCACATTAAATAACACCTCCCAGACGGATGTATAATTGCACAGCGATTAGAGATAGCAAGCAGACTAAAGCGGCAATCAATACCAGTGAGCCTATGAAGTCAAGAATAAGCAGGTCTGAGTTATGATGATGGTTTTCTGGATTGTACTTTCGAGCTTGTCCGTTCAAGTAAGAAGCAAAACCCATTGCTCGCCGCATCTTGTATCGCCTCCTGGTGTAAGTCCTTACACCCCGCAACCACCCAACACCAAACCTGGTGGTTGCGGGGTGAGTAACACGTCCGGTTAAACCCACAGGCCGTTAGCCCGGCGTACATAATAGTCATTCTGAGTAACACCGCATTCTAAACAGCGCCGGCAACCCAGATAAGCATCATAACCGGTCTTAGTAGTTGTACCGCAGTAGGGACACCACATGTAGCCTTTTTTGGCTTTGTAGTCCGCCGGACATGAGACGTTTGCTGGCTGGCGAGGCCGGTCCGCATCTGAAAGCCGAGCCTTAAACCGAGAAGAATCTGTAGCCATAGAGCTCATCCTCCAGAGGTAGTAACGGCTGGCGCCCCTGGACGTAACGGTTACAGTCGGTAACGCTGTATACAATCCGGTGAGACTTTCTGTGTGAAGGAACCACTTGCGGAATGAACTCCTGCACCCAGGCCCGTCGGTCAATGGGAGTGTAAAAACAGTCGTGACCGTATGCGTGATAGCATGTCTCACACAGGGACTTAATAGGGCGCTTGCGCATAGGTTACCACCTCCTTGTGAAGCCGAATCGCTCGAGATATTGATCTGACATATAAGTATCAATAACAAGGGAAAGCCCCGGGACAGCCCGATATTCCCAGCAAGAGAGAACCAAGCAACCGTACTCGTCGATGATCCCCAAGTGGCCTTCGTTTAATGCCAGGCCCATTTCCCAACCACTATCGGAAGAGCGCCTGAAGGCGCAGGTTTCGATTAGATAGAGACGTTCTTTATTCATGAGATCTCCTACTCCTTTCTTATAATGGTAGCATCAGCCAAAGCCCTAAGTACGGTCGGCATCAACATGTTAGCCAAGTCATCGTAGTATGCTTGCACGGTCATGTTGGGGACTGCATCTCCCGTAATGCAGGCAATTTTGCGAAGTACCTCCCTACCGCGGGCATCCTTCTACCTTGTGGCAATGAGGGTTACGTAACAGGGTTGTGCGCGATTCCGAAAAAACCTTATAATGTAGTTAGGTTTCATTTTCATTGGCCGCGGGTTGTGCGGTCGTTTTTCTTTTTTGGGTGTCGCAGTTACTAGATTCACCATCAACATAAGTCCCATCATTGAGCCATAGAGGACGATTCGGGTGTTGCAGGCATTGCGCACACCTTAGAATGTCCATCCCGTGCCTTCGAAGACAGTTCGCACATGTTTTCGCCAATCCTGATTCCCTCCTTTCTTGTTACTGCAGAATTAGGTTAACTGGACCTACCTCCTTTCCAGCGGAATGTTCAAACACCACCCGCCAGGCGGCGGTGCTGTTTTGCGTTTTGCGGACGAAGCCTTTTTAGATAGCCTATTGTTTCCTACAGCCGGGTTGCTTGACTTAACCCAGCACTCGAGATCCTCCGGGTCTGCCTTCCAACGTCCTCCCACACGCCACACCGGAAAACTGGGATTTTCCCGCACGAGCCGGTAAAACTGGCTACGGCTAATTCTAAGGTAATCGCATATTTCTGGGGTGTTAAGCAAGGTCTTCATAATGCTCTCCTCCCCGCGTTGCATGGAAAATAAAGCCAATGATGATAAAATTAAATTAAACACGGGCAAAAAACCGGGCATAAAGCGCTTTTAGGCCGTGCTTGCCCGGTGCAACATGATTGTTGGCGTTGAGCCACTCCTGCTTACGATTGCAAAGGTGCTCCAGCCAGCGGTTGTCGTACATAGAGTCGCTACCAATTTCGTCACACAGTTTGGTGAGAATACTCACATTCTGCGATATTGAGGCAAAGAGAGTCTCAACGACCGACTCAATACAGCCGGTGTTTGGCCCGTCCGTAAGCTCATAGAATAGGCCATACTGCTCGTTGATGCGGTCTTCCAGGATGTTTCTCAGGTGAATGTATTGGTCTGTTGTTAACATTGGTTTCCGCTACCTCCTTGTCGAGGGAGATTACATTATCACAGGCACTTTCATACAGCATGAGTGTCCGCTTGTGTATCTTTGAGAGATACCTCATCAGCAAAAAAAAGCTGGTCGATAGTTGTGCCGAGTCTTTCAGCGATAAGCCGAGCCTCATACAAAGTAAACCGCGTCATGCCCGATTCTTTTTTGTAATAGGCAGCTTTCGTACCGAGCCCAAGTAACTCAGCCATGTCCTTTGCTGATATGCCTTTACTTTTTCGTAACTCTCGTAGTCGGTGATATGCCATTGTGGTCACCTCCAGTATATCAGTTTGGGATACCGTCATCACTATTATAGATATCGCGGACGGAAACTGTCAATCCTCAAAATTAACAAAGTTGAAAATATGGAAACATAATAAAGAGTCTCCAGGGTGGAAATGTATAATAAAGGAGTAAGTGAGGTGCTGACACTTGAGCTCGGTGGGAAACCGGATCAGACAACTCAGGGAAGAACGTGGGCTTACTCAAGAACAGCTAGGCAAAATTCTTAATGTCCAGAAGGCTGCTATTTCCAAATATGAAAAAGGTCGCACTCTACCCGATAGTGAGTCGCTGAAAAAGCTTGCTAAGTTTTTTAACGTATCGGCAGACTATCTACTCTGTTTAACTGATACGCGGGAACCAACTCCGGCTGATAACGAAATGACAAGGAATCTTTCACGTCAAAATGATGAAAAATCCTTAGCAAAAATCGCAGACGAGTTTGTGAGTTCACTCAAGTACATTTTCACAGATAATAGGGGAATAGCCCCACCGGAATTCTTATTGGCCACTCTGTTAGCCATACCGAGTATTTTGCTCGTCATGATTAATAAACTCTCTAATGTAGCAGGCGGAAAAAACGAACACTTACTAACGGATTTCGAAAAAGCACTGAGAGAGACAATGTATAGTATCTTGATGAACGACACTATAGACATAAGCGACCTCGATGATGAAATGAAAGAAGACGCTCGCAAGTATATAGAATGGCTTAGAACGAAGCAAAAATTGACACCGTCCCAAGACGAAATGTCCGCTGGTTCAGAGGTCCTCGATAAACCGAAAGCGCAAGGTGAGTAGGAACGAAAAAACCGGGATGCATCGAAGGCTAACAACCACAAGGCTAGGCGGTTAGACCATAGACTGGAAAAGGCAAGCTAATACCTGGAGGGTTTTCCGTTGGATCAACTCACTAATATTAATCCTTTCGATGTCTTTAAATATGCTTGGCTCATATTGACGCGACCTTTCATGTTGGCGCTTCTCGGCCTTTGTGTTGTTTTTTACTGGTTAATACCCAGTGTCGCCGAAGCCATACATAGGTGGCTAAATGAACACGAACAAAAACGTATTGACCAAAGGGAAAAAGCAAGAGAAGAAGCATTTAATGCTCGCCTCCGGGCCACGGGCGTTGAAGCAACCGATAAGATGACCGGACGGGATTTCGAACAATGGCTCAAGGTGAAATTTGAACAGATGGGATATAAAGTGCGGCTTAAGAACGGGTCGAAAGACCAAGGGGTTGACCTGGTGCTCTTTAAAGCCGGAACGAAAACGGTCGTCCAGGCCAAGAAACGCACATCACAAAACGTGGGTGTGAAAGCGCTAGGAGAACTCCTGCGAGGAATGAAGTATCACGATGCCCACCGGGGTATCATAGTCACGAACCGCTACTTCACCCGCGAAATGACAGAGGAAGCCAAAGAATACGACGATGTAGAACTGTGGGACCGGGACAGGTTGGTTAAGGAAATTGAAAAAGGCCAACAGGTGCTACTCCCGCGAAGCCACCGTTATGATACCTCGCCAAGAGGATAGGATCACAGGAATATTGATGTCAGGGGCGTTTCAAGTGAAAAAACGACTTAAGGGCAAGGTATACAAACTAAGCGACAATTACTTCAAATTGGTGGTTAACCTCGGGTTCAATGCCGATACTGGCAAATACGAAAGAAAAGTTAAACGCTTTCATGGCACTAAGCGTGAAGCCGAATTGTACTTGCGCGAGTGGATAGAAGCACTAGAAGCGAACCTTGCTGGAGAACGTCCAAAGCCAGTGGTGTCCCTCGCGGACTGGCTGCGCAAGTGGTGCGATGATTACGCTAGGCCGAACTGGGAACAAAACACCTACCGCCGGGCGAAAGGCATCATAGAAAACAACATTGTTCCCTATGCCGGGCATATCCCTATTGGAGACTTGCTACCAGTCCATCTAAAAGACCTGTACACATACGTATCAGGACATCTGTCAGCACGAACAGTGCGATACGTCCATACGATCATAAAGCAGGCGCTAAAGGAAGCTCTCATGTTGGAATTGATCGAACGAAACCCTGCCGAAAAGGTTACGCCGCCGAAAGATAAGTCGCGGTCCGAAAAGAACTGGGTCGTTCTCTCCGCTGAGGATCTGAAAGGATTCTTGGCCGGCTGCCAAGGACACAGAGATTTTGCCCTGATTTATACGGCAGCATATACAGGTGCCAGGCAGTCAGAGTTACTCGGTCTCACCTGGGATAATATTCTTTGGGATGAACCGGCGATCAAAATTTGCACCACTTTGCACCGGGCCGGAAAAGGCGAATATGAACACAGAGGACAGACCAAAAGCAGAACCAGCGAGAGGATTATCGATATATCCCCAGATGTGGCCGAGGTATTGAAGGAACATAGGAAGATTGTGCTGGAAAGACATTTGAGGGCTGGGATAAGAACGGACCTGGTATTTACAGAACCCGATGGCAGTCCAATGAATGCCGGAAACCTTGCGCACCGCTTCTCTAATCTGGCAAGAAAGCTGGGCTATCCGGGAATGACATTCCATCACTTGCGTCACACGCACGCCACGATACTGCTATCCTCGGGCGTGTATGTCAACGCGGTCTCTGAACGACTCGGACATGCTGACCCAAGCATCACCCTCAGCATCTATGGACACGTTCTGCCCAAAGACCGCAAGACTCTCGCACATAAATTCCAGGCAATTATGAACAACATAACTGAACGTGAATAAACGCCGGTGCTAATTTGGTGCAAAAACTTGTAGTCACAAGAATAGTTTATGACATTTTTTAGGACATGGCAGAAATAGTAAAAACCCCGCCATCTTAGGCAGGGCCTTATGTTCTGGTGCCGGGGACCCGAGTCGAACGGGCACGGAGGTCACCCTCCGACGGATTTTAAGGCTGTCGGCATGATAGCCGTGTAGCCCTTTCTAGCGGCTAGTATCGGTGTTGAGTCCTCGTGGGTGGTGCAAATTTGGTGCAAATAACGGGGTGCGGTTTACCAGTCACAGCTACTTTAGTATCGTATCCCTGTGTTTTAGCCGGTAGCTGTCACCTGTCATATTGAAAATCTCGCGGTGGTGAGCGATGCGATTGAGCACTGCTTTCGAAGCATGCAATGTAGGGAGTGCCACTCAGTCGTCAGCTTCTTTCTAGCTGCGTTTTTTGGATTATGCAAAATCTCAAATAAAAAAGCCCCGGTGTCGTTGTCAACCAAAAAGTTACCCACCATGCTCTGGAAAAAGTTGACCACCTGAGGTAAAAAACAATACGAGTTATTCAGGGTTTGACTCACGGCGTCTTTTCAAAGTCTGCTTGAGCCGGTGGCTTTCTCCGTTGGTAATCAGGATGTGAGCATCATGGGTAATCCGGTCCAAAAGAGCCGCGGTCATTTTTTCATCACCGAAGATCTGGTTCCACTCCGGAAACTCCAGATTAGTGGTGATAATCATGCTACCCTTTTCGTAGCGGCTGGAGAAAAACTGGAACAGGAGTTCCGCCGAAGGTCGGGCGAACGGTATATAGCCCAGCTCATCAACGATTACTAAATCGTACTTAAGCCACTGTTTTTCAAACCTTGTAACCCACCCTTCGCATGTCATAAATTGCCACGAATAAATTTAAGCAAAAAATTTTTATGATATCCAGTTAATTCAAGCAGGATCCCCGGCAGAGCCTGTCGAACTTAACCTTCGATAGAGCAAAGGAGGTTAAGTTCTGATGGGAAACTCCCATTACTTAGACATCAAGATAACCGAGCCAGCCAGTGTTCCTCTGGTTCTCATGCTTTGCCGAATAGCAGGGATTAGGAACGTGGTAGACCACATGGTGGCATGGAACGACTCTAACTCTAAGATATCCCCAGGTCTTCTCATGGAGACCCTAACGGCTTCTGTTACGTGCTGCGGCCGGCGTGCTCTGTGGAAGATACACCAATTCTGGGCCGGTCAAGATTTGGATGCCCTTTTTCCTGGGATGGATATTTCTTTAGAACAGTTGAACGACGATGCTTACGGGCGCGCCCTCGACAAGCTCGCCGATGTCGACATGTTTTTACTGTTAAGCGAGATAGCTCTTAACTTGGCAGTCGCTCACAAGCTAGACATAAGAACAGTCCATCTTGACACCACCTCCAAGTCGGTGCAGGGGGTCTTCGAAGGCGAAGCCCATAAGGATTTCGACATAACCTACGGTCACAGTAAAGACAGAAGGCCAGACCTAAAACAGTTCAAATTGGGGCTGGGCATCCAAGAGCAAGGCCAGGTAGTAATGGGCCAGATGCTTTGCGGCAACAAATCAGACAACAAGTGGAATCCCGAAGCAGTGTTGACGATGAAAGAATTCTTCGACCGCAAAGGGTTCCGGGAAGTGGTGTTCGTCTCTGACTGTGCTCTTATGTCAAGCGATGCCCTTAATGAAATGTCAAAGAGAAAAATCCAGTTCATTTCCCGGCTGCCCGAGACCTTTTCCCTGGCCCGAGAGCTTAAGCTCACGGCCTGGGAAAAAGACCAGTGGGAAGACATCGGGGTTTTAAGCGAGTCCGGTTCAGCTAACGCCTCCAGCTACAGAGTTTTTCACACAAAGCACGAGCTAAACGGCAAAACCTACGATTTCGTGGTTGTGCATTCTTCCCAGCTTGAGAACCAAAAAGAAAAAACGGTATTAAAAAGGATGGCCAAAGCCAAGGAACAACTACAAAAACAGGCTGCGAAACTGGAGCGCGAAAGTTTTGCCTGTGAACCTGATGCCCTAAAGGCGATGCAATCTTTCTTAAACGAAGCCGCCAAACAAGGGTTTGATGCCCAGGGCAGCGTTGAAGTCAAAACTGCTTCTTCGTACAAGAAAAGAGGCCGTCCCAAAAACAACCAAGAACCGGAAGTTACGGTCAGCTACCATGCCAAATGCGAGATAAAGGATATCAACCCAGACTACCTGAAACAGAAGCTCTATCTGGAATCAACTTTTGTCTTGATTGCCAGTCTCAAACCCCAGAAACAGTGGCAGGCCCGGGACATACTTGCCGAGTATAAACGGCAGTGGACTATCGAACAGAAGTTCCGGTTTCTTAAAAGCCCGGTGTACTTGGGTCCGGTCTTTTTACAGAACAAGAAACGGATACATGCCATGGGTTATGTGTTTATCCTTGCCCTTATGATAGCTTCTTACCTCGAGTACCGGGTAAGAAAAAGCCTAAAAGAGCAGAACCGGGTCTTAATCTGGCCCAGAGGCTACAAAAACGAGCGCCCGTCTTTGATGACCATATTCGAGGTCTTGAGCCTGATAAAGGTTTTGATCGTCGATGGTAAGCGACGATGTTTCCCCAAGGACATAGACCGACAAGCCTTGGAGGTGGTTGAATGGGCTGGGTTTGATCCTGTGGATGTCTATCTTGAGCCCCTGCCTATGTCGGTTATTGCCTAATACTGGCAATAGCTCAGCTTTCGAAAAATACGAAACATCGTGACCTGACATGCGGAACATGGGCATGAATATTTTTGACCCCAGCAGAAAACACTACTGGTGGTTACAAAACGAAAGGAGGAATACGGTTAAATGCCGCATCAACTCAATCAGATGGAATTGCAAAACTTGCGCGAACTAATTAGCGCTCACGACACTGCGTGCAAGAAACTCGAAACTTACGCCCAGCA
>Ga0308419_1002749_pt1 | contig 11231 bp, 22 predicted proteins | sample HotsprSampleMS50_FD_203674 | JGI IMG/M metagenome (GOLD analysis project Ga0308419, IMG submission 203674) | Hot spring phototrophic mat microbial communities from Mushroom Spring, Yellowstone National Park, Wyoming, United States - 20090730_MS50 ... | reverse complement strand
CTTCTTCCACCAAATTTGCCGGATGCAGTAACTAATAGTTTATCGCCTGCCTTAGCAATAGGACAAAACGGATTTGTGCTGCAATCTATAGGTATATAGCGTTCGCTGCTACCACCGGCAACTTTTACCCAATTGCCGTTTATATCTTTTACGTAATAATTACCGTCAGAACCTTGACAGATAAAGTCGTTGTAAATTTTACCTGGTTTTGGAATAATAACTTGTTCACTCATAATTTAAATTTTTTAAAGATTAAACAATATTATATTTATTTTGAATAGATTTAATAACAGATGGAGTAATAGTATCTTTTACTTTTACATAATCTGGATTTGCTTCAAAATCGAAAACGGCTTTGGCTACTAAATGAGCATTATCCATCGTTACCGTATCGCTTTTTATGAAGTCTTTAATTTTTTTCTTGTAGTTAATGCGTGCCTGTTCGGGATTTTCGCTGATAGCCGGTGTAAGTATATCAATCATTTTATCAACACTTATTTTGCCACCATTGCGTTTTATATGCGTACGTAAGTTAATGAGCCATGCACGTATGCCATGCTCCAACGTATCAAAATTTTCAAAACGCTGACCTGGTTCAGGCTTTATTTTACCTAACCATTGGTCGCCGGTTACATTTAAGTAACCAGGATTATTTTTACCACCTTTTAAACTCATAGAACTATTTGTTTTATTTTTTAAGTATAGAATAAATTTTTTCCACAATAGCCACATAAGAGCTATAATAATAGAGCTAACCACTGCAATAATGATAAAATTTTTAGCTGTTGGGTTCATCTGATTTGAATTTATCGGTATAATCAATGGGAATAGTAACCGTTAAAAACCATTTTTTTATAGTGATGGTGCCTTTTACGGTATAGTTGTTTTTTCCGTAATTTGCAAGGCTCATGAGTAAATGTTCCATCGAAACGACTTTTTTTGGCGAAAGCGAAAAATTAACTTGTGCCATCAAATTACCATTAGGTAACCGTTGGGTGGTGCTATTGCCTTGGTCGAGTGAGCTTACATAATAGCCGTCAATATATAAATCGAGCTTTAAGTTCGATATTTCTAAATTGCCAAAGGGGTTTTGAATAAGCAAATAAAGCTTACCGGCTATGTTTTTAATTCCGAATTTATCGAACTTAATATCAACAACCGACAGACTGAGTTGTGCTAACTTTCGCTTTACAATCAAGTAAGCAGCCGTTAGCACAAACATCAGTGCGGTTAATATAAAAAATAAGTGTCGGTTCATATTTGTACATTGAATTTTGCAAGAATATCATTAACTTCTTTGCGGTCATTACCGCTTAATTCATCGGCAAGCCATTGTACAAGATTACCACTAAAACTGCTAAACCATGATGTTGATTTTCTAACACCAAATGCTTTGACTAATGCATACCAATCGCTTTTTGTGCGTAATTTATTCAATACTTCTTTTATAGCAGCTTCATCGGTTCCGGGTCCGTTCATAGCAACAAATAATTTGTCTGCCATAGCTTTATAGTCGGCAGTTGGATAAGTAAGAGCATTTTGCACAATAGCGTGATCGGTACTGTGAACCAACTGTTTATCCTTGCTTTCTTGTATGGCATTGCTTATTTTTTTGTAGATTATCCAAATAATTACAAGGATAATGATAATAATCACTATCCATGTAATTACCTTTCCCGGTGTAATGTTCACGAATTTCATATTATTTTTTCTTTTTGCGGAAGAAAATAAAATAAGCTACAATGATCAGAAGAATAACGCCTATAAGAATAAATATCCAGGTGTAATTATTTTTTTGTTCAGCTTTTGCACTCTTTACTATAGGTTCGCCATCTTCTTGAGAACCACCTTTACCTAATATAGTAGCAGCAGCATTACCAATACCACCTAATGCTTTAGCTACGCCTGAACCAAAACTTTCGGGTTGATATGTGCCTTCGGCAATAGCTTGAGCTTTTGCTCTTTTTTCTTCTGCTCTGGCTCTTCTGATTTCGTTTTTAGCTTCTTTTTTTTCCATACGCATTTTATGGCGTTCTTCACGACGTTCGCTGGCTTTTTTACCTAAGCCTAAAAAATCGTCGAAATCATTTTCTGCAAAAGACGACGAATAAATTTCGTCTAAATACATATTTTCAATTGGTGTGTTCATACTTTTTTCGTTTAAAAGGTTTAACAATTTTTCGTTTTTATTATTAACTATATCATGATGAGCTAAAAGGCTAAATACGTTTAACGTGCGTCCATAGTGTCCGGGTTTATCGTAATTAAGCACACGGGTTAATGATTGCATAATTTTGCTCAACGGATAACCTTTTTTAAGCAGTTTATTAACAGCATATTGATCGGCAGCTTCTTCGTTGCTTGTACTGAGTACAAGATGACCTTCTTCGTGTGCTAATACAAATTCACGATATACAGGTTCTAATTTATCAAAATGAGCTTTGCTGACAAAAATATGACCTGTTTTGTGATTCACACGTGCAGGTGTGCCTTCGATATACGGAATTTCTATGACGCCTTTAACTACCATGATTAGATTTTTTTTGCTGCTTCTTTAACGCAATTTTGCCACTTCTTATTAGGATGTTGCTTGCGTATTTCTTTGGCTTTTCGCATTATAGCTCTGCCTTTTGCAGCTAATTGAGTTTTGGTTAATTTTGCCATAACATTTTTTTTTTTAAAAAAAAGGCTGCCGAAACAGCCTTTTTTCATTTTTGCTTACTGATTATTCTCCTTCAAAACTACGTAAGGCTTTAAAACCATTTTGTTTTGCAATGCGAATACTGCTATGCAAACGGCGAACATTGCCAAGTCCTATATGATTAATAGTGGATACAGCTTTTTCTTGTTTGCGTTTTAACGTTACAGAAGCATTAGCAACAGCACCACAGAAAAATGTAATTGTACAAGTAGAATTAGCCATGATAGGAATAGAAAGTTCAACATCGCTCGAAATAACAACATTATGCAAGGGTACAGTTACCATCTTGTCTTTGTAGGTGTTTTCATTGACGTATGCACCTAAATCTATAACACGGCTTTGAAGGTCTTTGAAAGGACTTAATTCTTTGAGTATCATCTGCTGACTAACTTGTGTTGCATCGCTTGAACTGAAACGCATTGCATGTAATGTTGTTGGATTACGCATAATAAAAGCTAAAAATTCTGTAATAGTTTTAGGCGAACCATTTGCAGATAATGTTTTGTTGTCAACAGTTTTAATAACACCTTCCTTTAACCAATTATTGCCACTTGCACTAGAAAACCACGTATAACCTGGAAGCAAAATGACATTTTCGGTTGTTATAAGGTCGTTTTTGATGTTAACTACAAAAATACGTTCGGCATTGACAAGGTCGGCAAACGAACCATTTGGACCGCCAAAATCAACATAATCATCACCATATCCGGTATAAAGACTTTCGCCTTCAAATGAACTAAATGCACTTGCCAATTCTTCGGCATCGTCTGGATTCATTCCAAAAGGAACAAGAGCTGCCATAGCTACTACGGATACAGGCATAAATAATGCACTTAAAATTAGTGCTGCAACTGATAAAAACAAATACTTTTTCATACGCTTTTTAATTTTTTAATTGGTTTTACTTACTTTTACTTTTAATCTTGGCTTAATTTCGCCTTTGCCAATAACATTACCGTTGGCGTCGGTTAAAATTACTTCCTGTTTTATGATGTACGATACTATTAAGGTAACAATAACAGTAACGACCACCAAAAACAGTAAGTTTTTCCAGTTGAATGCCTTGCTCATAGTCGCAGCGGCATCGGTTACTACTGTTGGTTGAGTCATAATAATATATTTTTTAAGGTTAAACAATAACGCAAATATCGCTTAACCCTAAATGATGACTATTTAAAATGACCCGAAATAAACCGAAAAGGCTTGAAAATACTTATAATTGAGCAAAAAAGACAAAAATATATCGTTTCAAAAAAATTTTTGCTCATTATTTATACAACTTATTAAAATAATTCGTATATTTGCAATGACAAACATCATATAAATTATGATGGTATTATATTTGAAAAGCAATAAAATAACGGGAGTGGCAGGGGGTGCAAGTCCCTATTTCCAAATAATGCCTTGCATTTATATGGTGTTTGTCAGTGACCACTCCCTATTTATTAACTTTAAATTTTTAGTTTATGACAAACACCAAAAAAGAAATCAATGCCCGCAAGGCAGGTATTGACAAAAAGAAAAGCCGCGAAGAGCTTTACATCGAATTAGAAAATTTGTTTGATTTTCAAACAGCCGAAAGCATTGACGAAATTTTAAACACCATGTTAACGCTTTCGTTGAGCCATCCTGATGATTTGTTCGACAATGTAGAAAAAGCTAACTTGCTTATGTTGGTAGATGACCTTGTTTACCTTATGTATGTGCTACGTGATTATTACGAGGCATATGTAAAAAAAGAAGAATTAGAAAAGGCAGCTGTTTAGCTGCCTTTTTTGTTACTATTTGCACCATTCTATTATTTTGAGAGCAAGTTCTATGCCCATTTTAGATGTTGTAACGTTTAAGTCGCCATCATAACCTCCAAATAAATGCAAGTAGTTATGGCCAATTAAAAGAGAGTTGCCCGATAGTTTGTGCATTTCGGATAGTTTCTTTTCTATGACTTTTATCGTAATTATTATGGCACTTTTGACACATAGCCTTTAGGTTCGAGTAATCACAATTTTCAGGCTGATGGTCAAGGTGTGCAACTGTTAATATCACTTTTGTAAATCCGTGATATTTTAGGCTTTCTGTCATATTGCTATGGCAGTTCTTAATTCTGGAATGTATCATATCCCATTCTGTTTGAGACGGTTTTCTCCAAGTCCCATCTGGTAATCGTTTTATAACGGAGTAGTTTTCTATTCCGCAAACTTCACATTTATTTTTAGCACGGTTGAATCTTATATCCTCTGAAATTTCCTTCCAGTTTTTTGGATATTTGTCTTTATTTTCTGGTTTTATAGGCATAATACTTTGATATTGAATTAGTGAACTGGCCATAACAGCAAATATACAAAATTTTTTATGGTTCCCCAAGTTTATCGAAAATTTCTTTTACTTCTTTGGGCGTAAAAAGGTAGCCGTTTCGTTTGTTTTTAATCAACCCGGCACGTTTAAGCCATTTGTGCATGGTTTTATTGCTCACGTTGTACATACGTGCAAGCTCGGTAAGCGTTAACGTACGAATATTTTTTTGATGCTGTTCCATACATTCCATAGTTTTTGTTTCAATTGCTGCCACCGGTATTCTTCTTTACTAATGGTAACGAGGTGGAATAATCGGTTTTTTCGCTCTATTCCATTGCGAAACATCAAAGTTCTAAAAAGCTCGTATATTTCATCGGCTGGTATGTTTAAATGCTTGGTGCAATACTCGAAGGTACTGCGGTCAGTATCGTATTCGTTGGAATAACGAGGTCGGCGGCGGTGCCATTCGAGCAAAAAAATACGTTGCCCGTTGGTTATACGCATAAAAAAAGCACGGTTAATTTCGATGAGACGTTGTCCACGTGCTAAGCGTATATATTTAATAGTATTGTTGATGGCAACTTTATAACCACGATAGTAGGTTAACGAATCGGGGTCAATAAATTCTAACTGTTTCATTTGCATACGGATTTGAATCGTTCATAACTCTTTTATAAGCTTCCATAACTTGGTCGAATGCTACAATGTAAAGTTTGCGAGTTCCTGGGTTATCGCTTTTAAAAATAACTAAGTTATCGAGCAAGCGAAACATTTCGGGCGGAACAAACATAAAGCCGTGAAAAATAAATATAAGGTCGAGGTTCTTTTGCTTGCTATCCAAAATAAACATTCGTACATCTTTATCGAGGATTGCACGCAAGTATTTACTGGCATCTTCAAATATTACCAGTGCATTATATAAATATGTATTGATAGTTTGCAAAATTTCATCGGTATTGCTGCCATAAATGCGGTAAATATTTGGTTTTCGCCAGCGTTTGAGCATATCAATATCAATAGCTGGAATATCTTTATATGCTGGATGGTCTAATGTGTCGGCAATAAGTATTTTTTGTTGAGGAAGTGCATTATGATATTCGTTAATAAGTTTTCGGACATAAGTTGTTTTGCCTGTTCCTCGTCTGCCAAGTACTGCCGAAACAATGTTTATTCTCATAAGCGTTCTAATCTTGAAAATAAGGGTAATAATCGTGGTACTATAACCGTTGTAACTGCACCTAATAATAAAAGTTCAGGACCAACATGAATATTATACTTAGAATAAACCTTAGCCAAAGGGTTTTTGAGCAATTCTATTTCCTGTTCGGTAAATGGCACGTTGTCGCTCAATTCTTTATAATCGTGATATTTTGCCAGGAGTTTTTGGTCTTCTTCGGATAAATCAACTTCGGGTTTTTTGTAACGTTCGTTAAGCTCTTTTAGCTTTCGGGTTTCTTCGCGTGTAAAGATTGATTTTTGATACAAATACGGCAATATAAGGGTTTGAGTGCCATCGAACAGCATAATGGTCATTTCTGCAGACTCTTCGTATTCCTTTTCGCTAAGACGAGGTTTAACTTTGCGTTGAGGTGGTTCAAATAGTGGATTAGGTTGGGCTTGAGGAGGTTCAAAATCGGTTGGATTAGGTTCGGTTTTGGGTGGTTCGGTCGTGATGGGCTGTTCTGTTTGAACCGGTTCTTGAAAATCGCTTGTTTCGGGCTTAATGTTTGGGTCGGCTTTAAATTCCGGTTCTTCTTTCAGAATATCAATTAAGCTTGTATTTGGTACATCGGGAGTTTTCATACTTCGATAGTATTTATTTTTTCTACATAATCAGTTAACCTCTTAAGAATTTGCGGATTTCGTGTTATTTTGCTAATCATCAATGGTATTTTAACCATTAACATATTGTCGTTGGCAGCGTCTTTTAGTCCCAAAAAATCTTTTACAAATACAAAGATTTCTTTGCCTTCGCGAATAACCTGTTTCAGTTGTTCGTTTTCTTGTTTAAGTTGTTCTAATTCAGTCATGGTTTTCGTTTTTAAGGTTACGTAAATATTCTTTATCTTTTTCGTCGAGAATAAATTCGCCACGTTTCCAAAATACAATTAACATTTTTTCAATTAATTCAGAAATATCTTTAGCATATCCATCACGTTTAGCTATTTCGGTAATGCCCCAAAGATATTCGTCGAATTGTGGTTTAAGCTGAATCATGCGTGCACCTTCGGGAAGTTGATTAGCGTTTTGTGCTTTTTCTATTTCGGTTTTGAGTTGCTCTATTATGGATTTCAATTGTTCGTTTTCTTGCACCATTTCGGGCAATGGAACTTCTTTTACTATTTCTTTGGGCTTGATGTTCGATATAGCCCTTGTAACTGCATTAACGAACAATTTGCTGCGTGGCATAAGTTCATCATCGCCACGTAATAAGTGCAAATTTTCGTTGATGTAGTCAGCTTCTTCCTGACTTAGCCGAATGCTAAATTGTGTCGGCAACGGATTTTTGATTTCTTTTTCGCTCATAGGATTAAGGTTTTTAATATCTGCAATAATACACTTCTTAACCGGCAAAAGAGAGAACAAATTGTACCTATATTTGAGACAAGTTGTATCAATTTTTAATACAAGTAGTTATTAAGTAGTCGATTTGTGATGATTACGTATTTATTACGTAATGATTACGTGTTCATTACATATTCATTATATAATCAATTGCATATTCATTACATATCAATTGCATATTCATTGCATATCAATTGCATATTCATTGCATAACGATTGCATAATGAATAATTGTTATTATTTGAACTTTTTTGCTTTTTTAAGTTGGGAAAAATAAGAAGTGTTGACGAAAGTTTGTTTTTCCTATTTTATTTTACTTGTTTACTATATTACTACAGCCATAAGCATTTGAATCGTGTATTTGTCGAGTAAGTCTAAAATATATCTTACTCGAATAATGTAAGTTTCGTGTAATATTGAATACTATTTTACTCGAGGTTACTCGAATTTATATATTTACTTATTTATTTAATAATTAAATATTTATATATATATTCGAGTAACGAGTAAGGTGAAAATAGAAAAATTAAACTTCTTAACTTTTTCGGGATTTTTTGATTTTTTTAAGTTCAAAAAATAACAATTAGCACGAAATAAAAAAAAACCGTTCGTTGAACGGCTTTTTTTATATAAAAAGAATAAATATTATTTTAAAATTCTAATATTAAAAAAATTCTTTTTCTTTGTCAAGTTTATAGTATTTAAAATAAGTCATGCTATACTCATCAGTGGTGAATAGCTGATAACCCCAACGCGAATAACCAAATTCTTTTGAATATTTAGTTATGCGTTTAAAACCTAATCGTTTAAGCTCATTAGCTAAACGTATTTGTGAGAGTTGTTTTGTGGTTAATCGTTGTATTTCCATAATTATTTCGCCATTTGTCATAAACAATTCTACATTTTTGTTATCGTTGATTTCCGGACTGAAAAAACGTGTAAGCAATACCTGTTCTATGCTGCTTTGCGTATAATGGCTTGAAATAGTGTTAATAGCCATATATATTTCACGATCATATACAGTATAAGGATTAACTTTCGTAGCTAAATAATATGCTTCGCTCCAGAACCTATCCATATCTATGTTGATATAGTTTGGGTCTATTCCGCTAATTTCGATAACAAAGTAACGCCGGTTCTGATTGTCGATAAGAAATTCGTTTGAATTTACCGAGCCTACGAAATTAGCTATACGTTTTCGTGTACGGTCGAATTTGGCATATACACGTCGCGAGGTTACCCTGTCAATGCTTATTATGGCTTTGAGGCTGTTATATTCTTTGCCAAAAATTACTTCGAGTTGGTCGTCTATGTTTATAATAAACTTTTCGCAAAGATAGTTTGCCGTATTATGACTGGTAAGTGTTGGTTCAATATGCCCGGTAACTAAATATTTTTCTTTGCCAAGTGTGTTAGGAACTAAATTATTCAAATAGCTTGTTTTATAAAGACCTTGAGAACCCGATAAAATGAGCATAACATCGTTGTGCTTTATGCCTAATGCCGAATTAACGCTTGCAACTGCCCAGCGAGCAAAAATATTGTAAAGCAATTCTTTGTCGAGCAAGTCGTTTGAAAGTTGTAAACAATCAAAATAAGCTCGTACGGTTGGCATATCGAAAGTAGTTATATCTATATTGAAAATGCGAGCAAGTGGCTTTATACTTTCAAAGTAATCTTTTATTTCGTTAACTTGTTCAACATAGTTGCTCATTATAATGCGATTCATTTTTTCGACCATGGATTTTGAAAAGCCATTTATTTCGGCTAAAATGGATATAGTATTGTAGTTCTGGTCGTCGAGCTCCCGAAAATCGCCATCACCTAATGGTCTATATTCAGGTTTCATGCTAAGCATATTAAGACGAAATTCGTATTGACTAAATAGCCAATTCATAAAAAGCTCTATCATAGATATTTTTTCATTTTTTCGAGCTTCCTGGCTTTCTTCTAATATATCTTCGATTTTTTCTGATACTTTACCCATACTAATAATTGTTAATATCGTACATTATGCTATTGATTAACCCACGCAAGCGGTCTTGTTCTTCTAGCGTACGTGCCCAGCGAAATTCTTTTTGCAAACGACGAAGTTCGTCGTATAGTTCTTGTTTGCTACTTACCGGTGCCGATGGTGTTTCGTCATCGGTTATGTATTTTTTAATAACCGATTCTACCGTTCCTTCAAAACGCAAAGTAAGTTGTTCGGCTATGGCTTGCGGATTTTGTTTAGCTAATAGTTGGCTAAGATTGTCGTACGAAGTAGCTAAATATTTTAATGCTTTGCGTATTTCCTGCAACTCTGTAACGGTTCCGTAATACTTAGTTTGTTTTTCTGCCATAATTTTAAGCTATTTGTTCTATGCTCATACATTTTTTAGCTTGATTGCGTAAACTTTTGCTTAAACGCAAATACCTACGCTGCAAAAGTTCGTAGCGATTGAAAATAATCATTGCTGTTTCCTTGTCTTTATATGCAATATTAATATGCTGCAATTGACGGCTCATTTTTTCGCTTTGATATTCAAGCAATTTGCTAAGCAAATGAGCTTGTTCATCAACCAGCAATATTTGATGGCTAAATTCTATTCGATTATGCAACTTTTGAGCTATTAATTGCAAATCGTTGAGCATGCTATTGACTGCTATAAGCATTTCGTATGCTGTTTTTGAGCTTATTTTAAGCTCTACTAAGTCGTTTTGTTGCTTATTCAAATTCATAATAGTCAAATAATGCAATTTCTAAAAATAGTATTTGAATTCTAAACCTTAACAGTAAAAGAAAAGAACCTATAGGTTTAGATTTTTTTTTTGATATAAAAAAGGCTATATTCCACGTTTTAGGATGCAGCCAAAAACGAATTTCTAATACTAGTTTCATAATTTAGTAATTGATTAGTTCGGTAAAATCGCAATTGAGATGTTTTGCTATTTCGCGCAAATAGCTTAGTGGGATTTCGGTTTTATCCCACCTTTTAAGATATAACCACCGTTTAAAAACGCTTTTACTAACACACAATTTTTGTGGCAGTTCGCTGCGAAGGCGCTTATAATCGTTCATTGGCAATTGTCGCAAACGCTCCAATATGCCATATTTTAGTGTATCGTAACACATGTTACAAATTTTTAAGATATTCGTATAAGCTGCTACCGCTAATTTTACCTTTTATTTCGCTTCGGAGTTTGCCTTTTTTGATTAAGTAATTAACCTGATAGTAACTCAGGTTAAGCATTTTGCAAACTTCTTTTTTGTCGAATTGCCGACGATAATAATCGGATTTTTCTTTTTCAAAGAGAACTTCTTCGATAACCTTTTTAAGGTCTGCTTTGCTAAGAACTAATAAATTTTCACTCATATATTTAAAAAAATTTGGATTTTTTGCAAGGTTTTTGTATAATTGATAAAAAACTTGTACAAATGTATAAAAAATGATACTAAAATGTATCAATTTTAATCAAATATTTATCAACATATGGACAATAAATTGTTAATAACTTTGAAACTTATTGAAGATAAGGGTATTAAAAAAACAAAATTAGCACAGATTTTGGGTAAAAGTAAAATGACTGTTTATAGAATTCTTGAGGGCAAAAAAAAACTTGAAATTGAAGATATTGAAAAATTAGCTAAATATTTTAATTTACCCATAAGTTACTGGTTTGACGATAG
>Ga0308419_1002743_pt1 | contig 11254 bp, 9 predicted proteins | sample HotsprSampleMS50_FD_203674 | JGI IMG/M metagenome (GOLD analysis project Ga0308419, IMG submission 203674) | Hot spring phototrophic mat microbial communities from Mushroom Spring, Yellowstone National Park, Wyoming, United States - 20090730_MS50 ... | reverse complement strand
ACTCCAGAGAAAATGCGCCCACAAGCCCGGTCATGCCACCGGGTGCGGCATTTTCATCCGCTGTGGTGAACCACCGGTTCATGGGCAACTCCTTCCTCGATCCTCGATGATCCTCAGCTGACGCACGGGCGCCGCGCCAAACAGGGTGTCAACCCTCGCGCAGGCACAAAAAAGTAGGGAGCATTGTCGGTGCTCCCTACTCGCGGGGGGCGGAAAGTCCAGGGCCGGTCAAAGCCCGGTATCAGAAGAATGAAAACAGCGCGAAGCCCTACCGCCAAATGCGCGTGCACTTGAGAATTATACACAGGGGGCTGTTGTGGAGCCGCTGCAGCGCAACGTTATTTGCGACAACGCCGGCCCATATCATGCGGACTCTGCCGGCCCGAGCCGCCTGGAGCGGGCCAGACGCAGCGCATAGCCAACCACATCGCGCGCTTCCTCACTGCGCGCCAGCCAGGCCAGGGCAAAGTATGCGGCAGCCGCCGCCGGCACGGCCAGCACTGTCGCCAGCGGGCCATCGCCGAGCGCGGACAGCCACAACCACAGCCCCAGCCCCATACCCAGCGCGGCAAGGGCGCTGCGGCCCGCTGCGGCCAGCATTCTGCTCACCGATAGCTCCGGCACGCGCGCAGCCAGCAGGCCAAGCAGGACGGCTGTCTCGATCGCCGTGGCAATGGTGTTTGCCAGCGCCAGCCCTCCGAAGGGAAAAACCCCGGCAGCGCGAAAGACGCCGGTCAGCCAGAGACTGAGAATGACGTTGAGCGTCATGCCGGCCACGCCCAGAACAACCGGCCGGGTCGTGTCTTTCAAGGCGTAGTAGCCGCGCGTCACCACTTCCAGGACAGAATGGCCGGCCAGCCCGGCGCCATACCAGATCAGCGCAAAACTGACCGCCTGGGTGTCCTGCCAATCAAACGCGCCCCGTTCGAACAGCAGGCGAATCAGCGGCTGACCGAGCAGGATCAACCCAATCGACGCGGGCAGGCTGAGCATGAACACCATACCGATTGCCCGCGCGACCAGGCGGGCAAATTCGTCGCGCTCGCCTCTGGCTGCGTGCGCGCTAATCGCGGGGAAGAGCACCGTAGCCATCGCCTGCGCGATAGCCACTTGCGGCAGCAGCATGACGGCGAACGCGATCGCCAGGGCAGACACGGCCCCCTCGCCCATGCCCGACGCCAGGTTGGTGTTGACAATGAAGTTGATCTGAACGGCGCCCAGACCAACCATGCGCGGCAGCATCAGACGGACAACTTGCCGAACGTCGGCGCGCAGATCAGAGGTTGCGTATTGCGTATTGCGCATTGCGTATTGCGTATTGGAGGATGAGGGGTGAGGGGCAGGGGCGGCTGGGGATTCTGTGTCTGTGGCAGGCTGCGATGCGCGCCAGACCCTGACAAGCGCCGGCAGTTGAATGGCCAAATGCAACACCGCGCCCGCGACGACACCGGTCGCCAGACCATAGGCGCCCCACCCGCGCAACACCAGCGCGCCGAAAATGATGCCGAGGTTGTACAGCCAGGGCGCCAGCGCCGGGGCGATGAACGCGCCATTCGACTGCAACACGCCCATCAACAGGCCGCTAACGCCAAAGATCACTGTGGCCACAAGCATGATGCGCATCAGCGAAGCGGTCAGCTCGACCTGAGCGGGGCTGAAGCCGGGGGCGATGACCGCGCGGATGAGGAGAGGCGCAAGCGCGCCGGCTGCCACTGCAAACACGGACAGGACGGCAAACACCAGAGCAGCAACGGCGCGCACCAGTCGCCAGGCAGCGCGCCGGCGTTCCTGCGCCAGATGCGTCATGTAAACCGGGATGAAGGCCGAAGCCAGGGCGCCGCTGGCAAACAGGCTGTAGAGCAAATCAGGGATGCGGAAGGCGGTGTTGAAAGCATCGTACTCGGCGCCGGCCCCGAACTGTGATGTCACCACCACCCGCTGGACGAAGCCGATCAGGCTGCCGACAACATAGATCGCGCCAACACTGAGCGCGGCCCGGGCGAGGGATCGTGGTCGCAAGAAATCACTTCCGTAATTGACAGTGGATTTACCGCCCACTATAATGCCCCGCAATTTGCCGGCGTCGGCGCGCGCGTTCATCCGGATGCGCGCCCCATCGACCCTGACGTCGTCCTCTGTGAGCCGGCCCAAAACAGGATGTATGTTCGTCCAGACATGAGAATGGTTGCTTCTGCCCAGGCAGGGTGACCGCATCACCGTTGGAATCTGGACAAGGAGGTGATTCCCGCCCTTTGTTCCGTGTGACCGCACTGCGCGCGACGATCTGACGCCGGGCGGCGCCGTCATGGTGTAGAGAGGGCATGCCATTGATTCGCAGTCAAAACCAGGCACAGATCAACATCATCAACAGATCGAAAGCAATCGCCAGACTGAACCAATCAAACGGAGGAGAAGATGAATAGTCGATCTATTACAGTGCTGAGTGTATTGGGTGCCGCCGCGCTCGCGCTGGCAGCCTGCGCCGCTCCTCGGCCGGCGAGCCAGCCAGCCGCCCCAGCCGGCGGAGAGATCAAAGTTGCCATCCTGGCGCCGCTGTCCGGCCCTGTGCCCACCTTCGGCGTGTCCACGCGCGACGGCGCGCTGCTGGCCATCGAAGAGTGGAACGCCAAAGGCGGCGTGAACGGCATGAAGATTGTGCCTATTGTCGAGGACAGCCAGTGCACGGCTGACCCGGCGGTCAATGCCGCCAACAAAGTCATCGATCAGGACGGCGTGAAGTACATCATCGGCGAAGTGTGCTCGAAGGCTTCGATCCCGGTTTCTGAAATCGCCAACAGCAAGAAAGTGATCCAGATCAGCCCCACTTCGACCAACCCGGCTGTGACCGTAGGCAGCGACGGCGCGGTGAAGCCCTATATCTTCCGCGCGTGCTTCATCGACCCGTTCCAGGGTCAGGTGGCCGCCAAATTCGCGCTGGACACGCTGAAAGCGAAGACCGCCTTCATCATGCTGGATCAGGCGAATGACTATGTGCGCGGCCTGGCCGAGTTCTTCGAGAAGTCGTTCACCGATGGCGGCGGGCAGATCGTCGGCAAAGAGACCTACACAGACAAGGATACGGACTTCTCGGCCATTTTGTCCAAAGTGGCAGAGGCGAAGCCGGACCTGGTCTACCTGCCCGACTATTACAACATCGTGAACCTGGTCACGCAGCAGGCGAAGGAAAAGGGCCTGACCATGCCGTTCATGGGCGGCGACGGCTGGGATTCTTCGGACCTGAACCTGGGGGCGGCCGAGGGCGGCTACTTCACCAACCACTACTCGTCTGAAGACACGCGCCCGGAAGTGAAAGCCTTCATCGAGGCCTACGGCGCGAAGTACGGCGGCGCCGTGCCAGACGCGCTGGCGGTGCTGGCCTATGACGCGGCCAACATCCTGCTGGAAAGCATCAAGGCCGCCGGCACGGCAGACGACACCGACAAGGTGCGCGCGGCAATGAGCGCCATCAACTTCAAAGGTGTGTCGGGCAATGTCACGTTCGACGCGAACAACAACCCCGTCAAGTCGGCTGTGGTGTTGCAGGTGAAGGACGGCAAAGTCAGCTACAACTCAACGGTCAATCCGTAACCTGATCTGAGCGGCACTCACAAGTGGAGGGGCGCTTGCAGCAGACGCCTCTGGCGCTCGCCAGGGGCGAGGCGCGCAGCCCCCTCCGCTTGCGTTGTCTGACGGAGCACCCCGCCCATGCAAACTGCAAGCGCCGAACCGCCTCGCGTCATCCAGCCCCGGCAGCCGCTGCCCGCCTCGTCGCGCAAGTCTGGCGCGGGACTGGCCTGGATCGGGCGCGGCTTTTTGCTCGTTCTCGCCGTTGTTGTCGCGTTCATCCTGGCGCGCAACCTGCTCGATAACCCCCGCCTGTTCGCGCAAATCATCATCAGCGGTCTGCAACTGGGTTTCGTGTACGCCCTGATCGCGCTCGGCTACACCATGGTGTACGGCATCGTTCGGCTGATCAACTTTGCGCACGGCGATGTGTTCATGGTCGGCTCGTTTGTCAGCTTCTTTGCCGTGTCGCGCTTCTCGCTGCACACCTGGCCAAAGGTCGCATTTCCGGGCCTCTCGCCCGATCTGGCCACGCTGGTTGGCGCCATATCGGTGATTGCGCTATCCATGGTGGTCTGCGCCGTTCTGGCCGTGGTGATCGAGCGGGTGGCCTACAAGCCTCTGCGCAACGCGCCGCGCATCACGGCGCTGATTACGGCGATCGGCGTTTCCTTCTTTCTGGAATTTTTCGGGGCGCTGAACTTCGTGTTCTCGCCGCGCTTTATCCCCTACCAGCGGCCGTTTGACGTGTACGCCTACTACATCGGGGGCGGCGGGATCGGCATGGTCGCGCCAGACAATCCGGCGCCGCCCGACAGCATCACGTTCTCGAGCATCTTCGTGATCATCGTCATCGCCTCGATCCTGATGCAAGTGCTGTTGCAGTGGCTGGTGCGCCGCACCAAAATGGGCAAGGCTATGCGCGCGTCTGCGGTCGATAAGCCAACAACGCGGCTGATGGGCGTGAATGTGGACCGCGTCATCTCGTTCACCTTCGCCATCGGCGCCGCGTTCGCCGGCCTGGCCGGCGTCTTATTCGCCATCGCCTATCCGTCTATCCACACCCAGTTGGGCATTCTGCCCGGCCTGAAGGCATTTGTGGCCGCCGTGCTCGGCGGCATTGGCAGCATCCCCGGCGCGCTGGTGGGCGCGCTGATCATGGGGCAGGCCGAGTCGCTGACTGCGGGCTACATCTCCACGCCCATGCGCGACGCTGTTGCTTTCACCATTCTGATCATTGTGCTGCTCGTCCGCCCCACCGGAATTTTCGGCGAGCCGGAGCGGGAGAAAGCCTGAATGGAACTTGGATTCCTTCTCGGCTCCGTTGTCAAGATCGTGGCTGTGCTCGGCTGGCTGTACGGGCTGCTGCAAGTCATGGCCCATGCCTCGCGCTGGGTGAAGATCATCGGCATCATTGCAGCTTTTGGCGTCATCCAGATCGCCTTTACGTTGAAGATCGGCGACCAATCCATTTTGAACGACTTCGACGCCGGTCTGTTGTTTCAGGCATGCACCATGGCCATGGTGGCCCTGGGCCTGAACCTGATCTATGGTTTCAACGGCCAGTTCAGCCTGGGCCAGTGGGGCTTCTACGGTCTGGGCGCATACGCAGCGGCCTACGTGACCTATAAGTGGGCTAACGATCGAACCTCCAGCGCCTTATTCGTGCTGCTGATTGGCGTGATCCTGGCCGGCGCAACCATCCTGGTTCTGCGGCGCTTCCTCAGCCGCTACTACAACGTGCCGGTGCTGTCCGCATTCACGCTATATCTGCTTGGTTGCGTGGCTGCTGCGGCCGTGGCCGTCGTCGCCGGCAACGCAGTCGCCTCGGTCATTGATCCCCTGTTCGGAGCCAAAGACGCGCCAGGACTGCTGAGCGGCGACCTCGCGCTGCAAATCGTGTTCGTGCTGGCCGTGCTGTGCGCCGGCGTCTTTGCGGCAGAGGTCAGCTTCCTGTTTGGCTTGCCGGTGCTCAGTCTGGGCAGCGATTACTTCGGCATCGCCACGCTGGGGTTCTCCATCGTCATTAACACCCTGATGGTCAACTCGGACACCATTCTCCCCTTCCCGGAGATGAAAGGGGGCCGGGGCATGATCGGCATTCCCAAGCTGACCACCTGGTTCTGGGTGTTCATTTTCCTGATGCTGGTGATCGTGGTGATGCGCAACCTGATTCACTCGAGCGCGGGGCGGGCTATCCTGTCGGTTCGAGAAGACGAAACAGCCGCGAAGGCGATGGGCATCGACGTGGCCAGCAACAAGCTGCTCACCTTCGTGATCGGCAGCCTGTTCGCCGGCCTGGGCGGCGGCATCTATGCGCACTATATCGGCTTCCTCAGCCCCGGCACTTTCAGTTTTCTGGCCGGCTTCAACCCGCTCATCGTCGTTGTCTTCGGCGGGCTGGGCAGCATGACCGGCACGCTGGCGGCGTCATTCGGCTGGATGTTCTTCCTGGAGGGCTTGCTGCGCGTGCTGCTGGGACAAATGGGAACCGAAGCGCCGACCTGGCGTTTTGTCCTCTACCCCATCGCGCTATTGCTTTTGATGTTGCTGCGCCCACAGGGACTGCTGGGCAAGACAGAATGGGGATTCCTGCGCGCGCCGGCAGTCAAGCCCCGCGCGCCAGCCAGCCCGCCGCCAGACGCCAGAGCAACCCCGGCAGCCGCCGCTCCAGCGGCCAAATGATAGTGTGTGATTGACATGGCGAATAGCATCGGCAACAGCAGCGCACCGCCCCCTGGCGCCGCAATTCTCGACATTCAGGGCCTGACCAAGTTTTTCGGGGGCCTGCGGGCCGTCAATGACTTCAGCCTGACCATCCATCGGGGCGAACTGATCGGCCTGATCGGCCCCAACGGGGCCGGCAAAACCACGGTGTTCAATTTGATCACCGGCCTGTACACACCATCGAGCGGCGACATCCGCTTTCTCGGCCAGTCCATCGCCGGCCTGGAACCCTTCGAGATCACCCAGCGCGGCATTGCGCGCACATTCCAAAACATCCGCCTGTTCCCAAATCTGACCGTCCTGGACAACGTGCGCATCGCCTACCATTTCCACGCCGGCTACAACCTGTTCGACGCAATTGCGCGCAACCGCAAATTCAACAGCCAGGAAAAGGAACTGACCGAACGCGCCCAGGATTTTCTGGCGATCTTCAAGCTGGAGCGGGTGCAGGACGAGCTTGCCGTCAACCTGCCCTACGGTGAGCAACGTCGCGTCGAAATTGCGCGCGCGCTGGCGTCCAACCCGCGCCTGCTCCTGCTCGACGAGCCGGCCGCCGGCATGAACCCCAATGAGATTCTGAACCTGATGGACCTCATTGGCTTCATTCGCGAGCGATTCGACCTGACTATCCTGCTGATCGAGCATCAGATGCGGGTCGTGATGGGCATCTGTGAACGGATCACCGTGATGGATTTTGGCGAGGTGATCGCGCGCGGCACGCCCAATGAAATCCAGAACAACGAGCGCGTCATCGAAGCCTATCTGGGCAAGGGCGTGGACTAAGGGAATGGCACATGCTGCTTGAAATCAACGATCTGCACGTCTACTACGGCGCGATTCACGCGCTGCAGGGCGTCTCTTTCAACGTGAACGAGGGTGAAATCGTCACCCTCATCGGCGCGAACGGGGCCGGCAAGTCCACGACGCTGCGCGCCATCTCCGGCCTGCTGACGCCGCGCCGGGGATCGATCCGCTACAAAGACCGCGACATCACTTCGGTGTCGGCTGAAGATATCGTCCGTCTCGGCGTGTGCCACGTGCCGGAGGGCCGGCGCATCTTCGCGCCCCTGACCGTGCGCGAAAACCTGGAACTGGGCGCCTACACGCGCACAGACAAAGCCGAGATCGACAAGACCATGCAGCGCGTGTTTGCCAGTTTCCCCCGGCTCAAGGAGCGCATCAACCAGCTCGGCGGAACGCTATCCGGCGGCGAGCAGCAGATGCTGGCCATGGGACGCGGACTGATGAGCCGGCCCAATCTGCTTCTGCTCGACGAGCCATCGATGGGACTCAGTCCGCTGTTGGTCGAGGAAATCTTCCGCATCATCAAAGAGATCAACGCGCAGGGCACCAGCATTCTGCTGGTCGAGCAGAATGCGCTGATGGCGCTGTCGGTGGCGCACCGCGCTTACGTGCTCGAAACCGGCAACATCGTCCTGCAGGGCAGCGCCCAGGAAATGCGCGAAAATCCGCAGGTGAAGGCCGCTTACCTGGGCGTGGCGTAGGCGTTTTTCAGGTTCTTAAGGTTGTTAAGGTTCGTCAGGGGGAACAGCGGGGCAAGCCGCTATGCCTTGATCGCGCCAATCATCACCCCTTTGACGAAGTAGCGCTGCAGAAACGGGTAAATCAGCAGAATCGGCACGGTGGCGACGATGATGGTCGCGTACTTGATCGTCTCGCCGATCGGCATCACGTCACCGCTGGAAACGCCGGTGGTCATGGCGTCTGTGGAGTTGCTGATCAGGATTTCGCGCAGGATCAACTGAAGCGGATACAGGTCGCGCGTGCGCAGATAGACCATCGCCGAAAAGAAAGCATTCCAGTGGCCGACGGCGTAAAAAAGAATCATCACCGCAATGACCGGCGTTGAGAGCGGCACAATGATGCGAAAGAGGATGATGAAATCATTGGCCCCATCCACACGCGCCGCTTCCTCCAGCTCATAGGGGATGCCCTCAAACGCGGTGCGCATAATGATCAGATTGATGGTCTGGATCGCGCCGGGCAGAATCAACGCCCACGGGGTGTCCATCAGATTCAGCGTGCGCCCCACCAGCAGAAAGGTGGGGATCAGGCCGCCGCTGAAGAACATCGTAAAGACGATCAAAAGCGTCAATGGCCGGCGGAACAGGAGATTGCGCCGCGAGAGCGCATAAGCCCCCAGCATCGTCATCAGCAGGTTCAACGCAGTGCCGCCAATCACATAAAAGAGCGTGTTGCGATAGCCGATCGAGATCATCGGGTTGTCGAAAACCCGCGCATAGGCTTCCAGCGTGAATCCAACCGGCCCCAGAAGCAACCCGCGCGTCGTCATCAGCGTCGCCGGATCGCTGACAGAGGCAAATGCCACATAAAGCAGCGGATACAACGTCACCACGATGAGGCCCAGCATCAGCCCGGTGTTGATGACGCTGAAAGCCAGCTCGCCCCGCGTTTGTCGAATCTTCATGACCAGCCCCTACCACAGGCTCGTTTCATTCACCTTGCGGCTGATCGCATTGGCTGCCACCACCAGCGCAAAGTTCAACGCGGAGTTGAACAGTCCCACCGCCGCGCTAAAGGAATAGTCTGTGTTCAGCACGCCGCGCCGGTAGACGTAGGTCGAGATCACATCAGCCGTCTCGTAAGTCAACGGGTTGTACATCAGCAGGATCTTCTCGTAGCCGACGGTCATCATGGCGCCCAGTCGCAAAATCAAAAGCACGACAATGGTCGGCATAATGCCGGGCAGGGTGATGTGCCACACCTGGCGGAAACGACCGGCCCCGTCCACCATGGCCGCGTCGTACAGGGTTGGATCGATGGTGGTGATGGCCGCCAGATAAACGATGGAGGCCCAGCCGACATGCTGCCAGATGCCGGAGCCGACAAACAGGGGTCGAAACCAGTCGGGCGATTGCATGAAGGCAATCGGATCGCTCAGGAAGGGGCGCAGCAGGCTGTTTATCAGCCCATCGCGCGCGAAAAAGTCCACCAGCATGCCGACAACCACCACGACCGAGATGAAATGCGGCATGTAAGAAACGGTCTGCACCAGGCTCTTGAACGGCGCCCAGCGAATTTCATTCAACAACAACGCCAGGATGATGGGGGCCGGGAAGCCGAAGATCAGATCGATCAGGTTGATGAGGAATGTGTTGCGCAGCAGGCGGAAGAAAAAAAACGCTGTTGAAGAAGTCTGTGAAGTTCTCCAGGCCCACCCACTTGCTGCCCAGAATGCCTCTCAGGGGATTGAAGTCCTGAAAGGCAATCACCGCCCCGTACATCGGACCATAGTGAAAGATGAGGTAATAGGCCAGCACCGGCAGCAGCATCAGGTAGATCGCCCGGTTGCGCAACAGATCGCGCTTCGCTCGCGTCCACCACGAGACAGCGGCAGGCTGATTTGTCTGCCTGCGCCCGCTCGAATGGGAAAGCTTTTTTTGGAGAGATGTCAAGGCATTCCCTCGTTGAAAAAGGACTGCGCCACGCGGCGCGCTGGCGCGCGCCGCGTGGAATATACACTGCCCGCAGTCAATCAGGAGCGCTTGTTGAAGCGCTCGAGCGCAGCCTGTTGAATCTGAACAGCCTCCTCAACGCCCATGCCCTTCAGTTCGCTCACCACCATGTCCCACTCATCGACCGGCTGCTGGCCGGTGATGATCTTGATGACAGCCTCATCGCAGCGCGTGGTCACATCGCTCATCACAGACGCGAACCGCCTCGATTCATCCTGGGTAGGCGTGACCATCGGCATCTGGTATTCGTTGGTCGGCTGTGACCAGACCTTCAACGACTCCTGCTGCTCGGGCAGGGCTGCGTACTGCTCCATGTATCGCTTGTCTTGCACGAACGGGCCGGAGAAGTTGGAGCGGAAGTGCTGGGCCATCGATTGCTGGAGCGGCAGTTTGTCCGGGTGATTGGTGATAAGGTCAGTATATTTGGGATAGCCATCGACCAGATTGTAAGTCAGTCCCTCGACGCCGAAGTTGAACAGCATGTGACCTTCAGGGCCGTAGGGATAGTCCAGCACCTTGAGCGATTCCGCCAGTCTGGTGTTGGCGGTGGTGATGGCCGCCGTCAGACCATTGAAATTGAAATCGCGCTGCCCGAAGATAGGCTTGTCCCCTTTCTTCAGCACCGGGTAGGGCGCGGCGACGAGTTGGAAGCTGGCATCCTTATCCTTCATCAGGCCCATGTACTTGCCGATGCCACCGCCGGTGTTCTGCACCAGCGCGCCAAGCTGGCCGCCGGTCACTTTGGCATCCATCAGCTTCTGATCGGTGGTCGGAAAGTCGGGGTCAACCAGTCCTTCCTGATACCACTGGGCCATGGTCTTCAGGAAATCCTTGAAGGCTGGCTCCAGCGGCCCATACTTGACGACGCCCTGCACCTGATAGAAGCCGTAAGTGACGCCATACGCCCCGATGAAGGCGCCCGAAAGCGCAAAGGAGTTGAGCGGCCGGCCATAGAGCATCGGGTTGAAACCCTGCTCGTCAGCCTGGCCGTTGCCGTTTGGATCCTTTTCCCTGAACGCCTTGAGCGTCTCACGCCAGTCATCCAGCGTCTCCGGCATTGGCAGGCCGACTTTATCCAGCCAGTCCTTGCGGATAATCGGCCCTTGAAAGACCATCAGGGACGGATCGGAGCGAATGAACGGGAAACCGTACAGATCGCCTTCGTCCGTGAGAATCTGGCGGCGCCAGTCCGGGTGCTCGTTCAGGACTTTGCTGAGATTGGGCGCCTGCTGTGCGATGAGATCATTGTGCCTGAGAATCACACCGTCGCGCAGATACTTGCCCGGCCCGCCGGGGGCGGAAATCCAGTTGGTTTCAACGATGTCGGGGAATTTGCCGGAGGCGACCATCAGATTGAACTGCTCCGCCTCCTGGCCGACGGCCGGATGCTGGAATTCGAGGCGCACATTCGTCGCCTTCTCCAGCTCCTTGTAGCAGGTCATCTCATCAAAGGACTTGAGGGTGGC
>Ga0308419_1002742_pt1 | contig 11260 bp, 10 predicted proteins | sample HotsprSampleMS50_FD_203674 | JGI IMG/M metagenome (GOLD analysis project Ga0308419, IMG submission 203674) | Hot spring phototrophic mat microbial communities from Mushroom Spring, Yellowstone National Park, Wyoming, United States - 20090730_MS50 ... | reverse complement strand
TCCCATTTCGACTTGTTATCCGAAAGTTTGGCGTAATCGAAGTTGGGGTCAACTTTTTGTTCGTGCTCGTTGATGTAATGGGTAAGGTTTTCGCTGATAAAGCGGTAAAAGAGCATCCCCAGCACGTATTGCTTAAAATCCCAGCCATCGACGCTGCCGCGCAGGTCGTTGGCTATTTGCCAGATGGTACGGTACAGATCGGATCGTTCCTGTTCTCTGGTGTTGTTAATGTTTGCCATAGGTTCTCCTCATTTATGTTTTCTTTTTAAGCCGCCAAGGCCAATAGAGGTCCTGAGGTAAAATTGAGAAATTTCTTTTTTAAAATCATTTTCCTTTCCTTATCGTGGAGCTCTGCCTTTCGCACAACGGCTGAGCGTATCTGAAGTTCCGAGCGTAGCGAGGTATTTGGGCAAAGTGCCGAAGGCACGGAGCCAGATACGCTCTGTTATACGCTGTCGCCGAAAATCTCATTTATCTGCCTCCTTCAATTTATCTTGATATATTTTGTTTAATGGTGGTCTAAGTTTAAAAATGAGAACACGCAAAATATATTCTGGGGGCTGACCAATAGTAGTTTTTAGCCAAGTCAAATATTTAGACCAAGTAAAAGATCCTTCTCTCCCAGGATGTGCAGAAGCATTCCGAAGGTCAACAATATTAGCGGATTCACCATCTGGAGAATGTTTTTCTTCAAGTGCAAGAACAAGTTTCTCTATGGATTTAGTAGAATCATCACAATATTTTTCAAGATTAGTTCTAATATCTTTGAAAAGATTGGTACATTCGTCCATAATAGAGTCGTTCCAAAATTTTGCAATAAATATTAATTGACCTATAGTTGGTGGTTGAATTGGTTCAGTTGCACACTTCTTAAGCATCTCAAATGTAATTTTTCTAGTTTGAATTTTTTTAATTTTAGATGATGTAGCATTTAATGGTTCCGAAAAGGAAGATTTGCGGATAATATCAATCCAAGGCCAGAATAGTGATAATGACATTTCTCTTTCAATTACTTTACAAAGAGATAGGACGACTATACTCCAACCATATAATATTCCATTTTTTAAAAATATTTCTGATATGAAAGCATCTATCAAATCTGTTCGAGAATCATTATGAAGAGCTTTCCATACATCAGGAGATAAATAATCATTCCAAAAACGTTCTGCTTTTAATTTCAATTTTTCTAAGACAAAATCTGTTTCGCTTTGAGTTTGCTCTCTAGGTCCAAATTGATTGGAAATTTTAATAAGCCCTTTTAACCTACTTTCAATATCTTTTTCTACTTGAGTGGCTTCTTCCATGCGAGCCATTCTCCTAAGAGCAATGGGTATTTTCTTAGCATTGTCAAATAATGCTTTATCTTTGATTGCGGATGTTTCACCCCCCACATAATGAAACAGGAAAAAATCTAATCCTCTTAAATCATATATCTCAGAAATAACCTTACATCCCGTTTCCGTCAGTGATAATTCCAATATAAAATCTTCATAATTAAGCCAATGTTGTATAACCGCATCTTCCTCTTTAGTTCGTTTTAAAATTTCAAGAATAAGACGCCCCTGTGCCGCTATCCAACGTCCATATGTTGTAGGCAGTTCCACTCTATCACTATCTTCTTTACCAGTTCTTGCTTCAAGTAACTGGAAACGATCTAAATTCTTTGAACCATAAATCACTGCTAATTTCATATTTCCGACATTCAAGAGGAGATCTCTCCATAGATAAGAACGCATCTTTTCTAAATTGTCTGAAAATGCAAGTTCCTCTAAATACTCGGATGCCTTATCCATTATCTGCTCATCACCAATATTAAGATTAAAATATTTGTAGACAGGAGCGACTATATCTTTAATATTCACAATAGGGATGCCATCAATATTATTTACTTCATTTGAATCATCCGTCATAATCTAATTCTCCTTTTGTGGATTTTCTTTTCGGCGATTGCGTATAACTTGTTTGTATCAGCACTTGGTGCAGATATACTTCCAAAATAGGATGATATCAGCACCTGGTGCGGATATTTTCATTCTGGCTGAATCGCCAGAAATCCCTTAACCTGACAAATATTGTCATCTCTCACCCCCCTTTATTCAGATTTAAGGTATCAATTGGACTGACTATCTTCCCTAAGCTTTTCGTGCTTACATGAGTGTAAATCTCGGTTGTCTTGCTGTGAGCATGACCTAATAACTCCTGAACATACCTTAAATCCGTTCCTCCCTCTAAGAGATGTGTGGCAAAACTGTCTTTCTTGCAGGCAATTATAAATATTTTGTCTGCTGTTCTTGCTGATAAGTATCGACCTTCTCTTACACCCTCAAACAGCCATTTCTGAGGTCTATATTTCTTCAAATATTCCTTTATGGTTTCTAAAACAGTTTTGGATAGCAGAGTATACCTATCCTTTCTCCCCTTTGATCCCTTAATATGTATAAGCATCCGGTTGCTGTCAATATCCTCAACTTTAAGTTTTACAACCTCGCTGACTCTTAACCCTGAAGAATAGGCAATCATCAGGATTGCCTTATGTTTTACATTATCTACTGAATTAAGGATTTTTGCAATTTCCTCTTTACTTAATACAACTGGAAGCTTTTTGTCTTTCTTGGGTCTTCTGACCTCATAGACAAATTTCTTTTTAAGCATTGTCCCATAATAGAATTTCAAGGCGTTGATTGCTTGGTTCAATGTAGAAGTTGCAGACTGTTTTTCTTCTGCGAGGTAAAGGAGATAATCTTTTATGTTGGAATCATCAATCTCAGAGGGTTTATTATTTACGAAGTTAAGAAAATCTCTGTTGTAATAGATGTAACCCTTAACGGTTTTATAGCTGTATTTTCTTGAGAGGAGCTCTCTACGGAGGTCTTTAAGATACTCCTCACCCTTACTCTCTCCAACAATGGGTGAGGGGGCATTTTTGACATGCAATGCAAAGTCTATGTGAACTTCTTCACCTTCAAAAGCCTTTAAAATCTTTTCTAATGTCCCATCTGTATTGGGAAAACTCCAATATTTCTTTTCAGGATGCCATTTGCGGCCGGGGATGGTTTTAACCTTCGCAACAAGCTGGGGATTGTAAGGAAATGTTACTACAATTATTCCAGAGTCGTCCTTCGTTATATTCACCCCAGAATTATCCTCTCTTTAATGAAAAAAAAATTATATCAAATACCCAATACTGTCAACCTAATTGTGTAAATTTTTTATAGAAGGGCAAATTAGGATGTACCTTCCCTATTTTAGTATGCCTCCAGCTCATCTCCATCTTAAGCGATATAAAGGCCAGTAGAAGATAACATGAGTTTTCTCCTGCAACTATCTCCATCGGTTTTGTCCTTCTTTTAAACTCTTTATTCAACCGTTCAATGATTGTGCTATGCTGCTTTTAGTGGACACGAACACTATTATTTATTACACTAACAACGGAGATGTTACATGGATGTGATTCCAAAAGCAGTATTTATAAAGGAGTTTAAGGAAGAAATAGTAAGGAAGGAGACACTCAAAGATATTACAGAATATATTGAGGTCTATTATAACAGGCAACGCACACAGGAAAGGCTTAATTATTTATCCCCTGCTCAGCACCTGAAGCAGTTTTATATAATGAGACAGGTAGCATGAGTAAAGTTTCGTGTCTATTATTGGCATCAGGGGTCACCGAAAATGTTCTCACTAAAATATCTAATTTTGTCTAATAACATAAAAAACATGACAAACGGAAGGAATAGAGTGAGCTATTCTTCTGCTTAATAGATCTGGGGCAAAGGCTGATTGCCCCTCTACTAATAGCAAGGTTTAAGGGTATGGAGAAGACATAGGAAAAATTCCCTTTGACCTTTTGAGGCTGTATTCATATAATTGAAACAATATGGCTAAACTGAGAAACCGCATTGTGGAAGCCGGGAGTAAAGCGAATATGAGGAAGACGACCATTGAGCTTACCGAGGAGCAGTATTTTTTCTTGAAGGAGAAAGCCCTGGAGCTTAAGAGGCAGAACCAGAACACCTCGATTGTATCCATATCCGGGACCTGATTGAGAAGGATTGGCAGTAGTGAAAGAAAGGGAAGAAAAAGCGAGAGGTTAATCATGTCTCCAAAGAAGAAACAGGAGGGAAGTAAAGCTAACGGTGTTAAAGATTTTCGTCATGATTCTCTAAGGCGCAAGAACAACCCACCAGCAGGCGTTGCAGCCACCTACGAAGTCCGCGAGCGGCAAACCAGACAGTACGCCTATGACCCGCACCTGGACCCACAGCTTGTCTGGGCCGGCAAAGCGGAGCACACCTCGTTCGAGGTGGACGTGGTCTCGCTCCACATCCACGAGCGCATCTCCACCCGCGCCATCCTGGATGCCGTGCGCCGACCGCAGCCACTGCCACTGGACCTCTTCGGCGAAACGCCCCTGCCTGCTGACCAGCAGATCGAGTTCTACCGTCACGAGGTCGGTTGGGTCAATCGTCTAATCCTGGGTGATTCGCTCTTGGTGATGAATTCGCTCCTGGTCAAAGAGGGCATGGCCGGCAAGGTGCAGATGATCTACATCGACCCGCCTTACGGCATCAAGTACGCCAGCAACTTCCAGCCCCGCATTGACCGCCGGGACGTGAAGGACAAGGACGAGGACCTTACCCACGAGCCGGAGCAGATCAAAGCCTACCGCGATACCTGGAAACTTGCCATCCACTCCTACCTGACCTACCTGCGCGACCGTCTGCTTCTTGCGCGGGAACTCCTCACCGAGAGCGGCTCGATTTTTGTGCAGATCAACGACGAGAACCTGCACCTGGTGCGCTGTCTGCTGGATGAGGTGTTCGGAAGGGAGAATTTCGTCAGTATAATTAGTTTTGCAAAGACGAGTGGCTTTGAATCTAAGACCCTTTCAAGGGCGGGAGATTATTTGCTCTGGTACTCAAAGAGAATCGAGGAAATCAAATATCGTCAATTGTACTGGTATAAGACCGAGGATACGAGCGGATACAGCAAAACCAAAGAGGGGCAATTATACTCTTCTGGTGCATTATTTAGCCCAGCATTACTGAAGAAGGGAGCAAAACGTTTGAATTTCAAGGACAAAGATTTACTCCTTCTGGTGGTCACTGGAAGACAAGCGAAGAAGGACTTAAAAGGCTGGTAGAAGCTGATAGGCTGGAATCTGCCGGTAAGACGCTCAGATATATAAGGTATTTGGATGACTTCAAGCTTGTGCCAATGAACAGTATATGGGAAGATACACAGACATTTGCAGAAAAAATCTACGCCGTCCAGACCAACACCAAAGTCATCGAACGCTGCATCCTTATGACCACCGACCCAGGCGACCTGGTCTTCGACCCCACCTGCGGCTCCGGCACTACCGCCTACTGCGCCGAGAAGTGGGGCAGGCGCTGGATCACCTGTGATACTTCCCGGGTGGCCCTGGCCATCGCCCGTAAGCGGCTGATAACGGCAAAGTTCGACTACTACGAGCTGCGCGACCCCGAACGCGGCCCCGCTGGTGGCTTTATCTACGAAACCGTGCCGCACATCACGCTGGAATCCATCGCCAAGAACACCGAAATTGATGCCATCGCCGCCAAATACCAGTCGGAGATTGACCAGGCACTGGCCGAGCTGAACCGGGCGCTGGGCAAAGACTGGAAGGAATGGGAGGTGCCACGGGAGGTGCCGCATCCCGTCTGGCCCGAGGAAGCAAAGAAAGCGTACTGGCGCCTCCAGGCGGTCAAAAAAAATCCGTTTACCGTAGGGGCAGGCCTCCGTGCCTGCCCTGATGCAGGGCAACCACAGGGGGTTGCCCCTACAAATGTTTACACCGGACAGGAAGAAACCAAACGCCTCCTTGAGACAGTCTATCGCCTGACCGGGCACCGCTGGGATGGGCTGGGTCAGGTGCCTGACCCGGTGCCGCCAGAGGGCTGGCCAGATGAAGCCAAGGAAGCCCTCCGTCGCTTCTGGGAGCTCAAGCGACAGAAGCGCAAAGAAATCGATACCAGCATCCAGCGCAACGCCCCGCAGGAGACGCTTTACGATAAACCACGGGTCAAGCGCGGGGTGGTGCGCGTCACCGGCCCCTTCACGGTGGAGGCGATCCCGATCCCGGCAGTCGAAGACCCGACGCAGGCACCTATCCCGCAGTTCGAAACCGAAGAGGCCCAGGCCCGCGTGAGCGACCGTGGTGGAGACTACCTGACCACGATGATCAACCTCCTCAAACAGCAGGGCGGTGTCCTGTTCCCCGGGGGCAGGAAGCTGGAGCTTGCGAACATCCGTCCGCTCCACCTGGGTTACCTACATGCCGAAGCGGAAGCAAAGCAAAATGGCAACACGCTCCGCGTTGCCATCAGCTTCGGTCCTCAGCACGGACCAGTAATCGCTCACCTGGTGCAGGAGGCGACCCCAACCGCCAAGATGAATGGTTACCAGGTGCTGATTTTCGCCGGCTTCGCCTTCGATCCAGAGGCCCAGGCGCTCATACAGAAGGCCCCTGTCGAGGGACTCCAGGTGCACTTCGCCAATGTCGCCCCGGATGTGCTGGTAGGAGACCTGCTCAAGACCACACGCGCCAGCCAGATTTTCACCGTCTTTGGTCAGCCCGATGTGAGCGTGGAAAAGCAAAAGGACGGCACGTATCGCGTGAAACTGCTCGGCGTGGATATTTATGATCCGCAGACAGGTGAAGTTCACAGCACAAGGGGCGAAGATGTGGCGGCCTGGTTCCTGGATACGGACTACGATGGCAGGACCTTCCACATCTGCCAGGCGTTTTTCCCTGGCGACCCCGACGCCTGGGATAAACTCCAGCGTGCCCTGAGAGCCCAGATTGATCCTGACATCTTCGACCGGATGCGCGGCACGGTGTCGTTTCCGTTCAAGCCTGGCGAGCACCAGCGCATTGCTGTGAAGGTGATTGATTTTCGGGGGAATGAGGTGGTGAAGGTGGTGCCATTGAATTCGGAGCAATACAGATGAGGTTTCATCCCGAGCATGATCATCGTCGCAGCATTCGGCTGAAAGGCTACGATTATCGCCAAGCGGGGGCGTATTTTGTCACCGTTTGCACGCAGGATCGGTCGTTTCTGTTTGGCGAGATGGTGCATGGTGAGATGCGATTGAACGATGCAGGAAAAATGGTGTACGACGTATGGAACGATTTGCCGGCATTTTACCCTGGCGTGCAAACCGACGCATTAATCGTCATGCCCAATCATATTCACGGCATCATCATCCTCGTAGGGGCAGACCCCCGTGTCTGCCCTAATGCAGACCCCCGTGTCTGCCCTGCGCAACCATCCGTAGGGGTAGGCCCCCGTGCCTACCCTGATTCAGGCCCCCATGCCTACCCTGATTCAGGCCCCCGTGCCTACCCTGATTCAGGCCCCCGTGCCTACCCTGATTCAGGCCCCCGTGCCTACCCTGGGCAACCACAGGGGGTTGCCCCTACGATGGGGTTGCCGGATGTTGTACATCGGTTCAAAACCATGACGACCAAACGCTACGCCGACGGCGTGAAACGATTCGGGTGGGAACCGTTTCGTGGTCGCCTGTGGCAACGCAATTATTACGAACACATTATTCGTAACGAGGAATCCCTCAATCGCATTCGGGAATATATTCTAACCAACCCGATGCGCTGGGCATTGGACCACGAAAACCCCTATCGGGAAGGGGTGGACCCCTTCGATAAATGGATGAACAATTTTATGCGGAGGGAACAATCCGATGCTCGTTGACAATACCATCCTCAACTCGCCCTTTGAAGAGCCCACGCGCTACTGGGCGTATGAAGAAGGCCAGCCGGTGCTCAAGGAAGGGCGTCGGCCAGCAGGTTATTACCTCAAAGCCCGGACGCGCGGGCCACAGATGCCTATGCTGGAGGAAGAGTTCGTCCCGCTGGACTTGGTCAACACCATTCGGAAGCTGGTCAAGGAGTGGCGAGAACGAGGCTATCCCGGTGTCACGCCAATTACCCGGCATTTGCTCAATCACTGGAACAACCCCGAGCGGGAGCGCAAACTCTTCTTCTGCCAGCGGGAAGCCATCGAAACGCTCATCTGGCTTGTTGAAGCCTCTCCCGCCGAAAAGCAGGGTATCACCATCCCCAAAGACAACGGTCTCACCCGCTACGCCTGCAAGATGGCAACAGGGAGTGGCAAGACCATCGTGATGGGCATGGTCATTGCCTGGCAGGTTCTCAACAAACTAGCCAACCCTCAGGACCGGCGATTCTCAGACGCCGTGCTTCTCGTGTCCCCGAACCTGACCATCCGGGAGCGCCTGCGGGTGCTTTTTCCCTGGAAGTCAGGCAACTACTACGACAAATTCGACCTCGTGCCCCGGGGGATGCTCGATCGGCTGCAGCAAGGCAGGTTTCAGGTCACGAACTGGCATCTTTTCCAGCCGCAGGATGACAGCCGCTCCAAAAGTGTTGTGCAGCGGGGTCCAGAAAGCGATACGGCCTTCTGTCGCCGGGTGCTCAAAGAGCTTGGCACCAAACAAAATATCCTCGTTATCAATGACGAAGCTCACCACGCCTACCGCCCTGCTCCCCTGCCCGAGGAACGACGGGAGAAGCTCTCCGCTGACGAGATCGCGGAGCGCGAGGAGGCCACCGTGTGGGTAAGCGGGCTGGATCGCATCGCCAGCGCCCGCGGCATCAACTTCTGCGCCGACTTTTCTGCAACGCCCTTTTACATCAAAGGTAGTGGTTACGAAGAGGGAGCTCCATTTCTCTGGATCATATCGGACTTCGGCCTGGTAGATGCTATCGAGTCGGGCATCGTGAAAATCCCGCGCGTGCCGGTGGACGATAACACCGGCGCACTCATCCCCAAGTACTTCCGTTTGTGGGAGGCGATCAACCAGGCGCTGCCCGCCTCCGAGCGGCAGACCGCCCGCCGTCGCGCCAAGCCGGAATCGGTGCTTCGGGAGGCGGAAGGGGCGCTGGCCACCCTGGCCTCGGAGTGGAAGAAGACCTTCGACGAATTCCAGCGCTCAGGCTCCCCTGTGCCTCCTGTCATGATCGTCGTCTGCGACAACACAGATTTAGCAAAGCTGGTTCATGAGCACATTGCCAGAGGTAATGTGCTGCCGGAGCTCGCAAATGGCCCAGAGGGAGAGATGACTTTCCGTATAGACACCAAACTTCTCGCCGAAGCCGAGAAGGCCATGGAGGGAGAGACGAAGGCCGAGGCGGCGCAGCGTCTTCGCAAGGTCGTGGATACGATCGGGAAGCTGGAATGGGAGGGCGAAGGTGATCCTCCAGGTAAACACATCAGGTGTGTGGTGTCGGTCGGGATGCTTACCGAAGGTTGGGATGCTCAGAATGTGACCCAGATCCTGGGACTGAGGGCTTTCACTTCACAACTGCTGTGCGAGCAAGTTGTGGGACGCGGCCTGAGGCGGCTGAACTACGACGATTTTTCCGAGCCGGAATATGTGGACGTCTATGGCGTTCCGTTCGAGGTCATCCCTGTCAAGAAGAAGCCCGTCAGCCGAACCGAGGTTGCGAAGGTTTCCACGCTTGTGAGGGCGCTTCCTGAGCGCAAGCATCTGGAAATTACCTTCCCGCGCGTCGAAGGCTACGTCGTGGATGTGAAAACCCGCATCCGACTGAACCTGGAAGGCATTCCCTATCTTGAGATCGACCCGGGCAGCGAGCCGACCGAAGTCACGGTCAAGCCTCAAGTGGGATACCGCATCGGGCGGCCTGATCGCCTGGGTCCGGGTCCGGAGGTGGCGCACGACCGCAACCCGTTCCACCGCGACAAGCGGCTCCAGGCGACAGTATATGAGATTGCTGCTGAACTCACCCACAGACTCAAAGAAAAGCGAGAGCAGTGGAGCACACGGCACATCCTCTTTCCTCAAGTGCTCAACGCCGTGTGGCAATACCTCGAAGAGCGCGTCGTCCTCAAACAGGATGTCCCGCTGCAGGAGGTAGCCCTCCTCAAGTACAAGCAGCGGATCATCGAACGGCTGACCGAGGCGATCGAGCCAGACACAGAAGCCGGCGAACCGCCCATCCTGCCCATCATCGAGCGCTTTCGCCCAGTTGGGTCCACTTCGGAGGTGCTTTTCCGCACTGTCCGCCCCTGCGTTGGCACAACCAAGAGTCACATCAGCCACGTTGTGCTCGATGCGCCCAAGTGGGAACACAGCGTGGCTTATCAGCTTGAACGTATGCCAGAAGTGATCGCTTATGCGCGCAACGACCACCTGGATTTCACCATCCCCTACGAATGGCAGGGAGCGCGACACGAGTATCGCCCGGACTATCTTATTCGCTGGCTCTGCGACGATGGGCGGGAGGTGAATTTCATTCTGGAGGTGAAAGGCCTCGAGACAGAGCAAGACCGACAAAAGCAGGCCGCTGCGGACCGGTGGGCGAAAGCGGTGAACCACCACGGGGAGTTCGGGCGATGGAAATTCGTTCCGTGCAAGGACCCTGGGCAGTTGAGAACCACTCTGGTAAAGAAAGTGGAGGAACTCTGCGGCATTCCGATTTAGCCGGCCTACCAGCAGTCCCAGATCTACAAGCATGAAAACCCCTCGCTATTTGTTTACAAGGAGACTCTTGTCATCTCAAGGCTGGAGGCGCGTACAGGTGTTATCACAGCCGACCGGGGATTGACAGATGTTACCCGATACTCCGACACCGAAGCCTGAATCTAAAAAAATTTATTGATTCAATCCCTGAGCCTCTGATTGAGGAGTATTTCAAGTAGAAGGTTCAGGGTGGATCTTCTTTTTCTCTCAAGGCTTTCGACTACGACTCCATCAATAAGTTTCTTGATACCATTCAGGACGAAGACCTAAAAAGCAGTATCCTTGAGGACTTTACCCACATCAACGACATCTGCGAAAAGATGATGAATATTCTGGTCAAGGCTGTCCAGCTTTACGGCATTGGACAACCTGAGAGGAAGAAAAACAGGCTCTTGCGATGGATATCTTCTGATCTTCAAACTTTTGAACTACCCATTGAGAAGATGACTTCCGGGCTATTGAAGCCGAAGGCAATTACGGAGTTCTTTAAAAGGCGAAAGACGGGTTATGAGAAGTTTTAATATCAGTGCTATGACAAGGTTATATCCCCGCACTATCCTGATGAAGCGGCTCTACCACTTTAGGGCATAAAAAATGTCTGTTATTACCAATGTCAATGTCACATTTTATTCCCAGTTTGAAATGTCACATTTTTCCGTCCATAAATCCTCCATGGATGGTTTTCAGGTGGTCTCCACTTTTTATTTCT
>Ga0308419_1002741_pt1 | contig 11261 bp, 9 predicted proteins | sample HotsprSampleMS50_FD_203674 | JGI IMG/M metagenome (GOLD analysis project Ga0308419, IMG submission 203674) | Hot spring phototrophic mat microbial communities from Mushroom Spring, Yellowstone National Park, Wyoming, United States - 20090730_MS50 ... | reverse complement strand
GAAAACCACAAGAAGCTACTAGATAGTATAAAAAAGGGGAACAATGAAATTAGTGTTTGTAGTTATAAATTTGCGGTCTCCTCAGACGCTATGAAGAAGTTAGTTGAATACTACGGTGATAAGTTTCAGGGTGGAGGAAAATGGATTGAGGTCACTTTGGAATACACGGGTGGCGCCTACCATAAGTCGGCTAACCCACTGCAGAAGATAGATATATCTGGCTTTAGTGGTGACGCTAAAGAAGCATCCAACTTTATTGGAGCTGTATTAGCAATATCTGATAAGTTAGCAATAGATAGAATCGGAGAACAGGAGTTTGAAAGTCCACTAATGATTATAGACCTGCAAAAATTAAAGTTATTATCTTATAAAAGCACCCCTTTTATAGATAAATTAACCGGTTCCGTAAAGAAATTGGCTACTTGGGTAAAAAAGCTCATTACAGGGAAAGCGAAAGAAAAAGGAGAATTAGACCCAGCCGATCTCGGTAATTTAATGTTTGAAGCATACATGAGCATTAATGGTATAAAATCAGTAGAAATGAAAGAAAAACAGATACAAACTGAAGAAAAAGAAGAAGCAGTTGATAAAACAGAAGAAAAAGAATAAAATGAATGTAAAAAAATAATAATAGTATATTTAGTCATGAACATACATTTAGAACAGATAGTCAGGGTGTGCGACTTGAATAAATATATAAGAAAAGCTTACGAGAAATGCCACTGATTGATCGTAATCGAAATCGGCATATTATATATTCTTATCTCTCCAATAGTAATGTTACACTGGTTCCCTCGTCTAGTTTACGTTATAGGCATAGTATGCTTTCAGATGGTAGTTCTGTGCCTATGCTTTCGGTTATAGATCGGATGAGTTCTTTTGGATGTAGTGTTATGGTTATAGGGCCTAAGAAGTATTTAGACACGCAGGAGGGAGTTAAAGTGGATTGCTCGGCTGGTTTTGTAGCTAACATAGTACATGGGTTTCAGGCAAGTAAGGATATACTAGACTTTGCACTTGACTATAAGTGGAACAAACAGAATCCATCAGGCGTATTAGGCAATGTAAAAGAGATGATAGCCTCCACATTAGATAATATTGCGCGTGCTGACATTAATATAACCATGGCTATGGGTGATTTTATTGGCAGTATTTCTAAGTTTTTACTTCCTATAATTGGCTTTGATAGTTCTGATCAACGGCAGTTTGAGAGAGCCGTAATGGGTATTTTACATTTAGTAACTCAAGGCAAGGTAGTTTTGCCTGAAAAAGAATTTGCTATATTTGATGGCTTCGATATAAAGGTCCCTGAGTTATCAGTTAGGAAGACTTACATTACCTTAACCGACGATCCTTCTTTATCGTCTATTGGCATGGCCATCAACGAGCTTGAAGTATTAGACTTAATGCCCAAATTCTTAGTGGGCAAGCAGCAAGAAGAGGGTAGTGATAAGGTGTATCGTAGTTATGCTGTTCATGGTGGTGGGGCTAGTGGATTAGGGACGCAAACCATCAAACCTACTACATTTCTACCCATAGTATCCACAGACTACAATAGCGCCGTTCTAAGCGATAAAGCAAATTCAATTATAGAACTGCCCAATACTATAAAAGCCACTTTATACGAAGCTTATGTTTTTACACTAGGGATTCATCTTGCACTATTTGCTGACGACAGCAAGGGAGTTGATAAAATCGCTAGTCGTTACATATACTTACAGGAGGACTTACTCCGTGAGTTTGGTGGTGATTATGATTACGAGAAGGCATTAGATAAAGTTTTGTCTTTGGGAGGGGAATTTTCAAAGGGAAGCATCAACAGTAAAATAGAAAGCATATTTAAACAATACTATGCAAAAGGGCGTGTGAAAAGTTATTTTAACGAGGAGGCTGTCGGACTATACTTCTTACTTTTCTTGTTAAACAACTTTAAGTTACCGAAGGAAGGAGATGGGGTAACTATAACAAGTATAATAAATGCCGTAAATGAGATAGTGGGAAATAAAGAAGAAGTAAAAGAAGCATCAAAAAAAGCCATAGAAAAATTATCAAAGGTTACTTCAATAGGTGGCTATAGTAGAGATTCATTACCAGATTTTAATAGAGATAAGTTTGTGCAGTTTATGCGAGATGTATTATCGTATGCTATATTAACAAGTGGTTTATTAGTCATGCCTGACCCTAAATGGCTAATTCAAGCCTATATTAGTATTGATGAGAAGAATAAAATTTTGAATTTTGATCTTGATGGTTACTTGCCGCATAATGTTCAGTCGGTTAAGAACTTTTATCGGGAGTGGCATACACAACTTGTTTCGGACACACCATTTGCTAATGCTCCTGATAGCAGCCCAGAAAAACTTTATGTCAAGATAGAAGCATTAAGCTATGTAAAAAACTATGTTGCTAATGTTGCTGCAAAGTCGTTTGGGAATTACGATGCTTTATTAGAGATTTCAACGCCTGCGAATTTTATGGATCGTGCTGGGGAATTGTTGAATAAGGTTTTAGCGGCGTTAAACTTTGTTCAGCTCTTCCCACCCGGAGGATATAACTTTATACCTAATTTTCCGGCATTAGTTGCAGCGCTATATAACAATAAACCTTGTGTCCAACTCTCATCTAGCAGCGATGAGGAAACAGGCGAAGGCATAACCTACTACGTGGGTCACTATGGGATAGTATTCCGCAATATAGACAGAATGCGTATATTCCCAGTCAACGACGCTTCAAGAAACGGTATTTTTTACTTGCTGCCTACGAAAATCAACTTACGGTCTTCTAAACACTTTACTTATTCGTCTAATCCAGAAAGATATGGCGAATTCAGCTATCCTACGTGGTTAGATATGGAAGTAGATTTTACCCCTATTAATACTTGGATATTTCTATATGGCAACTTTTTGGGGATTGAAAACTTAGTTAAGCTTCTAAATATATCCAATGTTAATACCAAAGGCGAGGGTTCTGGCGACCTCGTCCGCAACATATCAGCATCCGAAGCTAAAAAACAAACAAGCGAACTCCTAAGTAGATGCAGAATCACCTAAATACCATCCCTCAAACCTTTACGCGTATATAAGTAATAACTAACATTACATAGAAACTCAATAGTTCTTTCGCTTATAGTTTCCGACAACTCTCCCACAGAGTTCATTAGCCACATCACATATAGCAATAAAGGTCTAAAAAATAAAAACTTAGGTGCATTAATATAACGTTTGTAGTTAATAGTGTTTATAGCCTCTTTAAACAAGCTGTCTTTTTTATAATTATCATTAAGTAGTACTTCAAAGTACGAAGTCCATTTATCTACGTCTTCATCATAGTAAGGACTAGTGATAAGTTTGTGTTGTATAATAGGATAAAAGTTAGTGGCCATTTCGGATAAATATCTAGCAAAAAAGGTATTGCTGTACTCTGTATAGGTTTTAGAAATATATTTTTCATCATTTTCAGCGGGAGCAAATAGACTAGACTTGATATAATCTTTAGCTTCTTGGTAAACTTCATCCAGATTAGGGAGGTCTTTGTGTAGTGTTATATATAACTCTTGCGGCTCCATCTGTATGATATAGGTAGTACACGTAGGTAGTATTACATCTGTAAGCAAGTCTTGATTTTCTAAACTTACAATAACAGCATAACTAAAAGATAAATAGCCAAATATAGTGTGCACATCAGACATGTATGGTTTTATATATATAGCCGTAGGTGGTTTTAGTCTTGCAAGTTTAAATAGCTCTTCTGAATCAGTGATGATAACGAGATTGGCGATAATATTCCGATTGACTTGCGGTTTAGGCTTTATGTCTTCCAATAACAAGCTCATGTTTTTTTATCTTTTATGCCGCTTCTAAGTCCATAGCTACGGTAACAAGCTCTATGTACTTAATGCTTAGAGGCATCCTAGCTATGATGGTTACATAGAGGTACCTATCGAAATCCCTATTGTTAGTCTCGTCACATACGATGATGAACTCGTCTGGCTTGTACTCGTGAGGATCAATGATTACCTCTTTCATTCTCTTAATTAACGACACGACCTGTGCTCGTGTCTTATCAGTGTTTTGCATACCTAAGAACTTCTTAAGAAGTTGCATTAACTCTCGTGCTACTGTATTAGCCAACCTACGAATGTTTTCTTCTTTAAATATTGAGTTATCCATTGTGGCGGTCAGGTTATTATTGAAAGCCCATGAACCCTCATAAGGCTTCAAGCTATTTATCCTTTTAGACAATAGTATTTCTCGCTCCCTCTCGCTATATATACGGTCTATTGGGGACAGGGGTATCAAAGGACGATTATATATAGGCGAAAAGGCATTCAGGATACTATACATGCTCACTACTCGCTGCACATAAAGAGACGATACAGGAAGCATAGTAGAATAGCCTAAACCCTCGTTTCTGAAGTAACCAGCACATAAGAACGTGCTAGATGCCACGGTAGGCGGAATATCATTTGCGACTACAGAAGCCCCTATGTTGAAGGGTAAGTTTATAACTGCTAAAGCAGGCACCTTGTCTACGTCTATTCTAGCAGCAAAATCGGCAATCTGATTAGCGTACCCCGGATAATCAACTCTAGTAGCACAATAACCATTATCAGTTATCAAGTCTGCCATGTTTAATAGCTCTAATGCTTCTAAAAAACTATTAGGGCTATAATTATAACCTATTTTATAGTTTACAAGATGCTTTATTCTCCCAATTGCAGCCGCAGAACTTATACTCACTACACTTAAATTTGGGATACTTATATCGCATCCCGAACTAGTACTCATTAATCTAACGTTATGGCTTATACTATCGTAAAATGATATAGTACCACACGAATTGACTGTTATGGGTATTAAGTTGCCCGTCGCCCCGTTGTGGTCGTAAGCACTTGCAATCCAGTTAACACTATTATTATTCTTCTCTCCTATAACAACAATATGATCCAAAGGATGATGTTGGCCGCTATTAGCATCCTCGTAATCATACCCATACAAAAAACTACTATAATCGTATGCACCATCAAGAGTAGGCTTAGCTACTATGTAGCTCAAATGGTAATAGTATGTGCTCGAATCAGATGAGAATAAAGCATCAAAACTACCTAATAAAGTATTATCAGGAGAAAAATTTATACTTATACCTATATCTACAGGTGTAATAGTTACGGATGTTGTATCTTTATAGAACTTAATTCTTTGAATACTCATCATCGTGTCTCTTAACTGAGATAAGTCTTGACGTATTTTAGCTAATACCAATACCTTATAGTTGCTTCCTGTATTATTAACCGCTTGGAAGAAGAACAAGTATTCGTCTGTTAGGACTAATACGTGTGGGTTATATCCGAATATTTGAGGGTTTGTGTAGAATTCTGCGAAAGATACTGCGCGAATTGGATAAACATTGTTGTTTATCCCTATGAATGCAACACTATGGCTGGAAGAACCTACTGTTAATGTTAACTTTGGAGGATTACCAGAGATGCTTAGCCCACCATTAAGTACACCACTAAAAATCGGAGAACTAAACCATATGCTGACGTTATCATTATTATTAATCCAAAAACCTATAATGTCTTGATTTAGTAGAGGATTTACTTTACTCCGTACGGTAGCCGTAAAAAATGTAGCTGCGAACTTAACGTTATTGGGGTATCCACTAGGCCATCCGTAAGGTTGATTAGCATAGCTCGGCGTGGGTATCTCGGGCGCTACATACAACCGCACACTACCTGCAAGATAATAACCATTCTTGAGAGATAAATGGTCAGAAGGCAGTATATAGTTGCCCCTTACGATCTTAGTCAGGTAATCTCGTTTAGAGTTGATCTCAATAGCCTTCCTATTGACCACTCGTTCCCTTTCAGGAAGACTATAGTAATAATCCGCATAATAATCAGAACGTAAAACGATACCTACAATAGGTGTATTAGGCTCAGGCCTTAGGTCAATGCTACTGTATTGTACAGCTAAATCTATCTCAACATAAGGCTCCCTAATTGTGGTCATGAGTAAATGTACTTAATAAGTACAAATTTTTACTTGAACTATACGAAAACATATAAAGCCTTTCACTATTGACCATTCTGTGTTAGGCGGCTCACTTGCTAAGCTCTCTAACGAGTGTTTGAACATAGCAGTCTTACAATCTTCATAAAACATCATCTCATCTAACTTATTAATGTTTTCAGGCTATGAAGCCCTACACACTATCTTGTACTTAGGAAATTCGTTGCTGTAACATGCCACAAGCGCGCAAGCGTACAGATTTTGAGCAAAGAGTAAAATATTCCACACCACTATCAATCACTATTTCTCATGTTCTTTTTCTTCGTAAGCTTTCTTAAATATTCCGCTCAATTGACCTCTACTATCAGCAAAGGCTTTCATATATGCATCGAGAAATTCTACTATATGGTCGCGGATTGATTCGCTACCAGCCATGATAAAGTTAGATAAATTTATGATTATGTCGGAAGATGCTGAGTCAGATCTTATTGTTAAAGTAATTTTGGGCGATGTTAACATAACAAGAATTGCCAACTCTATTGGTAAATCTCTACCTGTTGGCAAACCTATATTAGGCTCACCATTTTTTGATATTTTTTCTAAATCAGAATATTGACTAGGTGCAAAAGACTTAGATTCTAAGTTCTTATCAATATTAAAGACACTTCCTATCTTATTTGCAACAAAATCTGCAACTTCAGCCGAGAAACTCAAATTATAGTCAGATTCTTTAACAAGTATTTTCCATAAATCTCTTGGATTATTAACCGTAATGTATTTTCCGAAATTAATAGTTTTCTTATCTAGTTCTTTGATATTATCAATAATCTTTTTCTTTGCATCGGCATCACCTTGAGAAGCCTTTACAAAATTACTCAATAATTCTAACGCAGCATCAGTATTCATCGTTTTGTTTGATAATAACTTAGAAAATCTCGGCAAGATAATAGTTAATAGGTTCATCCCCTTTAGATACACCTTTATTGCTTCTGGTCGTAACAACTTCCTAACGGATTTCACAGTGTATGATATACCAGCTTTGATTGCTTTAGCTATATAATAAACTATAATTCCAACTAATGCTGGAAATATAATTAATCCTAATAAAGCGAGAAGATTGTACATGACCGTTGTTATGAAATCTTGCCACGTGCCTCCTGCGGTTTCGTGCCAACCTAAGTATCTGTGCAACCCAATACCTATCATAATTACAAAAGTCGTAATTCCAGCACCACCGCCTAAAAGTGTGGCAAGCATCTCAACCAATCCATGTGTTTTTACTAGTTGCCAAAAATCATCAGCCTTTTTCACAAAATATTGCACGGTTTTTACTATCGTCTTCACGGCAGGCAAATCGAGCGCCTTGCTTTTAAACCAATCACCAACATCACTAAGCCAAGAAAAATACAACGTTCTGCCTAATTCCATATACATCTCATGAAGCAAATAATCAGCCGACTTCTCACTAAAATAATTATTTCTTTTACCATATAACCTGTGCATTTTATTTCTTCTTCTATGTCTGAGATAATAAGATATAAGTTTTCGTTCCAATTTTGGGCTACTACCTATTCTTTCTATATTACTGTAAATTCTCGGCAATATCTTATACCTATAACCACTTTTTTCTTCTTTACTACCTTTCCCCAAATCTTTCTCAAGTTCAGATATTTCTTCTAAGGATAGCCCGAGTAATTTACCAGCCATATCTTCATCATTATATAAAGTCTCAATTGTTTCAGGGGATTGCTTTTGGACTTTTTCCAATTCATTTTCTAGTTGTTCTATAACATTCGGATTTAAGTCGCTTTCACTATAATGTCGCGCGTGCAGTGAATTCTTATTGCGTTTGTTTTCGGCGATTAATGTATCAAGTACTCTGCTCATAGCTAAATATACTAAAAATGATTATTTTTTTACAGGTGCATTAGTATAGTCCACACCGAAATTGTTGTAGGCTATTCAGGTATACCTTATATGATACAGTATTCGGTGAAGCACATTCCACGAGCTTAGCTTTGAGGTCATTAATCACACTATACCTTAGCACCCGCATGGTAAATTATTTTGCATTGTGACATTGTAAAAGGTTAAGATATTATAAAAGATTAGGAATTCTTGTAGATAATGCTGTTTAATAGGTAATAATCGAATCTCAGTATATTATAGACAATCAGATAGGTTGCAACTAAGGAGTTAAAAATGAACAGGATATTAAGTGTCAAACGCTCATGAAAAGTCGGATGGTGGATGACAAGATTGAGAACTGCTTAATGTTTGACTGTTGAGATTCCTGCTTCAACACAAGATAACTACGGTTTTGGTCAGGGCATGCTTCATAGGGTTCCCTTTGAGGCGTTCTAACTTTGGTGGCTTGGTTCTCGCCTACGCAAAATACTATCGTAACTGATAAGATTAGATTATAGGGTTACCTTTTCAGGATGATAGGTGCCTTCCGTGAGCATAAGAAAGGCCATGACTACCGAGTAACCAGCACATACATCCTGAAGACGCATCTTATTCCAAGTCCGCCGTAAAACATGATAAAAAGCCGCGTAAGCGTGCTCAACGCTCGGGAAAAGAGAGAAGTAGTCGCTAACACTCAATATGCCTTTACCAAATGGGCCATACAATCTACGCAACTCCCTATCTCCATATTTCTCATCAGTCAGAGGAGTCGTGTCAATGGAAAATATTTCTATTCTAGGACGCTCAAAATAATCAGTGTTGAAAATAGATATAACATGATGCAGGCTACTCATAAGATATATCTTATCTTGTGCTGACAGACGTCTGTAGTCATTAAGTACTTCCTCTTCGCTCCATCGGAGAGGTAAAGTGGCGTTTGCATCTACGATTTCATAAAAAACATTTTTCACCTTTTGCCACAGAGTTGGCTTGGGCATCCTGAGTTCCCATGGCTTTCTGAACTCCGTCGGCCAAAATGGCGTCCGAGCTGCTTTGCAAAGCAACTTCCTCTTTTCTTTATCCACACTACTCGCATCTAAATCCTTCAGAGTTACTAAGCTGTTGAAACATCTCAAGTAAGCGAACTCAACAGCGCTATGCAAAAAGTAGGCTCTAATATAGAATGGAGCTTCCATAAGTGATCGGTTCTTGTACATTTGGCTAAACACGAAACGCCCCATTAACATTATAAATAAAAAGTACGCTAATGACAAAGATGATACTATTAGACTAATAGTGAAATCGTACTTAGGATTCGCGCGCAACAAGAAATAGACCGTTAATGACAAAGCGGTAACTATTGCGAACTTAGGGTATCCTATTAGGATAGCTCGCCACCACTTCCTACTTATATAATGTGTTCTGTCCTTCTCAATAAAGATTTTCTCCAAGTAAGCCAAAAGAGCAGCATACAATGCAGCTCGCTGCTCTTGAACACCTCGCGTCGCTCTCATAGTATATATATATTGAAATGCGCAAGGCAAAACAAATTGCGATAGCACCTTACAACACGGCTACCAGAACACGAACACACACAACTGACCATGTGAAGCAATATCTTTACTTTCTTTTATATGTTCTCTAATATTGTTAATAAAATTGTAAGAACCTTTGGGCCAATTATCTTTTACAGAATCGTAGCTTGTGTTATCAAGAAGTAACCTGTCAATGATAAGTTGAGAAATAGATATTAAAAATATATAAAACAAAAAACAAAAATAATAATTTAGACATATTCCATTATGATAATAAATCAATACATCAACCCAATACATGCATTTTATGTTTCATCTAACTTTTTGCGCATCAATTCTAGTAAATCTAAACGTAGTAGAGCAGGCTTAGTTCTCGCAGTATAGATTATGAATTCGCCTACTTCTCTATCGAGGAAAAAATGATATGCAGCCCATAATTTGAAGTATTCTTTGCACTCTTCCCAGTCTTTTGGTTTTCGTGATAACTTTTCTCTGTCAGGTCGTTCTTTTTCTGCTATTGAATTTTGATACATTCTGATTAAATTGCGGATGTAACGGTTATCGTGCATTACTAAAAATACTAAATAGTAATAATTTTTCTGAATTTTGTAAATTTACTTATGCCCAAAAAGAAAACTAATACTATTACAGAGTTCAGTAATGACAAAGAACAGGTCAAATTAGAGCAAATACCTCAGAAGCCTCAGGAGCTTAAAGGGAATGCATCGAGTAGTAAAACAGATAATGATATAGAGACGAAAGCTTCTGAACTATCGTCCAAAATCGTCCGAGAGTTATACAGAAACTATGGAACTAAAGATTCACACACCAACAAGCACCTCTACCAACATGTCATTTTTGAAGTAGCTCGTCTATCAAACAAAACAGTAGACGAAGTGATACAAAATTGGCCTAAATTTGACATTTTCAGTATATCACAAGACGTAAAAAAAGTTGTTAAAGAAGAGTTAGAAAATGACCAGACTTTCATGTATAGAATATTTATAAATGATAGAATAATAGCTGATAGAATATTGGTAAAAGTGCTTGCAAAAAATATGACATAATGAATTATTTCATTTCACATCCAGCCATACCTTATCTTCTTTCTAAACAGTCGGTTTTCTTAGAGCTGAGCTTGGGTACTCTTACGTTGTGAGACACTTGTTTTTTTAATTTGAAAGTATACCACGAGAGCAAATTGTACTGCATTACAAGGTGTAATAAACAAGATTATTATTGAGATATAGTGTTTGTTCTTTTACATCCAGTCGTATTTCTTTCTTCTTCTAAACATTCTTGAATATTTGTTTTTCAACTTTGCCATACCCATTGTGCTGGAGGTCCCATCCGAAGCAGCCGCTTTTGAAACTTTATGTGCTTTTACATTTACCTTAAATACAATACCTAGATAATGAATTGTATTAGTCGTTGTGTTAACACCATTAGGCAATATCATATAAAAACCGTAAGTATCTGTTATGTCGTTTTCTATGCGTGCTGTTACGAAATCAGCTCGCAGTCCTCTTGCTATATCTCCACCTTTACTTTTTAAACTTTCATAATTAAAAGTACTCAAACCTTCTATTTTGAGAGTCAACTCTGCTAACTGGTTGTTTTCTAGAGGTATTTCTATGGTAATCACATTACTAAAATTTGTTGTAGTGTCGTTGGAGTCCACGTGGTGGAATTTTACGGTGTACGTGTGAGTAGATAGGGCTAATGTTATTGCCTCTATTTCTTTATCAGTAAAATCTTGGTGATTCATAATCTTCCATGTTTTTTCAAGAGCACCACCAGCTACTGA
>Ga0308419_1002735_pt1 | contig 11282 bp, 9 predicted proteins | sample HotsprSampleMS50_FD_203674 | JGI IMG/M metagenome (GOLD analysis project Ga0308419, IMG submission 203674) | Hot spring phototrophic mat microbial communities from Mushroom Spring, Yellowstone National Park, Wyoming, United States - 20090730_MS50 ... | reverse complement strand
GTCGATCCGTTCGCCTCCTGCGACGCGGCTGACAATCTCCACAATCCCACCCTTTCCCCCGGCGGCAATCTCGGTGATGGTGTCGTCGAAGGCGTCGACAATGGCCGCGCCGAGGCCTCCCGTCATCATCATGATGAGATAGGTTCGGTTGATCCACGGCCGAAGATGGGAAGGCACGCCGTTCGAGACGTTCGAGAGCCCGCACACGGTGCGCGCCTCAGGCGCGATCTCCTTGACCATGCTGATGAATTCGAGGCAGGCCTTCACCTGGGTGATGTCCACGTTGACCGGCGTCACGATTGGGTCCACCCATATCCTATCGTGAGGGATGCCGAATTCACCCGCCTTATGGAGAAAGTCGACCATGAGCATAGCGCGCTCGTTCGCATCGCGCGGCATGCCGGCGTCGCTCCAGAGCAGGGCGATGCAGTCTGCGCCGGACGAAGCGGCGAGTTCCAGGCCGCGCTCGAAGCGGGATGTCTGGAGGGATATCGAGTTCAAAAGCGGCGGCCTGCGGCACGCGGCTGCGCCTGCGGCCATGGCGTCGAGATTCGTGGTATCGATCGAGAGCCTGACATCCGTCACATCCTGGATGTTCTCAATGAGCCAGCGTATCAGTTCCGGGCCGTCTTTGCGCGCGGGTCCGATGTTCACGTCGATGAGGTCCACGCCCGCCTCCGCTTCCCGGCGCGCCATCTCGCGCACCGGTGCCGCGTCCCGTGCCTTCATCGCTTTGCCCAGGATCGATGACATGACGTTCAGATTTTCGCCTATGCGGATAAAGCGCGCCATGCGGTTACACCCTGTATTCTCTTAAGAATGCCGGCAGGTGCGCGGCCTCACGCGGCCCGATGACGATCCTCCACCCTTCGAGCTCCTCCTCGAGATCGCCGCTCACCGCTGCAGCATAGCCGGGGATAACGAGCGATCGATGGCTCACGCGATCCGCGATGCCGCACTTTTTCACGAACGAGGCGATCGTGTCGCCGACGAATTTCCCTGCCGCCCATGCCGTGAGCACCGAGAGGCCCTCGGTGTCCATGATGAGGAGCCACGACGGCACGCGGCTCGCCTCGATCTCGCCGGATACGATGAAGTAGGTGAGGGAGAAGTTCGTGGTGATGAGTACCGGCGAATCGGCGCCGGGATTGTTGATTGGGTAGATTCCCTGCTCGGTCGCCATCGGCCGCTGGGGATCGGTGAAGATGTTCATGCGCTCCACGAGGAGCGGGAACAGGCTCTCGCCCGCGAGATCCGAAAGGACCACGATCCCCGCATACTTGGCGATGAGCGCGGCTGCGGCCATGGTTTCGTCGATGATATCCATCCCCATCTCGCATGGAAAAGTGATTGTAGGATAGCCGAGCGGCCGGAACGCCTTCTTGACCGCTGCGCGGCGGATGATAATCTGATCATCGATCGCGCGCCGCAGTTCGCGCGCGCCTGAGTCTATCACCAGCTCTTTGATGCCGGCAGCCGCGAGCTTTTGGGTGAGGGCGATGACCTCGTCAATGCCGTTACCCCTCACGCCGACAGGGCAGCCGTGTTCTTTGGCTACAGCGGCAACGGCGTCGGCGTTTACTTCGGTGGCTGGATACAAAAGCGGCCTCTTGCCTGCCGCGGCCTTCGCGCCGGCGGAGAGTATCTCAGGATGTTCGCTCATGAGGATGAGCGATGCGTCCGTGGCGGTGCAACGCTCTACGAGCGAGGCGAAGGCGGCGGCGTCGCCTCGCTCGGCGCGGAGTGCGAGGAGGTCCGCGCGAAGCTGTCTCCCCACACGCTCATAGCGGAGGTTCGCGAATGAGTCAAGACGGCGCGAGAGTTCCGCCTCATCCATCGCGTCAGTCACGAGGAGCGCGATGCCGGTGGGGCTCACGAAGGTCTTTTCGTGACGGAAGAGCACGGTTTCTCCGCCGGTCTTGAATGAACCGATTGTCACAGGAATGACCGGCGGGGCGCTCGCGGATTCGAGCTTGGCCTTGGACTCATCAGAGACGTGCGGGCATTTGGCGAGCTCAGTCTGGCCGGCTGCGAGCTTCATGGCAAATGCCAGGCAGGTGGGCACGCCGCAGTCGCCGCAGTTCGTCTGAGGGAGCAGTTTGTATATTTCGATTCCGGTCATTCCCATTGCTGTTCTCCTGATTCAGTCTGCACTCCATCGGGGGGCAGAAGATTTCGCGCCGCTGTCATCATTCTCCTTCATTGCCGCCGTCTCAGAAGAGCGGATCCATTGTCAGCACCGGATGATTCTTGTGCGTAATATAGGCGAGCACCTCCTCTTCGGTGGTGGCAATCGTTTCGTCTGCGATCTTGTCGAGGAGGTCCGGTTCGCCCATATCGGCTGCGCGTTGGTTGAAGCGCTCGCGTATCTCCTCCTTGAGCCTCTTCGGCATCCACACGAGACGCCGTATGCCGCCCTCCGCCGCCAGAAACTTCCTGCTCGTGATATAGTACTTGCTGTGACCCACGAACCCGGGCGTGATGTTGCCGCCTCCCACCATGCCGGCGAGGGTGGTGAACTTCATGCCGGATGGGGTCATCACCGGCGTGTCGCGGTCAACGGTCATGATGCCGTTGCACAGCGGCAGAATCGCTGCAATGCATTCAAAGCATCCGCACGAGGTCATCGGATTTCGCATAATGCTGTAGGCGTCAACCGTCATCACCGTGCCGCGCGAGGCCTTGGCCACATACTCATCCACCCCCTGCCATCTGCCGTACCGCGCGTCGAGAAGGGCGCCCTTGGGCACCGGCTGGTTCGGTCCGGTGGGATTGATCTCGTACGAGGCCTTGCAGTCGAGCCAGTTATACGCGCCGCACAGGCCGGCACGCTCAGGCGTTATGATGCAGACGTGGTTCGGCGCGAAGGACTGGCACAGCAGGCAGGAGTAGAAGGGATCGGTCGTCTCATCGGTCATCCCGGCGATCCGTTCATCCCTCTCGCGATACACGGCGCGGGCTTTTTCGAGAATCCCGCGGACCTTATCCTCATCCGTGTAGATGGTGATCTGGACCTTATCGAATATCTTGCCGAAATCCTGATGGAATTTCGCGTGGAGGATACTCCCCAGGTGCGCGAGGCGGAACCCCTTGGCGACCGCCTGTTTGCTCACCCTCAGCCACGCGATGTCGCGCTGGCCGATGTGCATCACGCCCTGGGCGTAGTTGATCAGGTGATGGATCTGGCGCTCCAGGATCGGCTCGAAGTCCGCCTGCATCTGGCGGCCGGCCACCTCGGCGTAAATGGCGAGCGGAAGCCTGCTCCCCTCAGGCACGTCCGTGATCTCAGGGCCGACGACCTCTATCCTGCCGTCTGTGACGCGATCCATGTCAGCAGAGACGATGAGCTCCACGGCAGGGGTCCTGCCGCCGCCGGCCTCAAGGTAGATATCATCCCCCCGCACCCGCTCTCCCTCAAACGCGGGGCCGTAGGAGACCGGCACCGGCACCTTGGCCACCGAGACCTTGAGGCCGCGCACCTCGATCGCGCGTGAAACGATGCGGTCGTGCGGAACGTTCGCGACCACGTGCTCATAGGTGCAGATGCCGGACGGCAGAATCTCCGGCGTCGGCGTGTCGGTGATGACGGGGAAGCCGTAGTTGATGCACCCTGCACCGTTCGCGTACCATTCGTCGCTCACGAAGCCGAAGGTGATGGCGAAGGCGAAGACGCGATCCTTGTTGTATATCAATATTTTACGGTAATCGCCCGGCGCGATGCCGCCGAATGACATAGCCGCTCTGGTGGCGAAGCCGATGGAAAAGACCACGGAGCTCACGTCAGGACCGAAGGGGACGAGACGCGTCGGCCATCCCACCTGCACCCCCTGGCTGACGAGCTGTTCAGCCATGGTGGCGCCGTCTGTGTTTGCGCTCATGAAGACGTAGAGGTTTTTCTCCTGAAGTTCTATCGCTGTCGCTGCGGCGACGGAGGGATCCGCCGGCGCGCCGAGCATGGCGGCGAAGCCGGGGGCGGTGCCGTCCACGAATTCGACGCCGCGCTTGCGCATGATCACGTCATCTGCCGCGCCGAGCCATATCCGGTCATCGGCGGGGTCTTCGCCCGTCACGTAGAAGTCGGGATTATCGATGTATCGGATCGCTTCGATAATCTCCTCAGCGAAGAAGGTGGCCATGCCGGCGTCGAGCGCCGGCCCGAGGTAGGGGAGGTGGTGGCGCTCCTTCACCGGCGGAGGGAGGAGGCGCTTGCAGAGGGCGATGACATGTTCCATGTCGGCGAGCCTCTGGACCTTGTAGCCGGTGATGCCGTAGATAATGGGAAGATAATAACCGGTGTTGGGAAATGCGACTTCGCGCGCGGCGCCGTGGGCATCGATGGCGCGCTTCAACGACTCTTCCGCGCGCGCCACAATCGCGTGCGCTCCTCGAATTGCGGCGGATGCGATAATCTTGGACATCCCGTTCCTCCTCAGGCGAGCTCGCGGCGGTCAGCCATGTCGAAGAGAACCCGCTCGCGCGCCTTGTCGATGCCGAGGCGCTGGCGTTTGCGGTCGATGTGTTCGATCATCTTGCGCGCCATCTCGATGGGATCGGATGCGAAATCCCATCGCCCGCCGTAGCGTTCCTCCATCTCCTCGAAGAGGTGACGGGTGAGTTCTCTGCTTCCCGCGGTCGGCCACGTGACCCCGAACACCGTGTAGATGCCGGAGGCGACGAAGTACTGGCCGATAGCGATGGCCTTTTCGCTCATCCACTCGGGCGCGGCCCCCGCGGCGGGAAGATCGGCGATGTCGTTGCCGAGGCCGCCGTCCATTACCATGGCCGTGGCGGCGATGAGGATGCGGCTGTTGTCCACGCAGGAACCGAGATGCAGGACGGGCGGCATGCCGACCGCCTCGCACACCTCGGCAAGCCCCGGCCCTGCGAGGCGTGAGGCCGCCTCAGGGGTAAGGAGCCCATCCTTGCCGCATGCAATCGCGGCACAGCCGGTGGTCAGCACCAGCACGTCGTGCCTGATGAGCTCCTTCACGAGAGCCAATGTGTTGCCGTCGATCGCGGTGCGGGCATTGTTGCACCCCACCACGCCGGCCACGCCGCGTATCCTGCCGTTGATAATGTTGTCGTTGAGCGGACGGTACGAGGCGCGGAATGAGCCGCCGAGCATATAGTTGATGGTTTCATGGCTGAATCCCGCCACCATCGGGGATCGGTAGGATGGGATGACCACCTCGCCCTTGCGGTGGGGGAAGTTGTCGATGGCCTCCGCCACGATGGCCTTGGCGCAGTTGAGGGCGTCGGCTTCGTTAAACAGGATTCGGATCGCGCCGGGGATATCCGCCTTTGAACTGGTGGTGATGATCTTCGTGTGGTAGCAGGCCGCCACGCTCTGGATGGATTGCATCACGCACTGGACATCCACCACCATCGCGTCCACCGCGCCAGTGGTGATGGCGAGCTCCTGCTGGAGGAAGTTGCCGGCGATGGGGATGCCGTGGCGCATCAGTACCTCGTTGGCGGTGCAGCAGATGCCGGCGATGGTGATTCCCTCGGCTCCGGCGTTGCGTGCCCGTTCGATCATCTGCGGATCGCGCGAGGCGATGACTATCATCTCAGAGAGGAGCGGCTCATGGCCGTGGACCACGATGTTGACATCGCGGGCCTTGAGCACGCCGAGGTTGACCTCCGAGAACACCGGCACCGGCGTGCCAAACATCACATCCTGCAGATCCGTGGCGAGCATGGAGCCCCCCCATCCGTCGGCCAGGGCAGCGCGCACCCCCTGCTTGAGGAGGTTGCGGTAGTCCTGATCCACACCCATGTGGGTGCGATGCATCACCTCAACCACCTCGCGGTCGATGCCGCGCGGCACCACGCCCTCGCGCCGCCAGATCTCCTGGCGGGGCTGTGGTGCCTTGCGCACGTAGAATATCTCGCCCTCCTGCTGGCCGAAGAGGCCCCAGGCGTGTTCCGCCGCCTCAAGAGCAATCTGCCTGATATCCTTGTTGTCAATCGTGATGCCCATGTCGAGAGCGAGGGCTAGAAGTTTCTGTTCATCCTTCACGCCGTATCCGCCGATTCTGCCGCGCGCTGCCTCGAGAAAGGTGTGCGCCACGCCGCGGCCATGATCGGAGTGGGCGGCGGCCCCGGCCGCTATCATTCGGACGAAGTTCCGCGCGGAGATGGTCTCTGCCGTGGCGCCGCAGAGCCCGACCTTGCGGCTGCCGCCACCTTTCGGCTCAGGCACGCGGCAAGGGCCCATCCCGCAGTTCTTGCAGCAGTCGCCTGCGGCGCCGATCGGGCAGGGCTTCATATCCGCCGCGCGGTCGAACACGGTCGCGGTTTTATCCGACAATGCTTTGTTATACATCTCTTTGGACGCTCCGTCCGCGGCTATATCCTTCTTTTCTGTCATATCTGTCATATCTCTCCTTGCCGCCCCGGCCACGCACAGCCGGCGTATGACCCGCCCGGGGACGTTACCTCATCATGATCTCGATGAATCGTTTCACGCGCGATACAGATTCGGGATGGCGCAGGATAAGGAGATCCGCGCCTGCCATGAGCAGGCAGACTGCGGTCACGCACTCCATCAGTATCCCCCTGCGGGCCTCGTCTCCGAGTTTGGGATCCTCCTCTTGCGCGATCTTCGTTTCCTTGGTTTTCCAGACCTCGATGCCCACGTTGCAGATGATTGGCTGCTGGAGCTTTTCGTCCTCCTGCGTGAGCGCCGCTATCCGATCCCGCTCCATGACCGAGTAGGTGTATTCGAGGCCGTAGCCGAGTGGGCCGGTGGTCGGGTCGATGAGTATCTTTTCCGCGGGCACGCCGAGGTTGCCGAGGAGGATATTGAGCTGCTTGGCCATATTCACGTCGATGGGGGAGGAGGCGATGACCGTGTGACGGTACCCGATGGCTGCGGCGCTTATCTGGCGATAGTCGCCTTCCTCCACGGGCCCGAGCGCGAGGTTCTTCCCTTCGCATTCCTCGGCGATGATGCGGAGGGTCTCCGCGTCTTTCTCGTGGTTGCCGACGCCCCAGATGATGACCGGCACGTCAACCGATTCGACAACCTTGCGCGCGATATCCGCGGCCTCGCGCGGCGGCCGGTTTAAGCCGTTCGGATCGATGCTCGAAAGCTGAAGGGCGACGATCTCAGCGCCGTAGGCCTCGACGTTCTTTTTCGCCCATGCGACCGGGTCGCCCGCCACGTCGGCGAAGGGCTCGAGCACGGCTGCGGGCCATTCCTCGGGAGGGGCGTCGTACACCTCCATGGCGATGCGGGGCGGATGCGGCATCTTCCCCTCGAAGAGATGAAAGGGAAAGCAGGAAGCGCCGCCGATTGTTATCGCCTTCGGCCCGGCGCCGACAGCCACCTCTCTGATGGATCCGGTATATTGAATGTTCGGTATTTCATACGGCATGGCAATCTCCTTTTAACAACGGCGCGTTGTATTGAGCGTGAGGGTTTGTGTCAGGTTTTCCTTTTCTCGCTCCCGTACCAATCGGAGGAATACCAGTAGCGCTCGGCGGTTTTAAGGTAGTGCAGCATCTCATCGCGCGTTGCGAAGCGGAAGCGCCAGCCCTCGCCGTCGCCCGCGCCGGCCGGCGACGGGGTTCCTTGTTCGTATGTCTCGCCGAGTACCTTCACCTTCCTGCCGGCGAAATCCTCTTTTTCAAGCATGTGGTCGGGTGACGTCATCGCGTTCCTCATTCCTCCGGAACAAATCCCGCAGCCATACGCGCCGCGCGCAGGGTATTGGCCATGAGCATCGCAATGGTCATGGGCCCGACGCCGCCCGGCACCGGCGTGATGGCTGAGGCCTTTTCCTTCACGCCGTCGAAGTCGACGTCGCCGCGGAGAATCGCCTTTCCCTCAGGCGTGGTGCCGACGCGGTTAACCCCGACGTCGATGACGACCGCGCCCTCCTTCACCATGTCGGCCGTCACCGCGTTTCGCGCGCCGGCGGCGACGATGAGAATATCCGCCCTGCGGGTGTGCGAGGCTGTGTCGCGGGTGCGCGTGTGGCAGACGGTGACCGTGGCGTTCGCATGCTTCTGCTTCTGCATCAGCATCATCGCGATCGGCTTGCCCACCAGGTTGCTCCTGCCAACGACCACCACCTCCGCGCCTTCTATCGGCACGCCGGTCCGAATCAGCAGTTCGCGTATGCCGTAGGGCGTGCATGGATAGAATCTGGCGTCGCCGATCGCGAGGCGCCCCACGTTCACCGGATGAAAGCCGTCCACATCCTTGTCGGGATCAATCGCGTACAGGACGCGCCGCTCATCGATGTGGGCCGGCAGGGGAAGCTGCACGAGTATGCCGTGGATCTTCGGGTCTCGGTTGTAATGATCAATCAGCGCGAGGAGGCGATCCTCAGTCACGTCTTCGGGGAGGTTCTCCTGCACTGAGTGGAATCCCAAGTCGCGCGCGGTCTTCTGCTTGCCGGTCACGTAGCTCACGGAGGCAGGATCCTCGCCGGCGAGTATGGTCACGAGTCCAGGCGTGACGCCGTGCTTCTCTTTGAGCGCGACTGCGGCGGTACGAATCTCCTGCTGGATGCGTTCCGCGATTTCTTTACCGTTGATGATGGCGGCTGGCATGAGGTCCCTCAATCCGGCGTCACACAAGGCACAGTAGCGATTACCACGAGATTCTGTCAAGATTAATGAGGCATTCGCCGAAATCGAGCATGGCGTTTATCAAGCACGCGCGGCGGAAGAACTTCAGATCGCGCGGCCGTATCTCTTCCTCGCGAATCAAGCCTTGCGTCAGGAGGCGCTGCCTCATGGTGCCGGCAAGGAGAGGGGAGGCGGGAGTGATCCATCCCGAGCCGTCGTCAAAGGCGATGTTGCTGAAGGAGGTGTCGGTGATGAGGCCGTTTTTCACGATGAGGATGTCATCGCATGAACCCCGCTTCGCGAGGAGAGCCTCGAATATCCTCCTGTCAAAAAATTTATAAGGGTAGGATACGGCGTCGTCTCGCACGAGGCGTAGGCTTCGCACCGTGCGCGGCCTGTATAGTTCGAATTCAATTGATTCTATCGCGGCTCCGTACACCACGCGGCACTTCACCCTTCCGGTTGCGTGTTCAGGCGGAACTGCAATGCCGTCGAGGCGAAGCGCGTCGCGCGCGCCGAAGATATCCATCCTGGCTTTTGCCATCCTCCTCTCGTGCGCATCAACGGCCTGAAGCAGGCCGTCTTGGACCCGAATCGTTTCAAGCAAGAGGCACATAGATCTTGTCCAGAAGCTCCCTGTATTCCGATGCCGGATCGCTGTACACGGTGATGCCGCCACCGCTCTTGTATACGAACGAATCCCCATCTTTCTCGATGAATCGGATCATCACGCCGCTGTCGAGGCGCACGCCATCCGACCAGCCGAGGATGCCGGTGTAGTAGCCGCGGTCATATCCTTCAACCTCTTTAATGATTTCCACGGTGCGGCGTTTGGGAGCGCCGGTGACGGAACCGGCGGGAAGGAGCGTAAAGATAATGTCGCCGATGCGGCCTTCGTACCCCTGATCGAGTTCCCCGCGAATCTCAGAGCTCACATGGAGCAGATCCCTGCCGCGCGCCTGCACCCTCTCGATGTAGCGGAAGCGATCCACCGTGACGCGGCGGGCGACCATGTTGAGATCATTTCGTATCAGATCAACGATAGTGAGATGTTCTGCGAATTCCTTCTCATCCGCCATGATGATCCGCTCAGCGTCGGGAATCGCGGCGTTGATGGTGCCCTTCATGGGGAAGGAGGATATGGATCCGTCGCGGATCCGCACGAATGGCTCAGGAGAGAAGACCACGAACTCGTCCCGGTACCGGAGACGGTATTTGGCCCCGCTCAGGTGAAAGATCGAATCGAGCGGTACCGCAAGTTCGATCCGCGTGGGGAAGGTCAGGTTCAGGAGATAGGAATCGCCCGCGCGCTCGTAGTCCTGCACCACCTCGCACGCGGCGGCGTATCGTTCGTATGGTATAGGTCGGGTGCTCACGATGAGAGGCCCCTTCTCCATGCCAGAGTGAAGATCATCCACGACGGGAGCGTTTCGGCGAGGCGCGTTGGTGACGCCGTTGATATCGTAGAGGATTTCCTTCGGATCGATCTCAGCGAGCGGCTGAACCACGGGGCGCGCCATGTCGAAATCGATGATGAAGATAAAAGGGATGCCCCGACTGCCGAGGCGGTTCATCCGTTCGCGTGCGTCCATGGCATAACCTAGGTGATTCTTTGTGCGAGCTCGGCGGCGCGGCGCACCGCGGGCACGTCGTCGGGCAGGCCGAGGATCGATCGCCCGGCGAGCTCCGCCTCTTCGATTGAAGGATCGTTTGGGATTGCGCCGAGAAGGGGGATGCCTGTCGCCCGCACCGCGTCCTGAAAGGCATGGCTCAGCCGTTCGGGCGCGCGGTTGACGAGGAGATAGCGCCTCGCAATTGTTATGCCCAGTTGATCCGCCATGCCGGAGAGGAGCGATGCGGTGCGAAGCCCCTTGAGAGAGTAGGCGGTGCAGAGGATGAGGATGTCGATAGCCGCCGCGGTCTTGCGGCTGAAGTGCTCCATCCCCGCCTCGTTATCCACCACCACGAATTGATAGTTGCCGGCGAGGCGTTCGAAATAGTTGCGGAGGATTGCGTTCGCCGCGCAGTAGCAGCCCGGCCCTTCCGGCACGCCCATCACCAGCAAATCGATGTCACGCCCCTCGTGCAGAATCTGGTGAAGCTTCATCTCGAGGTATGCCTGTTTGGTCATGCCGGCCGGCAGTGAATCGCGGCCGCGCAGAAAATCGGAGAGAACAGATCCGATGCTCTCTTCATGTTGAATGCCGAGGGATTCGGCGAGGTTCGCGTTTGGGTCCGCGTCGATGGCGAGAATCGGCTTTATTCCTCGCTTGAGGAGCGCGCGGATGATGAGGGCGGAGATGGTGGTTTTGCCCGTGCCTCCCTTGCCTGCGACCGCGATAATGCTCACTGCGATCCTCCTAGCCATGATTGCACCGATGGAAAAAGCCGCGCCTCGGTGTGGGGGAAGAAGAGGGCGGCGGTGTAGTGTTCCATGTAGTTCGGATGTTCGGAGAGCTCCACGTTGGTAATCGCGTGCGCGATGCGCGCCGACTCCCGCAGCGCCTCGCGCGAGATCGCGGCCGCGCGCGCGCCGGCGAGGGAGGTGTTGCCCGCGAAGGTGAAGCGCTCGAGGGGGATATCGGGCAGAAGGCCGGTGATGATGGATTTCTCAATATCGATGTAGGTTCCGAACGAGCCGGCGATGATGATTTCGTCGAGCTCGCGGTGATCCATCCCAATCATCTCGAGCAGTGCCC
>Ga0308419_1002732_pt1 | contig 11295 bp, 10 predicted proteins | sample HotsprSampleMS50_FD_203674 | JGI IMG/M metagenome (GOLD analysis project Ga0308419, IMG submission 203674) | Hot spring phototrophic mat microbial communities from Mushroom Spring, Yellowstone National Park, Wyoming, United States - 20090730_MS50 ... | reverse complement strand
GAGTCATCGGAAAGGGCTGGCAAGCCAGTTTGTTGACTTACATATCGAGCTTTTTTTAAAGCATTTTCATCAAATGTTTGTCCATCTTCTTCAACTTCTTCTAAATAAGGGAAATCATTGGCAGAAAAAAGTTCTATGTCGATACCTTCAAGAAGTCTTTTTAACTCTTCGATTTTTTTCTTATTTCTGGATGCTAAAACTATCTTCATATATTTGACAAAGCATTATTTTTTAAGTTATATTAAAAATGATCGCGGGGTGGAGCAGTCTGGTAGCTCGTCGGGCTCATAACCCGAAGGTCAGAGGTTCAAATCCTCTCCCCGCAACCAAATTAATCAAATAAAGCATCTACAAACTCTTTAGGATTAAACTCCTTTAAATCGTCAACGCCTTCTCCAATACCAATAAGCTTTATAGGTAAGCCAATTTCTTTTTTTACTGCAAAGATTACACCTCCCTTTGCAGTACCATCAAGTTTTGTAATTACAATACCAGTAAGTCCGAGTGCCTCATTGAAAAGTGCTGCCTGCCTGATCGCATTTTGACCTGTTGTGGCATCTAAAATAAGCAAAGTCTCATGGGGTGACTCTGGAATAGACTTTTTCATAACTCTATTGATTTTTTTTAATTCTTCCATAAGAGGAAACTTAGTATGAAGTCTACCTGCTGTATCTACAATTACAATGTCTTTATTTTTTGATTTTGCATGCTCTAAGGCATCAAAAGCCACTGCAGCAGGATCTGCACCACTTTTATGTTTAATAAGGTCTGCTCCTACTCTATTTGCCCATATTTCAAGCTGTTCGATTGCAGCAGCTCTGAATGTGTCAGAAGCAGCAAAAACAACACTTTTACCTTCACTGACAAATTTGTGCCCTAATTTTCCAATAGTTGTTGTTTTCCCTACACCATTTACTCCAACAACAAGAATTACCGATGGTTTATTTGATAAATTTAACAATGTATTGTCTTCAAGGATTTTATAAAGTTCATCTCTTAAAAGAAGTTTTAAATCATTATAATCCTTAAGGGCACCCTCTTTAACTCTTTTTTTCAATAGTTCAGTGATTTGTTCTGTCGCTTTTATGCCTACATCAGAGGATATCAAAATCTCCTCAATTTCTTCTATTGTTGTTTCATCAATCTTCTTTCCAACAGGAACAATAGCTTCAATTTTTTCAATTATTGTCTGTTTAGTTTTTGTTAACTTTTCTTTAAGTTTGTCAAAAAAACCCATTAAGCTCTCCTAAATGTAACAATAAGCTGATCTTTCTGTTTAGTAAGATGATATCTAAGAGGATTCTTAAGTACAATTTTAACCAAAACTTTTTCCTTTTCTTCTTTTACAAAAATTTCTTTTATAAATTCTGACTCAAAATTTATAGCTCCTTCAGTTTTGTTTATAGCTGGAGATATTTCAATTAGAACTGTCATAGTTTTTTTGTCTTTGATTGTCTTGGGGAAATATCTGCCCGCTTTATCAATATTAGGTATGTTAAAAATAACTTGACACTCATTTTTTGACTCAATTTGGGTTATATTCTTTAGCTCTAAAAGATTAGATTTCCCCTTGACATCTTTTTTGGTTTTCTTTACCTCTTTTTTATGCTTTGTTTTTACTTTTTTCGTCTTTTCTTTATGAATATATTTAGACGGAATATCTTCTTGTTCAGTAGTAGCAATAATATCAAATTTTTCTGCTCTGTCATATGTCAAATCTACAATGGCTACTCCCTGATTAAATGCCGAAGGTGGGATAATATTCGGAGATAGATTTCCTGAACCTGTTGTTTTTAAAATCACATTCTTCCCGTATAAATTATAACTTGACATTATTTTATCAAGTTGATTATAGGCTACAATCTTTACTTTAAATCTTTGACCTGCTATGATTGTATCTGGAGCAAAAATTTCAAATCTCTTTACCTTTTGAGGTTGAATTTTAATAATGCTACTTTCACCCGTTATATTGGTATTTCCTGCAAGTTTTACTATAATCTTAATATCTTCTGGTATATTGTAGCGAAGAGTTATATTAGCTTTGCCATCTGAAAAAGCCTGTGATAGAAGTTCATAAGGGAAAATTTTAACTTTTCCTTTTGCTTCAATAATAACCTTTTCTTTTTTGGATGCAAAATCTTTTACAAAGTTATTGAATTTATCAAGGGCTATAATTGTTAAATCAAAGGATTCATCAACTACTGCTTCTTGTGGAGCATTTACTATAAAATAAGCTATTTCGCCATTTAAAACTTCAATTTTTCCGCTTTTACCATAGATATTTTTATTTAATAAAGATGCTTCCAAATAAAAATTCCCCATTTTATCCGTATAAAGTTTTATATCTACCGTGCAATTAAAAGGAGAAAATTGAAATTCTTTAATTTCGGGAGTTAAATCTCCCTTAAAAAATACATTAATCTCTTTAGGGTCATAATCACAAACTAAATTGCCATATTTATCGACTCCAAAAATTTGTATCATAAATTCCTTGCCTGCCCTAACTGAATCAGGATGTTTAATAAATAAAGCATTTATAGCATCAGTTATAAATTTAATTCTTTTTTCTAAAATAGGATAAGGACGATTGTTTTCATAGAGACTTACAACCACCTCCTCTGATTTTTCATTTCTTATATTGATAGACAACCCTGAAGAATTTATTTCATTAGATTTCACAATACTCGGATTTATTTGAGCATTACCTGTTGTTGATAATCTTAATTCTCTAACAAAATCTTTTGGCATATTTACTTTATTACCGAAAATATCTACCGCATAAAGAATTATTTTATGGTCTTTGCCTACTAAAAGTTTATCGGGAGCTTCAATTTGAAAATGGTCAAAAGTTCCTGGCTGAGCTATAATTTCTCCAAAACTCAAATTAGAAGAGGCTAAAAAGAATAAAAAAAATAATGTCCAAAAATAAAATTTCCTTAAAAATTTATTATCCATCTCTCCCTCCTAATTAAAATTTCTATGTTTTCTATTTTTGCTTTATTCATAAAATTTATTGTATCCTATCATAATTGTTTATACAAAAAAGAGGCAAGTGCTTATTTATAATAAAACATAAAATTATATAATACAAAAATAAAAATGGTTAATAATCCGAGACATAGTAAAATTTTTTACAGAGTTTTAGCAAAATTTATAGATCTAATTGTCGTTTATAGCATATGGAAAATTTTTCCTGAATCTGGCTTATTTTTAGGTATTCTTTATATATTAGTCAGTGACGGAATTTTTAAAGGAAAGAGTATAGGGAAATTTTTTTTGAATTTACAAGTGGTAAAATTAGGACAGAATACTCCTGCTAATTTTAGAGACTCAATTATAAGAAATTTATTATTTGCTTTTGCCCTTCTTTTATTTAAAATACCTCTCATTGGATGGGTTGCAGGGATTATAATTTTTATTTTTGAATTTATAATGATTGTTGGAGACTCAGAATCTAAGAGATTAGGTGACTACTTAGCAAATACTTCTGTAATAGAAGAATAGCAAAAAAATATTTTAAAATATTACCATGACCAAAACAAAGGAGGCAAAGAGTGTTTCTTCAAAAAATAATTGGTAAATTCTCAAATGATTTAGCCATTGATCTTGGTACAGCTAATACATTGGTTTATGTTAAAGACAAAGGTATTGTTTGCGATGAACCTTCTGTAGTAGTTATGCGAAGAGACAACAGAAAAGTTATTGCTGTTGGTACAGAAGCAAAAGAGATGATGGGCAAAACTCCAGCAAATATTATTACAATAAAACCTCTCAAAGATGGTGTAATAGCAGACTTCGATGCTACAGGAGAAATGCTTAAATATTTTATAAATAAAGCTCACAATAGAAAATGTTTTATTTCACCAAGAATTATCATTGGTGTCCCTTCAGGTATAACTCAGGTTGAACAAAGAGCTGTCAAAGATGCTGCTATTGCATCAGGAGCTCGGGAAGTATATCTAATAGAAGAACCTATGGCAGCAGCAATTGGTGTTGGATTACCTGTTGGAGAGCCCTCTGGTAATATGATTGTTGACATCGGTGGAGGTACAACAGATGTTGCAGTAATATCATTAGACGGAATTGTTTGTTCAAAGGCTGTAAAAGTTGGTGGAGATAAAATGGATGAGGCAATAATCTCCTACATAAAAAGAAAATATAGCCTAATGATTGGAGAAAGAACTGCTGAACTGATAAAAATAAATATTGGCAGTGCCTATCCTCTAAATTCAAATAAAACAATGGAAATAAAAGGAAGAGATTTAATAAGTGGAATTCCAAAGGCTATAACAATCACAGAAGATGAAATCAGAGAAGCACTTCATGAGCCAATTTCTCTCATTATAGAAACAATTAAAGTAACATTGGAAAATACTCCTCCAGAGCTTGCATCAGACATTGCTGACAGAGGGATTGTTTTAGCAGGCGGAGGTGCTTTATTAAAAGGACTTGATATTCTTATAAGAGAACATACTGGTGTTACTGTTGTAATTCCCGATGACCCTTTAAAGGCGGTTGTAAGAGGCTGTGGTGCAATGCTTGACAAGCTTGACTTATTAAGAAGAGTCTCTATTAATGTCAATTGATACTAAAAAATTAACTATTTTCCTGTTAATTTTTATTCTTTTTGCTTCATTTTTTCTAATTAGTTATCAGGCAAAGGGAAAATTAACATTTTCGAAAATTCATTTTTCTCAAATTGCAGCTCCTCTAACTTATTTAAAGGGTTTATTCAGGGATTTTTCTTATTTAAAGGAAGAAAATACACAATTAAAAAAGCAACTTTATGAAATTTCTCTAATACATAAATCATATCAAGAGTTAATTAATGAAAATAAAAGACTTAAATCTTTTCTGGACTTAAAAGAAACTCGTAAAGATATAGTAACTATCGCAAAAGTAATATCTAAAGGATCCAATAAATTTATGAAAACTCTCTGGATTGACAAAGGAAGTAATCAGGGAGTTCAGAGAGAATTTCCAGTGATTACATTTAATGGTTTAGTGGGTAAAGTGATATCAGTTAACTCTAATTTTTCTGAAGTATTACTTCTTACTGATCCAAATTTTTCAGTAGCTGTAAGGATAGAAAGAACTCGCACAGAAGGAATACTTAGTGGAACAGGCAATGGATGCCTTTTAAAGTATATTCCCCTTGAAGAAGAAATTCTTTTAGGAGATAGAATTATAACTTCTGGATTAGATGATATTTTTCCAGAAGGCATATTAGTAGGTGCTGTAAAATCAACAACAAAAAAGGAAGGATTTTTTCAGAAAATAGATGTAATACCAATACAAAAAGAGCATAATATTGAAGAGGTTGCTGTAATAAAAAAGAGCATATGAAAAATTTTTTCAAATGGACAATAATCGTATTAATAACTTTTTTCTTCCAAGAATTGATAACTATTTATACAATAAGATTAAACTTTTCTATTTTATTAATTTATAAATTTGTCATTGAACACTTTTTTCCGAAGGAAGAACTACGAAATATTACACCATCTGAAGTATTACCTATGTTATTTTTTGTTTTAATTGGGATTTTCGACGATTTAACACAGGGAATAATTGGTCCTGCAATAATATCTAAAACTATTGCTGGAATCTCTCTTGTTATTTTAACTAAACAGCTTTTCTTTCATTGGACAGAACAATTTAAGGGCTTGATTGTTTTTCTTTTAACATTATTAGATGAAACAATTTATAGCATTGTAATTATTTATTTTTTTAACTTACAGTTTGACAATCTTCTATTAATTAAAACAACTTTAATAAGGGCTTTATTTAATATTCCAATAGGTTTAATAATAAGCTGGAGAAAGCCGTGAATAATATCAAAAACAAACTTTATATGGGTTTAATATTTTTCATATTTTTTATTGTAGTCATTAGACTTTTTCATTTGCAGATAATTAAGGGCGAAGTATACAATAAACTTTCTGAACAAAACAGAGTAAGAACTATAAAAATTCCAGCACCAAGAGGAATTATTTACGACAGAAATGGAATACCTTTAGTTGAAAACATTCCTTCCTTTTGTGTTTCATTGTCACCAGAGTATACACAAAATATAGATATAAAAATTCTTAGTAAAATTTTAAATGTCCCTGAAGAAGAGATTGCAAATAAAATTAAAAAAAAATCCGAAAGTGTCTATATCCCTATAAGAATAAAAGAAAATTTAACGTTTAAAGAGGTTGCGATGCTTGAAGCACGAAAATCTGAAATTCCTGGATTAATAATAGAAATTGAAATAAAACGTCATTATGTTTATAAAGAAGCAACAGCCCATCTGATTGGTTATCTTGGGAAAATTACTGAGGAACATATAAAAAACAATCCATCCTTTAGAGAGTTTCCTCCCTATTTTAAAGTTGGACAGGCTGGATTAGAGTATATATATGATGGCAAATTAAGAGGAATACCAGGAGAAAAAGTTGTTGAAGTAGACGCCCTTGGCAGAGAACTTCGTTTGATAAGAGAAATACCGCCCCAAAAAGGTGAAGATTTGTATTTAACCATGGATGCCTTTTTGCAAGAGGCTGCCTATGAAACACTCAAAAATTATGATGGCACCTTTATAGCAATTAAACCTGACAGCGGTGAAATTTTAGCATTGGTAAGTACTCCTTCCTTTGATTCAAATCTTTTTGTAGAAAGAATTGATCCTAAATACTGGACTGAATTAATAAATAATCCTAAAAAACCCTTATTAAACAAAGCTATTCAGGGATTATACCCACCTGGCTCTACCTTTAAGGTTATTACAGCCCTTGCAGGACTTGAAGAGGGATTGATAACTCCTGAACAGATTCTTACTAATTGCCGTGGAGGATTAAGTATTGGAAAATGGTTTTTTGCATGCTGGAAAAAAGAAGGTCACGGACCTGTCAACCTCAGAAAAGCTCTTGCAGAATCCTGTGATGTATACTTCTATGAGTTAGGTAGAATTCTTGGAATTAATAGAATATCTAAATATGCTAAAGCTCTTGGATTAGGAAGTCCAACAGGATTCGGTTTTGACGAAAAAAACGGATTAGTGCCCGATGAAGAATGGAAAATGAAAGTTTTAAAAACAAATTGGTTTCTTGGAGATACCTTTAATACTGCAATTGGACAGGGCTTTTTAAGAGTAACACCGCTTCAAATGGCTTTGGTAATGGCAACAATTGTAAATGGTGGTATAAAACATAAACCTACTATAATAAGAAATATGCAAACTAACTATGAAAGACTAAATTTAAATCAAAACAATTTAAATATCATTAAAGACGCACTAATAGCTGTTGTAAACGAACCTTCAGGAACAGCTGCCCAGGCTCGTTCAAACTTGATTAAATTTGGGGGGAAAACTGGAACTGTTCAAGTTGTAAGCAAAAAGGTAAAGGAAAAATTTTCTCATAAACATTTTGAACATCACGCATGGTTTATTGGCTTTGCACCAGTAGATACACCTGAAATTGCCTTCTCTGTCATTATAGAGCATGGTGGAAGCGGTGGAGCAGTTGCAGCTCCTGTAGCCAAAAATATACTTGAGGGATACATTTTAAAGAAGAGACAGCTAAATGTTGAAAATTGACAGAAGACTTATTGAAAATTTTGATTGGATAACTTTTATCACTGTAATTGTCATTTGTTTTATAGGAATTCTAACTATTTACTCTGCCACAAGACCGCCATTGGATGAGGGAGAACGTCCTCCCTTTTATATAAAACAAATAATCTGGCTAACTATTGCTATCATATTTCTTTTTATTTTTGTAAGCTTTGATTATACTAAATTGAAAAATTTCTGGATTATTTTTTATCTTTTTGGATTCTTTCTTTTGATTATTGTTTTGTTTTCAGGCAAAACAGCCATGGGAGCAAAAAGATGGATAAATCTTGGATTTTTTTCCTTTCAACCATCAGAAATTTTTAAAATAATTTTTGTCATTAGTTTATCTGCCTATTTATCCGATAAAAAATCACCTCTTACCATCTTTGAGAGTATCAAAATTTTAATTATTTTCGCTTTATTACCATTTATTTTGATTTTTAAGCAACCTGATTTAGGAACTGCTCTTATGATTGTTTTTATAACCTTTATAATGCTAATTTATAAAGGTATACCTACCCGATTATTAATTTTCTTCGTCTGTCTTGCTTTAGTGTCTGTTTTTTTCTTATGGGAAATTTTATGGGAGGGATTAAAAGAATATCAAAGGAATCGATTAACTGCTTTCATTGATCCTACTGTAGATCCTAAAGGAATTGGTTATAATATTGTCCAGTCAATGATTACAGTTGGCTCTGGACAATTTTTCGGTAAAGGTTTTTTAAGTGGAACTCAGGGCCCTCTAAAATTTTTACCTGAAAGACAAACTGATTTTATATTTCCTATATTTGCTGAAGAATGGGGATTTCTTGGTTGTCTTGTATTGTTGTCTTTATATTTAATATTCTTTGTAAGAATCTTTAAAGTTTCAACTATAGCAAAAGACTCCTTTGGCAATCTACTATCAATTGGATTTACTACAATATTTATCTTTTATTTTTTCATTAATATTGGAATGACTTTAGGAATTATGCCAGTAGTCGGAATCCCCCTACCCTTTATGAGTTATGGTGGTACAACCCTTCTGGCAAACTTTATAGGCATTGCATTAATAATAAATGTTAGAATGAGAAGATTTGAATTATTTTATCCATAAGGAGGCTATTATGAAAATAATTGAAGGAAAACTTCAAGCAAAAGGATTAAAATTTGGAATTGTTGTAAGCCGATTTAATGAATTTATTACCTCAAAACTTCTTGAAGGTGCAATTGATGCATTAATAAGACACGGAGCTAATGAAGAAGACATAGAAATTTTTTGGGTTCCTGGTTCTTTTGAAATTCCATTGGTAGCTAAAAAATTAGCTCTATCAAGTAATTACAATGCAATTATATGTCTTGGCACTTTAGTAAGAGGAGCTACACCACATTTTGACTACATTGCAGCTGAAGTTTCAAAAGGAATTGCTCTTGTTAGTCTTGAAACAGGAATTCCTGTTTCCTTCGGAGTTATAACAACAGAAAATATAGAACAAGCCATTGAAAGAGCAGGCTCAAAATCTGGTAATAAAGGGTGGGATGCTGCTATGGCAGCTATTGAAATGGCAAGAGTTATTGAGCAAATATAAGAAAATGATTTAAAAATGAGATTAAAATGAAAAGAAGGAAAGCAAGAGAATATATTCTTAAATTTTTATATGCCTGGGAAATTAACAATTACTGTAAAAAAAACTCCTTTTATAATGTAATTCACAATGAATTAGAAAATTTTTGGGATAGTTGCGGAGAGGAAGACAAAGGCATAAAATCTTTTACTAATGAGATTATTGAAGGAACTTTAGAAAATTTAGAAAACATCGACACTCTAATAAAAAAATATGCTAAAAAATGGAATGTTGAGAGAATTCTACCAATTGATAAAAATATTTTAAGATTTGCAATTTATGAAATACTTTACAGACCTGATATACCTTTTCAGGTTTCTATAAATGAAGCATTAGAGATAGCTAAAAAATATTCAACAAAAGAAAGTGTAGCTTTTATAAATGGAATTTTAGATAAAGTAGCTAAACAAGAAACAAAACTTCGCACAGCTGAAACTAATGGCTTGGAAAATTAATTAAAGTTTAAATGATTGAATTTATTATTACATTCTGTACATAAAAAATTTTTTACAAACATTTTTTTCAAATTCTTATAACGTAGACTTAACCAACGGAATCGGCACTTTCCTTATTCTTTTCTACCCTGCTTACTTTTACATATATTACTACTTTAGCTGTTTTAATTGACTGAAAATATTCCTCTGTATTTGCTCTAATAGCTCTATCGTGCTATTTTACTGACCTTTCCAGAAAACCTAAGCCTTCTATTACAAAAAAATTCTCTATGCAAAAAAGCATTGAAATTTTATTTTACTTAATGATATTTTATTTTATGTTCTCTCATGTCAGCATTCTTTTTACAGAAAATTTCTTCTCCGTAGTAGTAATTTATTATATTCTACCCCCCCCCCCCCGAAAAAATCTTATAAATCAATATTTTATAAAAAAAATATATAAAATTAACCAGAATAAGGTAAAAATATGTTAGATGCTTTAAATAAATCGATAGAAATATACAGAATTATTGTTGAAAATGCTGGAGAAGGTATTGTAATTGCTCAGGATGATAAAATTCTTTTTGTAAATCCTAAAATGCTTGAAATATCCGGATATACACTTGAAGAAGCGCTGTCAAAACCTTTTTTAGAATTTCTGTATCCTCATGACATTTCTGAAACAATGGATTTATATACAAGAATGATTAGAGGAGAAAAAGACTTACCTAAAAGACATCAATTAAGAATTATTCATAAAAAGGGATATCCTGTATGGATTGAGACTACAACGGTTCCAATAAATTGGCAGGGAAGAACAGCCACGCTGAATTTTATACGAGATATTACAGAAATTAAAAAAGCTGAAGAGGAAAAACAAAAACTTCAGGAAAAGCTAATTCAGTTTCATAAAATGGAAACAATTGGCAGATTTATAGCAGGTATTGTACATGATTTAAATAACATACTTACACCAATTAAAGGATTTACTCAGCTTTCAATTGCAAAAATAGGTGAACATGATCCTGTTAATGAATATCTTAAAATCATATTTTCATCAGTTGAAAAAGCTGAAGAATTTATAAAACAACTACTTACATTCTACAAAAAACAACCTCCCAAGACGGAAGTATTAAATGTTAATGAATTAATTGAACATATTGAGGATATTCTTAAAAGACTACTTGGTGAAGACATTTTGCTTGTGAAAAAACTATCCCCAGACCTTGGAGCTATAGAGGCTGATTCTTCACAAATCATTCAAGTTATTTTGAATATCGCCGCAAATGCTAAAGATGCTATGCCTTTCGGAGGTAAATTCACTATCGAAACTTCTAATGTGGAAATTAATGATGACTATCTGAATAAATATAACAGTTTGAAAAAAGGAAATTATATCGCAATTTCTTTTACTGATTCGGGTGTTGGAATACCTCAAAATTTTATAGATAAAATATTTGAACCGTTATTTACTACTAAAGAATACTCAACAGGATTAGGATTATCAACCGTATATTATATAGTCAAAAAACATAAAGGAAGTATTACAGTGAATAGTGAAAAAGACAGGGGAACAACTTTTATAGTTTATCTTCCAAGAGTTGATAAAAAGATAGAAAAAGTATTCATTGAAAAAAAAGATAAAATTTATACAGGA
>Ga0308419_1002730_pt1 | contig 11299 bp, 7 predicted proteins | sample HotsprSampleMS50_FD_203674 | JGI IMG/M metagenome (GOLD analysis project Ga0308419, IMG submission 203674) | Hot spring phototrophic mat microbial communities from Mushroom Spring, Yellowstone National Park, Wyoming, United States - 20090730_MS50 ... | reverse complement strand
TGCGGCAGGCGCCGCTTATTTCCGAAAGCGTGCGGTGGTGCTCGAACCTGGCGGCGCCGGACATGCTCTTCGATTGGACATGGCTGCTGCCGCAGATGCTCACCCACGGAACAAGCTGGTACGTGCTTGGTCCGTACTTCAATCTGCTGCCTGTACTGACGGTGGCGATATTCATTTGGCAGCAGAAAATCCTCATGCCTCCGCCGGCCGACGAGCAGGCAGCCATGCAAATGAAGATCATGCGGTACATGATGGTCTTCATGGGGTTGCTGTTCTTCAAGGTCGCCAGCGGATTGTGCATCTACTTCATTGCTTCCAGCCTGTGGGGGATGGGCGAGCGGCTGGTTCTGCCCAAGCCCAGGCCCCCCAGCGGCGAAGAGCCGCCGCAAACCCGCGCCGACGCCAAAGCCCGCGAAAAGGCACTTCAACAGCAAACAAAGCGCGACCTGGCCGAGCGGAAGAAAAAGGCCGGCAAACACTGAGCCGGACGATGCGCCCCGGCTGTACAAACTGGTTGGACCGGCTGCGCGTCGGAAAAGTGCGGCTGGCAAGGAATGTGTGATGACGGCCTCCAACCCCACCGCTGCTTATGGCCGCAACCAAATTCAGGCCAGTGGAGCGACGCGCTCCGTAGCGTCCGCTAGCATCGGGCGCCCGGCCACGCCGTCGCATGGCCCTTCAGGGCGCCCTACGACGCGTGCAGCACGCCAACACCATCGCGCGCAAGTCGCCAAGCCTATTGAACTGCGCCAAAGATGATAATCGGCCGATGTAACGTTTTTCGGGAAGTCCGTGTCACAGAGTATGGCAAATATACTCCGCCCGGGCAGAAATGCAGCGTTTTCGGCGCAAAAACATATCGTTTTGCCACGCGTAGATTATATCAATAGACCACACATCCCCAGTCGAACCGAAGCATGTAGAATCATGTACGAGATCTTCGAGCACACAGCCGATCTGGGATTGCGGATACTCGCACCAGACCTGCCCACGCTTCTGGCCGAGGCTGCCGAGGCGATGTTTGCAGCCATGCTGGAGAATATCGCTCGGGTACGGCCGCAACAGGCGCGCCGCTTCCAACTGCGCGCCGAAAGCTATGAAGACCTGCTACACGATTGGCTGGCAGAATTGCTTTATACCTTCCACACCGAACGGATGCTGTTTTGCCGTTTCCAGGCAACGGTCAACGACATGGCAATGGAAGCTTCCGCCTGGGGCGAACCGGCCGATGCCGCACGCCACCTGGTCGAGCTGGAACTGAAAGCCGTCACCTACCATCGGCTCAAGGTTGAACCGACCCCAGACGGCTGGCTGGCCGAGGTGATTATCGACACGTAAGCCTTACCGAACCAGCTCACCACGGGCCGACAGCAACCCGCAAACTTCGCACGCCCGCACTTGGCCGCCTACCCGATTTGCCTCAAGCGGAGGGCATGGGATTCGAACCCACAACCGGCTATGCCGGCACCTGATTTCGAGTCAGGTAGCCGTCAAAGCATCCACTTCGCTTCCGACGTGGGATGCCTGGTTGTCGAATGAGGGCGGATAGATGGGCCGGGTGGATGACCAGATAGATCGCTAGCCGGGCCGTCTCGCTGGTTTGATGGGAGCCTTCGGCCAGCCCACAACCGGGTGCGCCGTAGCCAGTCGGCGAAAAAACGGCTCACATGCTCGCCCATTCGCCGCAGAGCACCTCCGCCTGCTCCAGTACCAGCTCCGTGGCCCGCTGCTGCATGTCGGGCGGATACCCGTACTTTCGGAGGATACGTTTGACCAATACGCGAATCTGCGCCCGGGCGTTCTCTCGTACCTGCCAATCGATGGTCACGCTTTGTCGGACGCGGTCCACGAGTTCCTGGGCCAGGAACCGCAGCTTCTCGTCGCCCATGACCTGCCGGGCGCTCTGGTTGTCTGCCAGCGCGTCATAGAAGGCCACCTCGTCGTCGGACAAGCCCATTTCTTGGCCGCGCGATTGCGCCTTGCGAAGCTCCTTAGCCAGCCGGATAAGTTCCTCGATAACCTGTGCTGCCTCGAGCGCCCGGTTCTGGTACTTCCGCACTGCCTGTTCGAGCATCTCCGCAAACGAACGGGCTAGCACGACGTTTTTTCTCAGTCGCGTCCTGATCTCGTCGTTGATGAGTTTCTTGAGCAGTTCCAGGGCCAGATTGCGTTGCGGCAATCTCTGCACCTCCGCCAGGAACTCGTCGGAGAGGATGGAAATATCCGGCTTATCCAACCCCGCCGCTGCGAAGATATCCACAACCTCGGTCGAATACACGGCCCGAGAGACCAATTGCCGAACGGCCGCTTCCAGCTCCTCCGGTGTGCGTTCCTTTTCGGAAACAGTGGCCTTCACCAGGGCCGCGCGAATCTCTTGGAAAAGCCCGACTTCCTCCCGGATAGCCAGCGCCTGCTGGTGTGGCACCGCCAGGGCGAACGCTTTCGACAACGCAGCGACGGCTTGGAGGTACCGCGCCTTACCGTCTTCGAGTCCCAGAATGAACTCCATTGCGCGTACCACCCCGTTCATCCTCTGGGCAGGCTCGCTAGTGAGGATGGCGCGGTAGTCGAAGCCATCCAGCAGGTCACGCACAACCTCGTACTTTTCCATCATCACGGCGACAGCCTGCTCCTGGTCGATCGTTGCCTGGCCCTGGCCGCCGCTGGCAGTGTAAGTGTGCAATGCCCGCTTCAAGGCCTCGGCGATGCCAAGGTAGTCCACCACCAGGCCGCCGGGCTTGTCGCGGAAGGCCCGGTTGACGCGGGCAATCGCTTGCATCAGGTTGTGCCCGCTCATCGGCTTGTCCAGGTACATCGTGTGCAGACAAGGCACGTCGAACCCGGTCAGCCACATGTCGCGGACAATCACAATCCGCAGCGGATCCTCCGGGTTCTTGAACCGCTTGGCGATGGCCTCGCGCTGGGCCTTGTTGCGGACGTGCGGCTGCCAATCGGGCGGGTCCGAAGCCGATCCGCTCATCACCACCTTCACAGCTCCCTGCGCGTCGTCATCGCTGTGCCATTCGGGCCGCAGCCGGACGATGGCTCGATACATGTCCACGCAAATCCGCCGGCTCATGCAGACTACCAACGCCTTGCCGTCCATCGCCTCCAGACGCTTCTCGAAGTGCTCGACGATGTCTTGGGCGACCAGGCCGATCCGCTTCTCAGTACCAACCATCGCCTCCAAGGCTGCCCACTTGCTTTTCAGCCGCTGCTTTTCCTCCTCTTCCTCGCCTTCGGTGATCTCCTCGAACTCCGGGTCGATGCGCGGCCGCTCCTCTTCCGATAGTTCCAGTTTCGCCAAGCGCGATTCGTAGTAGATCGGCACCGTGGCCCCATCGTGAACCGCCCGCAGTATGTCGTACTTGTCGATGTAGTCGCCGAAGACCGCCGGCGTGCTCTTGTCATCCAGTTCCAAGGGCGTTCCGGTAAAGCCGATGAACGAAGCATTGGGCAGGGCGTCGCGCAGGTACTTGGCCATACCATACTTGATCTGGCCGCTTGTTCGATCCAAGCGGGCGGCAAATCCATAGTGGCTACGGTGGGCCTCGTCGGCGATGACGACGATATTCCGCCGCTCGCTCAGCGGCTCGCCGCCCTCGAATTTCTGAAGCGTGGTGAAGATCACGCCCCCGCAAGCCACGCGCAGCAGTTGCTTCAGATGCTCACGGCTTTCGGCCTGCACTGGCGTCTGCCGCAACAGTTCACGGTTGACGCAAAATGTGCCGAAAAGCTGATCGTCCAGATCGTTGCGATCGGTGATGACTACCAGCGTCGGGTTCTCCATTGCCGGATGCTTGATAACCTTTCCCGCGTAAAACAGCATGGAAAGGCTCTTGCCCGACCCCTGCGTGTGCCAGACGACCCCGATCCGCCGGTCGCCTTCGGGCCGGCTGGCCTCGACCGTACAAGCCACCGCCCGGTTCACCGCCCAGTATTGGTGATAGGCCGCCGCCTTCTTGGCGATCTCCCGGCCGTGGTCCTCGAAGGTGATGAAGTGCACCACATAGTCCAACAAGCGGGCCTTGTCGAAAATCCCTTTGATCAGCACCTCCAGTTGCACCGTCCCGCTGGGCGCCAGGGCCGTCCCGTCGATCGTCCGCCAGGGCGCAAAGCGGTCCCAGCCCGAGGTAATCGTCCCCGCACGGGCCGCAAAACCGTCCGAGATGACCAGCAGTTCGTTGTACACGAACAGGCTCGGTATCTCGGCCTTGTAGGTCTGGAGCTGCTTGTAGGCCTCGTAGATGGTGGTTTTCTCATCCGCCGGGTTCTTCAGCTCGACGACCGCCAGCGGCAGGCCGTTGACGAACACCACCACGTCCGGCCTGCGGTTCCGCTTATCCTCGATGACGGTAAATTGGTTGACCACCAGGAACTCGTTGTAATCCATCCTGGCCGGGTCGCGCTCGATGAGCCACACCTTGCCGTGCCGCTCCCGGTCTTCTTCCCGCCATGAGACATCCACGCCATCGGTAAGCAGCCGGTGGAAGACACGGTTGTTGACCACCAGCGACGGGCTTTCCGGCCGGGTCACCTTGCGCACGGCCTCGTCGATGGCCTCCGGCGGCACGTCCGGGTTGATCCTCGCCAAGGCATCCCGCAAACGTCCCACCAGCACCACTTGGCCGTAATCGGCCCGCTCGGGCCGCTGGCCATCCGGGGCGATGTCCGGGCCGAAGGCATACTCGTAACCCAACTCCCGGAAATAGTCCACGGTAGCGATCTCGAGCTGCGCTTCGTCAAGATACGCCATCATACCTTCTCCTCCGACCGACCAAACGCGCGGGCAAGCCCTGAATGCCCGAAACGTCTGTCTCACCGCTCACAAGCCTTTGCAGTAGCGCATCGCGCAGTCCTTGCCCAAGCAGCATCTGGCCGTACCTCTGCCGCTCGGGCAGAAACCATTGACGCGTTTGCGAAGGCATGCTTCACCTGTCAGCCGAGGGCGCCGAGCTAGGCAAGACCATTGGATTCCGCACCGGATTCAATAGAACTGTTCATCCGTCGTTCTCTTCCGCAGTTCTCTTAGTAACGAGTTCGATCATAGCATCAAAGTGAGCCTTGTCGTGAGCTTCCATGAACTGCAGCAGATCCTTCAGTACAGCCCCAGTCTCGGCAAGAAGGGACGGGTCGTGCTCAGGTTCTCCAACAGCGCCACTATGCGAATAAGTATGCAGAAAACGAAGAATCCTCAGCTTTTTTGCCTCGTCAAAAGTGCTGCCTTTCATCTTGCGCCAGAGGGTACCAGACGTTGCCGGTTGGCGGAACGCGAGAAAGCCCTCTAGCAGACGCCTAGCCATATTGGGCAGTTCATAACTCTTCTCCAGAGTGAGCCATTCGGTTTGGTGGGCTGCTCGATAGATGCGAGCGAACAGGTAGTGATATTCCGAATCGTACTGCTCAAGTAGCGGATCGAGCCAACGAATGGCTGCGCACCGGCCATTAGGGCGCGGTGTGCATTCGAGCATATAGAATCGCCCAGGTCGTTGCTTCGGATCCTTTTTCTTCTGGCCCTTGACTTCGTGAAACCAGTGCCGTACTTGCCGGAAGAACGCGAAATTGTGCGTAAGTATGAACAGCTGCCCGGCATTTTCCGTGCGCTCTCGTATATAGCCAAAAGCAAGATACAGCGCGTTCGCGTCGAGGCTGGAAACTGGATCGTCTAGCACCACGATGCCATTTGCAAGGTCGAACTGCCTATGCTCCAGAGATTTCAGAAAATACAGCAGGGCGATGGCTGTCATCTCGCCTTCGCTGAGAGTGTGCGCCGGCTCCCCACCCCGCGTAATAATGTAGCCCGTGTCCTGAACTTCCAATCGCAGCTCATCATGACCGAGGTATTTCCGGAGGTCGTCGTTGAGCTCCTCAGCAGGGCGACGGTGCTCGACTATCTCGCGCTCCAGACTGGTTATTCGGTCCTCCAAACGCTGAACCTCCCCCTGAACTGCCGTCAGTTCCTCCTCCGCTTTCTGCAACGCGTTCCTATAAGATAGGAATTCCCTCAACACCTCGGCGATCATGTCTTTGGCCAGCTTTTCGCGTGCTTCTGTGACACGAGTCTGGAATTCATCGCACGCTTGATTGTGCTGGCGGATCACCTCGTTCACTTTCTCAACCGCTCCTGCATCCACTCGAGGCGCTTGAATGTCCATTTTCACACTCTCGAAAGGCCGACCCTTTTTCTCCGTCAGCATTCGGACTGCCGTAGCTAGAAACTCATCAGCTGCGTTGAGGGTTTGTTTGAGCCCATCCTCCGCCGCCTGGTAGTCAACCGCAAGATACTCGTAGAACTCTGCTTTGTGTGGCAGTCGGACTTCAGCCGCCAACTTAGACAACTTCTGTAATTCTCCGATCAACTTGTCCAGACGTTGCATGAAACTGTCATACTGAGTGCTGAAATGTGCCTCGAGGGCAGCCAACCGCTCTCTCGGTAACGGCTGTTCACAGAACAGACATCGTTCAGCCTTGCGATCACGGTGCAACTCCAGCCCTTGCCTGGTCCACTCGGCGAGCGTGGGATCATCCTTGAGGGTTTCAATCGCTTGTGAAACAACTGTAGTCCTCAGAAGTTGCGACAAGCCGGCGATGATGACGTCAAAGTTCGGCAGAACGTACGTGACCTCGTGTAGCTTCCCCTTCGGAACTGCCCGGAGCTGCGTCTGGAGCTTCTCCCGCTCGGCGTCGGTCAGGCGATGAGCAAAGCCGTCTCCGGCTTGCGCCATTGTCGCTGCGTCGACCTTGAAATTGGACTTGTCGTAATTGTTGTAGCGGTTCGGCACACTCGAGCGGAGATCGTCCTTGATGCGTTTAGCATGGTCTATACAAAACCGGTCGAAGTCTCTCTCGGCTCTCTGCTTCTCGGAGAGCGCGGCGTTCAGCCTCGCTTGCGCTTGAGCACGCTCACTCTTCAGCCGTTCAACCTCCTTCTGTTTCTCAACGCTTTCCGCCCCCAACACAAAGATCGGTGGTAATTCCCCACCATCTCTGCGGAACACACTCTCGTTCACAAAGTCTCGATTAAATACGCGAACGGGTATGTTAACATTCGGCAATTCATTCCCTACGAACTCTCCATTGCTCAGCTTGAGCCTGACCTCGCCTTCCGGTATCGTTCGCTTCTCCAGGCATCTGAATACCCGGCTCAGTGTGGTTTTACCCGTCGCGTTCCAGCCGTAGATTAGGTTAAACCGAGCGAATTCCGGCAAGTGGTCCGGCCAGTCGAAAGTCCGAAAAATTCCACAGTTACGTAGCCTAGATATTCGCTTGATTGGCGTCATAACCCCCGCTCCTGCAAAAACCGCTCCGCATCCTTCACCCGAATCTCCCCGCGGATCAGCTTCGGCAACAGCGCATCCCGCAAGGCGGCAAGCGTGCGGGATTCGCGATCGCTCTGTGCCATTCTTGCCAAAAGCGGCGCGGCATGTTTGGAGAACTCGCCAAGCACGCTGTCATCGGGTCGAACCACAGGGGTTGACGCGACAACTTCGGGCCGAACGGCTGGATAGGCAGCACCATCCGCCAAGTTCGCGAGCGTGTCGATGTTCGAAGCGGCCGTGCCTGCAAGATAGACGAACTCCACCCAGTCGGCTTTCCTCGGCCGTAGAACGGCGAAACCCGTACTCCCCGTCAACCCCTCCTCCGCAACCAGGGTGTACGAACCGTTGCCGGGCCGGACTGTTCCTACAATTGTATCACCCGGCCGAAGCACTCGTTGGGCCCGGCTGGGCGCGTCATGCCGGGCGTGGATTGTGACCGTCTCGATGCGGCCCCACTTCGTATTCGACAGGTCCACGTATTTGATGATTTCGGGGCGAGTCTCCTTCGACCAAGACTCGGGGTTCAGCAAAGCAAAGTCCGCAAGCGTCGCGACATCCCACCCTTCCGGTATCTCGCCGAGTTCGGAGTCCACCAGTCGGTCGGGGAAGAGGTCGAGGATATGTTGCGGCCATTGCCAATCTGTAGGGGCAGGCCCCTGTGCCTGCCCGCAATCTGTAGGGGCAGGCCCCTGTGCCTGCCCGGAATCTGTAGGGGCAGGCCCCTGTGCCTGCCCGACGGGGCGACCACAAGAGTCGCCCCTACATTTGGCCCGCACAGGGTCAAAGTCCACAAACCACGATTTGAACAGCGCACGGGCCATCGCCTCCAGCGTCTGGCTCATCCGCCGGTTCAACTCGATCTTGTCGTCCAGCGCGCCCAGAATGTGCGCAATGGCCCGCTGCTCGGCAATGGGCGGCACCCAGACTTTAAGGGCATGGGCTGCATCGCGGTTGAGGCCTGGAACTGCACTATCGGCGTTCATGTGTTCAAGCTCAAGTGCCTTGAGCAGATAATACTTGAACCGCAATATATCTGCGTCTTCATCGACCACGAAGAAGGTGGTATCAATCGGCCAGCATGCTTTCGGGCTGAAGTGAACCGCTCCCACTGTACCCTTTCGGCCGATCACAACAGTAGGACCAGAAGTAAGAGCCTCACTGTGGTAACCGACAATGCCGTTTGAGCCGAATACGGGTATATCACCCAACGGATCCCGCTTTGGCTCGGGCAAGCCCTTGCCGTAGGTAAACGGGGCAAACTCGCCAAGGAGAGTTTCACGCCACTCACCCGCCATAGTCCAGACCCTCTATGTCAATCGGTTAGTATTCCCCTGTAGGTGCGGTCACTGCCAGAATCGTCCTCCCAGTGAACCTCAATTTGGAAGGGTGGGCCGCACTTAAAGTCGCACCCTAGAAGGCAACTCACCTCAGAGTTGGGCCCAACCTCGGTAGGCATCGGGTCGTCCTGCACCGCGGCGGGGTGGTCGGCAAGCGGCTTGCCATCTAACATGACGCGGACATTGCGAGCCGCCGCCATTCCCGAGTTAACAAGGTACAGACGGCATGAGCTACTGCTGACTTCTCTTAGTTTGGGATATAGCCGCGCCTGCGAAGCGCTAAGCCGCCTGTCCCGCTCTCGTTGCTCTTCGATTTCGAGCATCCGTTGTTGTAGGCCGACGTTTTCACGGTGCGCCTTCCAGGCTATCCATGTGGCGAGGCCGGATACGACGAACGAGAGCGCACTAATGAGTAGAGAGAAGAGATCAGCCATAGCCCAGTTCCTTCAAGTTTCGCCGAATGGCGTCGTCCAACCGTAGCGCCTCGGCCTGCTGCTGGCGGAGTTGGGCCACCAGCCGCTGCATCTTTTCCGCAAAAGGCTCGTCGTCGTCCTCGGACTGTTCCGCTCCGACGTAGCGGCCAGGGGTCAGCGCGTAGCCGTGGGCGGCGATGTCCTGGATCGTCGCGCTCTTGCAGAAGCCGGGGACGTCCTGGTACTTGCCAGCCTCAGGTTCGCCCCGCCAAGCGTGGTACGTGCCCGCAATGCGCGCGATCTCCTCATCGGTAAGTTCCCGGTGGGTGCGGTCGATCAGCCGGCCCATCTTGCGGGCGTCGATGAACAGCGTCTGGCCCTGTCGGGCGCGGAACGAGCGGCCGTTGAACTTGCGAGCAGCCTTCGAGCGGGTCAGGAACCACAGGCAGGCTGGTATCTGGGTGGTGTAAAACAGTTGAGCCGGCAGGGCGATGATGCAGTCCACCAGGTCGTGTTCGATGATGGCCTTGCGGATTTCGCCCTCGCCGGAGGTGTTGCTGGTCAGCGAGCCGTTGGCCATCACGAAGCCCGCGGTGCCGTGCGGGGCGAGGTGGTGCAGAAAGTGGAGAATCCAGGCGTAGTTGGCGTTGCCGCCGTCGACGTGGACCATCGAGCCGTCCTTTTGTTTTCGCGGGCCGCCGGGCGGCAGGGCGAAATATCCGCTGCCGTCGAATCGACGCCAGCGCACGTCCTCTTTGACCTTGGAATATCCCCAATCCTCCATGTTGAACGGGGGATTGGCCAGGATGAAGTCGGCTTTGAGGTCCTTGAATTTGTCGTCCAGGAAGGAATCGCCCCATTCGATCTTCGCGTCGATGCCGCGTATGGCCAGGTTCATCAGCGCCAGCCGCCAGGTGGTGTAGTTCGACTCCTGGCCATAGATGGAAATGTTGCGCTGGAGCCGCATGCGGGACCGGCGGCCGTTGCCGTTGCCCGACGCATGAGCCTGAACGAACTTGACCGCAGAGACAAACATGCCTCCAGAGCCGCAACAGGGGTCGAACACGCGGCCTTTGTACGGCTCGATCATCTCGACCAGCAGCTTGACGACACACTGGGGCGTGTAGAACTGACCGCCCAGTTTGCCCTCGGCGGCGGCGAAACGGGCCAGAAAGTATTCGTACACCCGGCCGAGGATGTCCTGTTGCCGGCTTTCCGCGTCGCCCAGCCCGATGGTGGCAATAAGGTCGATGATCTCGCCCAGCCGGGCCTTGTCGAGCGCCGGGCGGGCGAAGTCCTTGGGCAGCACCCCCTTCAAGGCCGGGTTGTCGCGCTCGATGGCCGCCATCGCGTCGTCCACCAGCTTCCCAATCTCGGCACGCTTGGCGTTCTTTTGGAGGTAATCCCAGCGGGCCTCGGGCGGCACCCAGAAAATGTTGTCGGCAAGGTATTCGTCGCGGTCCTCGGGGTCAGCGTGCGGTTCGTCTTCAAGTGCGCGATATTTCTCCATGAAGGCGTCGGAGATGTACTTCAGGAAGATCAAGCCCAGCACGACGTGTTTGTATTCAGCGGCATCCATGTTGCCGCGGAGCTTATCGGCCGCAGCCCACAGCCTGTCCTCGAAGCCGAGGGTTGCGCCTGTGCGATTGGCCATAGTGGCTGGAGCAGTGGCTTTTTTCCGAGGCATAGCCGGTCTGTCCTTCCAAGCTGGCGAAAAAGGCCATCTCCGATGCGATTCCCTTGACGAACAACTACCTGGGCCAGCGAGCGGCGGTCAGCTACTGGTCGCACCCAGCGAGGCAATTACGGCGGCGCGGTTGGACGGGTTGTTTTCCCAGCCGCGCTTATGAAGCTCAGCCGCCATTGCTTCAACGGAGCATCGCACCCGAATGATGCGAAAACCGTGCTGTGATAGGTATGTTTCGAGTTCGGCCAAGTATTGCTGATATTCAGCATGAGAGCTGAAACCGGACTGGGTGAATGCGTCCCAAGCATGGAACTCGGATTCAGAGACATCCCACAGCACGATGTTGGTCGGGACGAGTTCCTTTGCAACCCCAACCGCAAACTCTTTCAGGAACTCTCTTGACTTGTCTTGCATCACGGGCTCCGTGGGGCGGTATTGCTGCCGAGTATCGAACGCACGACCAGTTCAGAAACCGACAACCCTGCTTGCTTGGCGGCGGCACGGATTGCCCGCCGCTGGTGGTCGGTCACGCGAACGGTCAAC
>Ga0308419_1002716_pt1 | contig 11332 bp, 7 predicted proteins | sample HotsprSampleMS50_FD_203674 | JGI IMG/M metagenome (GOLD analysis project Ga0308419, IMG submission 203674) | Hot spring phototrophic mat microbial communities from Mushroom Spring, Yellowstone National Park, Wyoming, United States - 20090730_MS50 ... | reverse complement strand
CCACTGCGCCGGCGATGTAGATGTCGGGGCGCACATCGCGCGCGGCCTGGCGCGCCAGCTCGACGCCGCGGGCAGCGATCTCTGCAGTTGCCCCCTCCAGATTCCATTCCGCCAGCCGGAGTGCATTCGCGCCAAAGGTATTCGTCTCCAGCACGTCGGCGCCAGCGGCGGCATATTGGCGATGAATGTCCAGGACGACGTCGGGGTGCGACAGGTTGAGTTCGTCGTAGCATTCACTGAAGTCGAACCCGCGCGCGTAGAGCATGGTGCCCATCGCGCCATCAGCTAGCAGGGGGCGCTCGGCCAGGCGCTCGAGGAAGTTCGGGTGAGTCATTGTTCGCCCTCTCTGATGCGCAGAGCAGTTGAGGCGGCTAACCCTCCTGCAGGCGATCCGCTCAGCGATAAGCGCGAAAAGCGAGCAGCTGTGGCTCGACGTTCCGCACATGTGGCAGTTTCTCAAGCGCACCAATGTTGTGCAGCGCGGCGGCAACGTCGCCATCTTCGCGTTCCAGCCAGCCGGCGTTTGGCGCGTAGGGCAGGGCCTGGAAGATCACATACCCCAGCTTGCGGAACGCCTCGGCGTGCGCCTCCAGCAGCATGTCGTCGTCCAGCCGCACGAAGACGCGGCCGGTGGGCACAACCAGGAGGCCGCCGCTGCCCTGATAGACGGCGCTGATGTCCTTGCGAACCAACCCAGGCTCCCCCTCCATGACTGCGTACGTGCCGTCGTCACCCTCCAGCATCAGAGTGGCGCGCCTAGTCAGGGCGCCCGGAGCGCCCTTCACGGCGTGGTAGCCCCTGGCGCGGGTGTAGATCACCTCAGGGTGTTCCGTGCTGGCGCACAGACGCAACGGATAATCTGAGAGTGTGCTCATGGTTCAGGCCGCATGGACGCGCAGAATTAGGTAAACCCAACGACAAAATTTAGCTGCTTGACAAGATTATATCCGTCAATATTATCGTTCGCATATATCTGCGACCGCATCGGCGCTCGACCCTTCCACCAGAACGCAGTAGCAAAAGGAGCGCCGGGCACGGCCGCTTCTGCAGACAGGGAACAAAGCGACACATGAGCACATACACCGTTCAATACGGCGGCAAGCAGGGGCATGCCCATAAATTACAGGAAAGCGACCAGTTGCTGGCGGTGCGCACGCGCAGCCGCAGTCCGGTGCTGGAGGCGATGCCGGGCGAAGGCGCAGCCCTGTCCGACGATGCCCTGGCCATCCTCGATCACTTCGAGATGGAGGAAGCGTACTTCAACGCTGGCGTGGCCGTGCTACGGGCGCGTTCGGCGCGACAAGCCAAATCTCTGCGCGACCAGGCCCGGGCAGTGTTAAAGAAAGAAGCTGATGTGCGCTTCGCCGGCCGCGTGCTGGTGGACGCACGGTCAAAAGCCCCCGTGCTCTACACCGAGAACATCTTCGTCAAGTTTGACGACGAGGCCAGGGCTTCGGCATGTCGCCAGCTCATCAGGCGATACGGGCTAGCCGTCAAGTCGTGCGTGGACTACGTGCGCAACGGCTACTTCCTTGGCGCGCCGGAGGGCATCGGGCTGGAGGTGTTCGACGTCGCCCAGCGCCTGTTGCAGGAGGAGATGGTCGAGTTCTGCCACCCGGAGCTGATCCGCCGCCGGCGCGATCGCGTCGCCTTCGCCGGCCAGTGGCACTTGAGCAAGACCAAGATCAGAAACCAGGTCATTGACCAGAGCGCGAACGTCGAGGCGGCCTGGGCGCTGTCGGAGGGCGAGGGCGTGACGATTGCGATCATTGACGACGGCGTGGACATTGACCACGAAGAGTTCCGCTCGGCCGGCAAGATCGTCGCCCCGCGCGACGTCACCCGTCGGACGAACGACCCCCGCCCCGGCAACTTCGATAATCATGGCACCGCATGCGCCGGCGTGGCCTGCGCCAACGGCGCCTTCGGCGCCTCCGGCGTGGCGCCCAAGGCGCGCCTGATGCCGATTCGACTGGCATCCGGCCTTGGTTCGCAGAACGAAGCCGACGCCTTTGTGTGGGCAGCGCAGAACGGCGCCGACGTGATCTCCTGTAGCTGGGGGCCGATGGATGGCCGATGGTGGGATCCCAACGACCCGCTGCACAATCAGGTGGTGCCCCTGCCGGACTCCACGCGCCTGGCCATAGACTATGCCGTTCGCACCGGGCGCAACGGCAAGGGCTGCGTGATCCTGTTTGCGGCGGGCAACGGCAACGAAAGCGTGGATAACGATGGATATGCCAGCTACGAGAAAGTGATTGCCGTCGCGGCGTGCAACGACATGGGCACTCGGGCGGCCTACAGCGATTTTGGCCGGGCGATATGGTGCGCCTTCCCCAGCAGCAACGGCCCCCCTTCGCTCACCCCCGGCATCTGGACGACCGACCGCACCGGCGCGGCGGGCTACAACCCCGGACAAACCAGCCGGGGGGACGCCGCCGGCAACTACACCAACAGCTTCGGGGGCACATCCAGCGCCTGCCCCGGAGTGGCGGGCGTGGCGGCCCTCATCCTGGCCCGCAACCCCGACCTGCGCTGGGACGAAGTGCGCGAGGTCATCAAGAATGCCTGCGACAAGATTGACCCGGCCAACGGCAACTACGATGCGAACGGCCACAGCCACTGGTATGGCTACGGCCGGGTGAACGCGCGCCGGGCAGTGGAGCTGGCCGCCCCGCCTCAACCGCAGCCCGTGGTAATTGTGTCGGCCAGGCAGGACGTGCCCATCGCCGATTTGAAATCGGCCCACCTGAGCGTGACCGTGGCCGAGAGCCGCCCGCTCAAGGCGCTCAAGGTCACCGTAGACATCGAGCACACCTATCGCGGCGACCTGGTCGTCACGCTCAAGCCGCCGCCATCCTCTGGCATCGGCGATATGGTGTTGCACAACCGGCAGGGCGGGAGCGCCGATCACATCAAGCAGACCTACGACCTGGCCAACACGCCGGCGCTGGCGGCGGCGGTCGGCAAGTCGCCTCAGGGTCAGTGGACGCTGCTGGTGGAGGATAAGGCGCGTTACGACACGGGCAAGATCCGCGAGCTGAAGCTGGAGATGAGCTTCGCGTAAGCCAGATAGTCAACAGCCGGGCGACCGGCTTCACTGATCCCGCGCCTCACGGTCATGCTGAGCGCAGCGAAGCATCCAGGCGGCTGCGGTGACCGGGGCCGCGCCGGCTTGGGTGACTCCGCCGCCTTTTGGTTGGCCGCGAGTTTAGATTCTTCTCCTTCCCCCGCGTGCGAGGGAAAAGAAGGGGGCGCCGGCGCTCAGCGTAGGCGCGGCTGGCGAGCAGCATGGTTGCCCCTGTGCGTGAACACACCCGATCAGCGCCGACAACTATAATCACTCCCGTGAGCGTTGATCTTGAAGCGCGCGTCGAAACGCCAGAGGCCCTGATGGCCGGCGCCTGGCGCATCGCCCGCACGCTTGTATAGCTGCGCGAAGATGCCTTGCCTGAGCTAAAAGTACGTTCTCCATTCCAGCCCACCGGCGATCAGCCGCAGGCTATTGAGGCACTGGTGGCCAGCCTGAGCGCCGGCCACCGCTACACCACGCTGCTGGGCGCCACCGGCACGGGCAAGACCTACGTCATCGCGAAAGTGATTGAGCGCACGCAGCGGCCCACCCTCGTCATCGCCCACAACAAGACGCTCGCCGCGCAGCTCTACGCCGAGTTCAAGGAGTTCTTCCCGGAGAACGCGGTCGAATATTTCGTCAGCTACTACGACTACTACCAGCCCGAGGCCTACGTCCCGCGCTACGACCTGTACATTGAAAAGGATGCCTCGATCAACGATGAGATAGACCGCCTGCGGCTGGCCGCGACCAGCTCGCTGATGAGCCGGCGCGATGTGATCATCGTGGCGTCCGTGTCGTGCATCTACGGCGTGGGCAACCCCGAAGACTACGGCCGCTTCGTCGTCAAGCTATCTCAGGGCGAAGTGCGCCGCCGCGATGTGGTGCTGCGCATGCTGGTGGCCATTCAATACGAACGCAACGACGCCAGCCTGGTGCGCGGGCGCTTCCGCGTGCGCGGCGACACGCTGGAGGTGCAGCCAGCCTATGCCGAGACAGCCTACCGCATCGAGTTCTTCGGCGACCAGATCGAGCGCATCACCGAGATAGACACGCTCACCGGCGAAATCCTGAAGACGCTGCCGGAGATCGAAATTTACCCGGCCAAGCACTACGTCACCCCACAGGAAAAGCTACAGCGCGCCATTCGCGAGATCGAGCAAGAGCTGGAAGAGCGCATCGCCTTCTTCAAGTCACAAGAGAAGTACCTGGAGGCGCAGCGCATCGAGCAACGCACGCGCTACGACATCGAGATGCTGCGCGAGGTCGGCTTCACCAGCGGCATCGAGAACTACTCCCGTTTGCTGGATGGCCGCCCGCCCGGCACGCCGCCCTTCACCCTGCTGGACTACTTCCCCGATGACTTTCTGCTGGTGATTGACGAGAGCCACATAACCATCCCGCAGATTCGCGGAATGTATAACGGTGATCGCGAGCGCAAACAAGTGCTGGTGGACTACGGCTTTCGCCTGCCCAGCGCGCTGGATAATCGCCCGCTCAAGTTCGAGGAGTTCGAGCAGCGCTTCCGTCAAGTCATCTTCGCCAGCGCCACCCCTGGCCCATACGAGCTGGAGCACAGCGCCGTGGTCGTGGATCAGGTGATCCGCCCCACCGGCATCGTGGATCCGGTCATCGAGGTGCGGCCGGTGAAAGGACAGGTGGACGACCTGATCGGCGAGATCCGCGCGCGCACCGCCCGCGGCGAGCGCGCGCTGGTCACCACCCTCACCAAGCGCATGGCCGAAGACCTCACCAAATACCTCCAAGAGCTGGGGATCAAGGTGCAGTACCTCCACAGCGAAGTGCAAACGGTCGAGCGCGTGGAGATTCTGCGCGATCTGCGCCTGGGCGAGTATGACGTGGTCGTCGGCATTAACCTGCTGCGCGAAGGCTTGGATCTGCCCGAAGTGTCGCTGGTCGCCATCCTCGACGCCGACAAAGAGGGCTTCCTGCGCAGCGCCACCTCGCTCATCCAGACCATCGGCCGGGCGGCTCGCCACGTCAATGGCAAAGTAATCATGTATGCTGACTCGGTGACCGACTCAATGAAGGCAGCCATCGAGGAGACCGAGCGCCGGCGCGCCAAACAGATTGCCTACAACCAGGCTCACGGCATTCAGCCCCAGTCCATTTACAAGGCAGTCCGCGACCTGACCGACCGGGTGAAGGTGGCCGAGGATAAGGCTGCTTACGAAGCCCGGCGCCAGGCGTCGGATGGCGACGGCTCATTCGTCACCCGGCTGGCATCATTGCCTAAATCTGAGCAGAAGCGCTTGATCGCTGAGCTGGAAGAGCAGATGCGCCAGGCGGCCAGAGACCTGGAGTTCGAGAAAGCCGCCATGCTGCGCGACCAGATCCTGGAGCTTCGCCAGATGCTCAACGATGTGGATGAGCGGACGCCGGAATGGGAGAAGATCCGCCGCATGCGCGATTACGGCGTCGCCGGCGAGGACGAGCGCCAGGTGGTCAGTGAAGCGGAGCGCGAACCATCGGCAGCCTATCCCATCAAGAAGCCAAAGAAGTCCGCGCCGCGTCGGCGGCGCTGAGCCGACCTCGCTGCGCGAAGCGCTCCTGCTGGCCGCCGCCCAGCGCTCCTGATGCCTCTGGGCGCGTTCACCAATAGGGGCAAAGCTATCCCCAGTGACTTTTGCATTATTGATGTAGGGATATCCTCCCGCATCGTTGTCCCTGCGCTGAGCGCCACCAATGCCTCCGCAAGTCTTATACAATCGCTGCACTGCATGGCGGGTGCGCGGCTATGATGCCGAAAGGCCGGGTAGCCATCGTCACCGGCGGCGGGCGTGCCCGACAATGGCCCGCGCCGCGCGCGGACTTTGCCATGCAGCCGGCTTGGGCGCGGCACCATGATCCTCGTCCTGGACTTAGGCAGCTCATCCACGCGGGCGACGCTCTACGATGCGCAGGGCTGTGATGCGCCTGGCCTGTCTGCGCGCGCCCAGGTGCGCTTCGCCACCGGCGAGGACGGCCGCAGCGAAGACGATGCGCTGGCCGCCTTCGACCGCGTGATCGCCGTCCTGGACGAGCTGCACGCCCGGTTGCCCGACCAGGCTGCCCCGATCACCGATCTGGGCATCTCGGCCTATGCCTCTTCGCTGGTTTGTCTGGATGCGCGCGGGGCGCCGCTCACGCCGGTGTACACCTACGCCGACACGCGCTGCGCCGACGACGCGCGGGCGCTGCGCGAGCGCTGTGACGAACTGCATGCGCTCCAGCGCACCGGCTGTCGCATCCGGGCCAGCTATCTGCCTGCCAGGCTGGCCTGGATCGCGCGCACGCAGGCGGAGACCTTTCGCGCGACGCGCTGGTTCGCGTCGCTCAGCGACTTTGTGCGCTTCCGGCTGTTCGGCTGCATGCAGTCTGGCATCTCGGTTGCCTCGTGGACGGGGCTGCTCAACCGGCGCACGTCGGACTGGGACGAGGAATGGCTTGAGGTGCTGGGCGTGGCCCGATCGTCGCTGCCCCCCATCGCGCCTCCCTCTGAGCAAATGACAGGGCTGCAGCCAGAATGGGCCGCCCGCTGGCCGAAGTTTCGCCTTGTCCGCAGCCATCCGCCGGTGGGCGACGGCGCGGCGGCCAACATCGGCAGCGATTGCCTGGATGCCTCTCGCGTCGCCGTCACGGTCGGCTCGACGGCTGCCCTGCGCGTCGTGCGCCCCCTGGCGCCGGGAGATGCGCCTTTCGCGCTGCCCCCGGCGCTCTGGGCCTATCGCGTGGACCACGCCCGCGAGCTGGTCGGAGGCGCCACGACCGAAGGGGGCAACATCTTCTCCTGGGCCAGGCGCACGCTCAACCTGCCGGGCGATGACGAACTGGAAGCGCGGGTGGCTGCCGTGGCGCCGGACGCACACGGCCTGACCGTGCTGCCGACGCTGGCCGGCGAGCGCAGCCCTGGCTACGCCGAGGACATTCGCGGGACGCTGCATGGGCTATCCCTGGATACCGACCCGGTCGAGATCGTGCGCGCGCTGATGGAGGGCATCGCCTACCGCCTGGCTCACATCTGCGACGCATTGCGCGCGTCGGGCGCAGCGCGTCCGGACGCCGTGTTGGTCGGCAGCGGCGGCGCCTTGCAAGCGTCGCCTGCGTGGTGTCAAATCATCGCCGACGCAACCGGGCTGCCGCTGCTCCTGACGAACGCGCCGGAAGCCACCAGCCGGGGCGTGGCCCTGCTAATCTGCCAGCAAAGCGACGGAGGTCGTCGCCCATCTGCTCCCCTGGCGACGTATCATCCGACCAGGGCACACCACGAGATTTACCGCGCTGCAATGGCGCGACAAGAGGCACTCTATGCACAACTGGTTCGATCTGACTGGTAAGACTGCTCTGGTCACAGGCGGCGGCGGCGTGCTGGGCGGCGCGATGGCCCGCGCGTTGGCCGATCACGGCGCGCACGTGGTGCTGCTGGGGCGCACGCGCGAGAAAGTGGAGCGCGCCGCCGCGCTCATCCGCGAGCGCGGCGGCGCAGCAAGCTGGGTTCAGGGCGATGTGACCGAAGCCGACTCGATAAACGCGGCGCTGGCGACCATTGGCGACGTGCACATCCTGATCAACGCGGCTGGCACGATCATCCCGGAAGCGATGACCTCGGCCGACCGCTCGTTATTCGAGTTGTCGCTGCCGGCCATGCGCCAGGTGATGGACGTAAACTGGATGGGCACGGTAATTCCATCGCTCCTGGTGGCGCGGCAGTTCGCCGCGCGCGGCCAGGGCGCGATCATCAACGTCGCTTCGATGTCGTCGTTCAGGCCGGTGACGCGCAACGTGGCCTACTCGGCGTCGAAGGCAGCGCTGCTCAACTTCACGCAGTGGTTGGCCGTGCACATGGCACAGCACTACTCGCCCAACATCCGGGTGAACGCCATCGCTCCGGGATTCTTCCTCACCGAGATCAACCGGTCGCTGCTGGTCGAACCGACCGACGGCCGGCTCACCGCGCGCGGCGCGGCCATCATCGCCCACACGCCGATGGGACGCTTCGGCGATCCTGACGAGTTGGGCGGCGCGACAGTGTTCCTGGCCTCGGATGCCTCAAAGTTCATCACCGGCGCGGTCATCCCCGTGGATGGTGGACACCTCGCGTTCAGCGGCGTATGAGGAGAGGCGAGGGCTGCGCCGGCTGTGTTCGGCCAGGAGCAGAACCCTGAAGCTCTCTGACGGGCGCGACGCCGCCGGGCGCATCAGCGAATCAGGCCGCCCACTTGCACGAACAATGGCGCAAAGACCAGCGACACCACGCTCATTAGCTTGATCAGAATATTGAGCGAGGGGCCGGAGGTGTCCTTGAACGGGTCGCCGACGGTATCGCCGACGACGGCGGCCTTGTGGTTGTCCGAACCTTTGCCGCCGAGCTCGCCGGTTTCAATGTATTTCTTCGCATTGTCCCAGGCGCCGCCGGAGTTGGCCATCATCACGGCCAGCACAAAGCCGGAGCCGGTCGCCCCAACGAGGAGGCCGGCCAGCGCCGCCGGCCCGAGCAGGATGCCAACCGCGATCGGCGCAGCCACGGCCAGCACGCCGGGCAGCACCATCTCGCGCAGCGCCGAGCGCGTGCTGATGGCGACACACTGGGCATAGTCGGCTTTGGCCGCCGGCGTGCCTTCCTTCAGGCCGGGGATCTCCCTGAACTGGCGGCGAACCTCTTCGACGATCTGCATCGCCGCGCGGCCCACCGCGGTCATGGTGATGGCGCTGAACAAAAAGGGCAGCATGGCGCCGAACAAGAGCGCGCCCAGCAGGCGCGGATCAAGCAAAGTGATTTCTGCTGGCTGCAGGCCGCTGGTCTGGGCATAAGCCGCGATCAGGCCAAGCGCCGTCAGCACCGCCGAGCCGATGGCAAATCCCTTGCCGGTGGCCGCTGTGGTGTTGCCCAGGGAATCCAGCGCGTCGGTGCGCGCGCGCACTTCCCTGGGCAGATGCGACATCTCGGCAATGCCGCCGGCGTTATCGGCTACCGGCCCGTAGGCATCGGTGGCCAGCGTGATGCCCAACGTGCTCAGCATGCCGACTGCCGCCAGCGAGACGGCGTACAGCCCGCCATCCGGGCCGGCCACCCTCCCGCCGATGGCGTTGTTGTATCCCAGCAGATACGCGCCAATGACCGCGATGACTACGATGGCCACCGGCGCCAGCGTCGAGCGCATGCCCACCGCCAGCCCTTCGATGATCAGCGTGGCAACGCCGGTCCGCGAGGCCAGCGCGATGCCCTGGGTCGGCTTCTCGGTATAGCTGGTGTAGAACTCGGTAAAGTAGGCGATCAACAGGCCGGCCGCCAGCCCCAGCAGAATGGCGAAGAAAACGGGCCAGCCAATCGTGCCATCCAGCAAAATCAGCACGGCGATGGCTGGCACCACCAGCCCCGATGCTGTCCAGACCGCCGCGCGCAGCGTGCGCAGCAAGTCCCCCTGTGAGGCGTTCTCGCGCGTGCGCACCAGGAACGAGCCGATCAGCGCAGCCAGGATGCCCACAGCAGCGATGGCGAACGGCAGGAGCACCGTCGTCGGGCTAAGCTCGGCGCGCGCTGCGCCCACGACGGCCACAGCAGAGGCAGCCACAATCGAGCCGACGTACGATTCATACAAATCCGCGCCCATGCCGGCCACATCGCCCACGTTATCGCCCACGTTATCCGCAATCACGGCCGGGTTGCGTGGGTCGTCCTCCGGGATGCCGGCCTCGACCTTGCCCACCAGGTCGGCGCCTACGTCGGCTGCTTTGGTGTAGATGCCGCCGCCGACGCGAGCGAACAGCGCAATCGAAGACGCGCCAAACGAGAAACCGGTGATCGCGTCAATCGCCAGTTGGTTCATGCCGAACAGAAAGAACAGCGCGGACAGGCCGAGCAGGCCGATGCTGACCACGCTCATGCCCATCACGCTGCCGCTGCGGAAAGCCACGCGCAGGCCGGCATCCAGCGACTTCATGGCTGCCGCCGTGGTGCGCGTATTCGCCTGCGTCGCGATGCTCATGCCGATAAAGCCGGTCAGCGCCGAGGTGAACGCGCCGATGACGAAGCAGACCGCTGTTTGCCAGCGGATGAAGACGGCGATGGCAATCGCCACGACCGCAGCAAAGACGACCAGCACGCGATACTGCTGCGAAAGGAAGGCCCGCGCGCCTTCGCGGATGGCTGCGCTGATTCGCTGCATATCATCGTTGCCAGGGTCGCTTCTGAAGATGGCTTGCGCGGTGAGCGCTACATATATCAAGCCGATCAGGCTTATAACAATTGGGAGCAGAATCTGGATCGTTGAAGGGGACAAGGACATCGGGTAGAAGACTCCTTCACCTAGTGAACGTTGACTGTCGTTGGCAAGGTGCGATTCTACCTGTTGGCGTAGAATTCCTACCCTGAGCACATGTGGCAGGTTGAACCTTATGAGCGCATCCGACAAAAACTACTACGAGATCATACAAGTGGATGAGCTGGCAGAAGGCGCCGTCATCGCTGCCGCCTACAAGGCGCTGGCCGCCAAATATCACCCCGACCGCAACACATCTGCCGACGCCACCCGCCGCATGCAGGCGCTCAACGAAGCCTACGAGGTGCTGTCGGATCCACATAAACGCGCCGACTACGACCGCCAGCGTCCTCTGCGGCGCAACGGCCAGGCAAACGGCTATCCCCAGCCGGCGGCCTCTGCCCATGCCAGCCTGACCGACGCGCGCCTGCGGGAACGCTTTGAGCGCATGGCTCAGCGCATCCGCGAGGTGCAGGAGAAGTCCCTCCAGCAAATCCAGGCCGTGCAAGATCGCTCGGCCCAGCAAATTCGCGACATTCAGGAACGCGCAGCCCAGCAGATCAAAGCGATACAGGATCAGACAGCGCAACAGATTCGCGAGATTCAGCAGCGCACTGCCGAGCAAATCCGCGGCATTCAGGAAGGCTTGTGAGGCGCAGCAAGCGCCCTGCCTGTTGAGCAGCCCGATCTGCAAGCTATTCCGCTCCCTCGATTGACCCAATCCGTGCGTCAAATCAACCGCCAACGTCTGCGGGCCTGCCTAGCGAGCGAAGAGCATCGCTTCGCCGAGTCGCACCCACGCTCGAAGGAGTTGTTTGAGAAGTCTCAAGCGCACCTGCTTGGCGGCGTGCCGATGAACTGGATGGTGCGCTGGGCGGGACGCTTCCCCATCTTCGTGACCGCCGGCAAGGGCGCGCACTTCACCGACGTGGACGGTCACACCTATCTGGACTTGTGCCTGGGCGACACCGGCGCGATGACCGGCCACGCGCCCGAGGCC
>Ga0308419_1002713_pt1 | contig 11336 bp, 9 predicted proteins | sample HotsprSampleMS50_FD_203674 | JGI IMG/M metagenome (GOLD analysis project Ga0308419, IMG submission 203674) | Hot spring phototrophic mat microbial communities from Mushroom Spring, Yellowstone National Park, Wyoming, United States - 20090730_MS50 ... | reverse complement strand
CAGTTCTATAGCAGCCAGGTTGGTTGAGTTCGTGAGAACTCAAACCTGTACCTGCCGCAGGTGAGTAGGGCTGAATAGTATATCCTTTGTAAAGCAAGCCTTTGTTGTGCAGTTGTTTAAGTAGCCACCAGCAAGACTCGATGTAGTTATTGTCAAAAGTGATGTAGGGATTTTCCAAGTCCACCCAAAAGCCGATGCGATCGGTTAGGTCGTCCCATTGGGATTTGTATTTCATCACTGCCTCGCGGCACTTTTGGTTGTATTCTGCGATGCTGATTTTTTTGCCGATGTCTTCTTTGGTAATGCCCAATTCCTTTTCTACCTGCAATTCAACGGGCAAGCCGTGTGTATCCCACCCGCCTTTGCGCTCTACGCGATAGCCTTTTAGGGTTTTATAACGGCAAAAAATATCTTTGATGGTACGAGCCATCACGTGGTGAATGCCAGGCGTTCCATTAGCGGAAGGGGGGCCTTCGTAAAATACAAAGGGATGGTCGGTTGGACGCGATTCAACAGATTTTTGAAAAACGGCATTTTCCTTCCAATAGGTCAGAATTTGCTCTCCGGCTTGCTTGCCAAGCTCAGTTACAGACTGTTTATATTCGTTGTATTTCATAAAAACCTTGTTCCAAACACTCAAAGCACAAAAGCAAAGTTAGGTTTTTTCATATGAAGTTGAATTTTTAAGTATATGCTATTTGCGCTTTTGTGATGCGATACATCAAGTTCTTACAAGTGGTTGTAAGTGTTAAGCTTCAATGCTGCTAATGTTTTATAATTTATCCTCTTCTTCATTGGGATAGAGGTAGCGCTGGATTTGCTGACGGAGTTCTACCAGATTCAAGGCGGCAAAAATTTTCCCGTTGCGCACGGCAGAAGCATGACCCGTTTCTTCAGAAACTACAAGTACCAGCGTATCGGTGGCTTCGCTCATACCAATAGCAGCCCGATGGCGAAGCCCCATATTAGGTGGCACGTTCCGGTTGTCGGTAACAGGCAGAATACAGCGCGCCGATTTGATGCGCCCACCGACAATAATCATAGCACCATCATGCAGAGGACTGTTTTTAGAAAAAATAGATATAATCAGGCGTTTGGAAACGATAGCATCAATCATATCTCCCGTTTCACAGTAGGCATCCAATTCATCGGTGCGGGAAAGAACAATTAGTGCGCCAGTATATGTGCTGCTCATGACCTTCATCGCCTCCAGCAAATCGTGAATATCAAAGTCGTTCTCATTTCGGCTGCGTCTTTTGAAAATGACAGGAAGTTGAAGACCTTGTATGTCGGCAGATTTGCCGAGAATAAGCAAAAACTTGCGGATTTCCTGTTGAAAAATAATCAGTGCAGCAATAATACCCACGCTCATAAATTTGTCCAAAATGAGTGTAAGAATTTCCATTTGCGTGGCTTGCACTACTAAAAAGAGTAAATACAAAATCAGCAAACCAAGCAAAACGCGGAGCGCTACCGTACCTTTTACCAGCTTATAAACGCTGAAAAGCAATACGCTGACAAGGGCTATATCGAAAATGTCTGCCCATTTGATTTCTAAAAAGCCAATATGAAAAGCCGGTACAGGTATCAAGCAGTTGTAGGCAGAGAATAAAGAATTTTTGGCACAATCAATTTTCCTTTTTCCTTACGCCCTAAATCGCGCCAAAGTTACATAAGTTGTGGGCTTTGAAAAGTTCTTGTTTTCATTTGGCAAGCAATATTTTTATTGACATCATAAAAAGCGGCGACGTTGAAGATACCCTATCAAATAAAGTGATATATGGAATTAATAAGAAAAATGCCGCCCCTTTAGGAAGGGCGACATTTCAACATTTCATTATACTTGCTAATTTTCGTTTGTAATGTGACTTGGCTATCTGCGTGGTGGGCTTACCGGCGCCTTTGAATACTTTCTAAAAGGCGCACAGCGCTTTCACCCAGATGTGCATTTAAAGAAGCGCGATATTCCGCACTGTTGCAATAGTTTCTGCCTTCTACGGCAAAAAAATCTTGAATAGCAGGCTGCCAATCGGATGATAGAGGCATAATAATACCGAACTCCTCTGCGGTAAAATCACCAACCGGATGGCGCTTTATGGGGAGTTTATCGCGGATGGCATCGTTGTAATAAACAAAATCCAAACTCGTAAACCCTTTGGGGTCTTGTGCTACCGCTTGCATAGCTTCAATGCTCGAATTAAGATATTTGATTTGCATTTCAGGCATGTACTGCTTTTTGAGCATTTCTATGCGCTGCGCATTGGTAGTGCCTTTTGCGGTATATGCTGTCATGCCGGCAAAATCTTTTCTAAGCAACTCCATTTTGCGCAAAGTAGGAGCAGAGTTGTGGGTTAGCAACACTGTAGTATTGCTGATGAAAGGAGGAGAAAAGCGAACTTCCTTCTTGCGCGCTTCCGTAATGGTAATATTTCCAATACCAAAAGTGCCATTGCCGCTTGCCTTAGTATCATTGTAAAACTTTACAAATTCTTCATAAGGACGGTATTCAATTTTGATTTTGATACCTTTTTGCATTTCTAGATACCGGGCAAAATTTTCCATCAAATCTACACAAATTCCCTTCGGTTTATCTTTTTGAGAACTGCTGTAAGCAAACATGGGCGTTTGAATGTAGTTTACTACGATTGTAGCTTGCTTATTCTTCTTAGCATCTGCCCAGCTGCTAGCATTCTGAGCATTAGCCATCGTTGAAAAAAAGGTAAATACTAACAATAAGCACTTTGCCGGAGTAGAAATTGACATCATAGGCTTTGGATTGTGAAGTGTAAAATCAAATTTAGTGTTTTTTCTTACACATTCCAATACACAAAACGCCAAACCAATTTAAATTACATGCGAAAAATTGCTTTTTAGTTTGTTAGGATAATAGAAACGGCGTTTGAGCATCTCACTGACTTCGCCGCGGTGCCTGTAGCCCTGATAAGTTCCCCAAAATTGCATCAGGCGAAAGACGATAATTTCCTTCCACTTGCTACAAAATACGCCTTCTTGCCAAGCATGGTACCAGTCGCTAATGACGTTAGTCGGAAAAAGATATAAAAAGTCACGTAGTGAAAAATGGGCTTCTGGAAAAATACATTTGTAAGCAATTGCCTCACGGCGATAGCGGTTCAGAATGCGAGAAGGTGTTTCTTCGTGAATATGCACAACAGGCGCTTCGGGAACGTATGCCAGCAAATAACCCTTTTGCAGCACTTTTTTTGCCCAGTCCAAATCTTCAAGTCCGGTGAGTTGTTCGTCATAAGGCAGTTGTTCCCATACGTTGCGACGAATACAGGCATTGGCATTGTTGCAAAACGGATGACCTTGCAGATACCAATGAGGCTCGGGCGGAAACCACTTGCGAAAGATTTGGTGTTCGGAGTATTTAGTGATTTCATTGCCGACTTGTCTGCCAAAGGTGAGCGCCACACGTGAATCGGCAAAGAAGGGAGCAAGCATTTTCTCTATCCAGTCATTACCAACAGGGTATACATGCGCACTGGCTATCAGAATATATTCACCGGTGGCTACCGCAATACCTCGATTTAGCGCACGTCCAAAGGTAAATTCGCCAGGCGTAATGTGTACCAAACGTACAGGGTATTGTTGCGCAATAAATACTGTGCGGTCGGTAGAGCCAGAATCTACCACCACTATTTCCACATCACTGACACTTTGCTGCAAGATACTTTCCAATAGCTTACCAATGTGTTTTTCTTCGTTGTGGCAGCGAATAACAACTGAGCAGAGTGCCATGGCAAAATTGATACAATAAAAATGAAGCTGCTAAAAAACACTGCAAGCAATCTGACGTACAGAGTCAGACTTGCTCATAGTGTAATAATGTAGGCAAGGCACGCCAAATTTGATTAACTCTTTTGACTGGTTAATACACCACTCTATGCCCACTTCTTTCACCTGTTGATTGGTTTTACATTTTTCCACTTCCTTTACTAAATCTTCAGGAATATCTATATGAAAAATGCGGGGTAGTATATTGAGTTGTGACTTAGTTGTTAGAGGTTTCAACCCTGGAATAATGGGAATAGTGATACCCATTTCGCGGCAGCGCGTTACAAAATCATAATATTTCTGATTGTCGAAAAACATCTGGGTAACAATAAAGTCTGCTCCCATGTCTACTTTCATTTTCAAGTATCGGAGGTCAGAAATCATATTAGGGGCTTCAAAATGCTTTTCAGGATAGCCGGCTACGCCTATACAGAAGTTGGTCGGTGTCGAGTGTTGCAGTTCATCGTCTAAATACCGCCCCCGATTCATGTTGATGACCTGCTCGAGCAGTTCGGTCGCATGGGAATGACCGCCGGGTTGTGGGGTAAATGCACCCTCCGATTTGATGGCATCCCCTCGCAAAACCAACACGTTCTCCACACCCAAATAGTGCAAATCAATGAGCGCATTTTCTGTTTCTTCTTTGTTGAATCCGCCACAAATAATATGAGGAACAGCATCTACTTTGTAGCGTTGCATAATAGCAGCGCAAATACCCACAGTTCCGGGTCGCTTGCGAATGCGTTGTTTGGTAAGCGTGCCGTTAGGACTGGCTTTGTAAACATATTCTTCGCGGTGATAAGTAACATCAATAAATGGCGGATTAAATTCCATCAACGGGTCTATCGCCTGAAAGATGGATTCAATGCTCTCACCTTTCATAGGCGGGATAATTTCCAAAGAAAAAAGCGTTGATTTAGCGTTTCTTAGGTGTTCAATAACTTTCACGAGAGGAAACAAGTTGAATACAACAGTATGGTAACAACAAAATTAGCACAGCTGTTTTTGTCAAACAATTGATACTGCTTTTTTTTGAATAACATGAGTCATCCCAAAATTTTGGAAGTTCAGTTACGCAACTTTTAAGTTAGTCACAATCAAAATGCATGAGTGCGGGCTTTTTGCTCTTCTCCATGATTCAACCTACACCAAAGGGGATAACATTGCTAAGGCAAGATTACTGCTCCTTGAAGGATACGCAGCTCCTACGAAGGCAGGAAAAAGCAAAGGAAGATTTTAATGCTACCAATATGCAATTCCTCATGGGATAAAACCTATACGATGCTTCACACATTAGTACAAAATTTAGGATGGCTCAATAATGTTCATCTTTTGGCGCTTTTGATACGCTGCTTAGGGGATTTGGCTTTACCCTTACCAGGACTAAAGCCAGAATGTTTTTTAATATGAGCCGTAGAGCGGCTACGTGAACTACTTGAACAGGAACTAAAGCCTGTCATAAGCATAGCGATGCATCCGAGAATGAGCAGAAAGGTAGAAACATGCTTTGCCATAGTTTTTTGAGGAGTTATCTTGAATGAATAATAGCGCACCAGTTCAAATCACCATAACCGGAAGTTACTTATTTCTGTTTTCTTTCTCTTGACTCGAGGCAGCAGCTTTCCCATTAGACTACCTATAACCTTTTTTTTACCTGTCTGGAAATGCTCTATAAGAATGCCTCATATATGGTATTGTCGCTATGAGCAATGATACCAAAACAAAGCCATAAAATCCACAGTACGCGATTGGTTCTTTTTACGACTCGCTTAATTAGTATTAAATCCAATCTAAGAGCTATGTTGAACAAATTTACCGCATTAAGTGCATATGCGTAATTTTGCTCATATGAATATTCCGGATAACATAGGCCTTGTGCTCTCGGGCGGTGGCGCGCGTGGCATATCGCATTTGGGAGCGCTACAAGCAATTGACGAAATGGGTATTTATCCTAAATTTCTATCAGGCACAAGCGCAGGGGCTATCGTAGGCGCACTTTACGCTGCCGGTCATCGCCCTATGGAGATTTTGAATTTTATCACTAAAACCAATATCTTGCGTTATTTCAAACCTGCTGGCAATTTAACAGGGCTTTTGCGCATAGAAAAAACAGAAGAGGCTTTTCGGCTATTTCTGGCAGAAGACAATTTTGAAAGTCTGAAAATTCCGCTGTTTGTCAATGCTACTGATATCGAACGGGGCGAGATTGTTTATTTCAGTACAGGAGAACTGATTAAACCTTTACAAGCTGCTTCTTGTATCCCTTTCCTGTTTGCTCCTGTAGAAATTGGAGGTAGATTCTACATAGACGGCGGCATTTTGAACAACCTGCCGGCAGAGCCGTTAGTTGGTCGCTGCGATTACATCATCGGTATTCACTCCAATGCAGTCAGCGAGTTAAAAGTGAACAACATGAAGCAAGTCATCGAACGAACATTTCACTTAATATTGAATCGCGAAAATCCTTATGTCATTTGTTCATAGAGCCGCCTGAAATGGCTTCCTACAAAGTTTTTGATGTAGCAAAAGCCAAAGAAATTTTTGACATCGGCTATCGTCATACAAAGCAGGTGCTTACAGGAGCATTATTAGGGTATCAGTCCACAATTGCCTGATAGGTCAGCACTTGAAATCTTTGGTTGAGAAACAGATGGCTCGATGGCCACACTTGTGTGAAAAACAAAGCGATGAGCTCTTCTTTAGGGTCAATCCAGTATTCGGTAAAATACATACCACCCCAGCGGTATGTTCCCTCCGAGCTGGGTAATACAGTGGTTTGTTGAGCATCGGTCAGTTCAAACCCAAGGCCAAACTTTGTGCCGCGCCAAGTGGTTAGCGCACCAATCTGGTTTTGTAACATCAGTTCAATGGTTTTGCGGCTAAGAATCTGCACACCATTATAGCGCCCTCCGTTGAGTAGCATTTGCATAAATTTGGCATAATCGGCAACTGTGCTGCAAAGCCCTGCGCCACCACTGTAGTAGGTTTGAGCGCCCTTGGTTGCATAATCGGCATACTCAGCCGATTTTGTGTGCGGAATGATTTTACCGTCTTTACCTTCTTGGTAGAGTGTTACAAGGCGATGCTGTTTTTCAAGAGGCACATAGAAAAAGGTATCCTCCATGTCTAGCGGTTTAAAAATACGCGTAGTAAAAAACTCCGACAGGCTCATACCTGATATTTTTTCTATCAGATAGCCCAAAACATCGGTACTCAAGCCATAAGTAAATCGTTCACCAGGTTCATGGAGAAGTGGCAATTGTGCTAACTTCGGAATCGTTTGTGCCAGCGTTAGCGGTTGCGTAGTATGAAACTGAGGAATACCAGCTTTTATTTGCAAGGGATGCAAATAGGGAATGCCGGCTGTATGAGTCAGCAAGTGGCGAATGGTAATTTCTTTCTTGGCAGGCACTGCTATAAAAGAAGTATCACTGCGGTTAATGATAAGCCGCTTCAATATGCGCGGGTTTTTAAACTCGGGAATAAAGTTTGCCACAGGGTCATCTAGCAGAAAACGACCTTCCTCATAAAGCATCATCACAGCCACAGAAGTAATCGCCTTAGTCATAGACATAATGCGAAAAATATCATCCTTGTCCATTGGCGTTTGTGCGGCTACATCCCGGTAGCCAAAGGCTTTGTGATAAACAATTTTTCCTTTGCGTGCAATCAGGCAAACTGCGCCAGGTATTGCCTGCCTGTTTACATATTGCTGCAATAGCGTATCAATATAAACAAGCCGTCGCGAAAGCATCCCTACCTGATCGGCAGGGGAAGCCATAAGCAATTGTCTTTCCAGCGAGGCGCCTGTGCTTGACACAACCGTTACTGCAGTTTTAGCATCGTTGTTATCTGATGTGGGTTTAGTACCGGGTTTGCATCCAAGCCACATCAAAACGCCACATCCAAGCAAGCAATAAGTAGCTCTAATCATTTTGTTGGCGTTTAGTAGATGCAATATACGATTTTATGACCCTATCCATCAAATGTGGCGGCAATGCGCCCGCAGCAAGTAGCTGGTGATGAAACTGCCGGATGTCAAACAAATTACTTAGTTCTTTTTGTGCTTGTTGGCGAAGGCGTATCAATTGCCTACAACCAATCAGGTAGGTACAACTATAGGCAGGAAAAAGCAGTACATGATGCAGTTTTTTATTAATTTCAGCCACTGATAAAGCTGTATGTCGGGCAAGATAGGCGACCGCCTCTGCGTAACTCCAGCCGTACAAGTGCAGCCCCATATCGGCTACGGCAAGGGCAACCCTTGTGAGTTGCTGATGAATCAGACCGCTGCGGTTCGCTAAGTTGTCAAATATGTTTTCTTCCGACATTAGAACGCCCACATAGCTGCTCCATCCATTAGTAAAAACAGGCTCGTCCCAGTATTGGCGAAACGTCGGCAATTCGTGTTGTAGACGCTGGTACTGCCTCTGCATCAGCCTGCCCGGCACGATTTCCATTGAAGCAAATGCCATTACTTCAACTGGCGGAATCATCATGCTGTCGGCAGGGTTGAAAAGTATTTGCGGTTCAATCGGATGCAGTTTGCCGGTTGGAATAAAGCCTTCCAGTACAACAGGTATTCGATAAGGCTGATAGTTCGAAGGTGGAATCGTTTCAAAAAGATACAGCGTAGTAGTGTCTAAGTAATAACAAGCCTTTTGCAGCGCACCTTCTAGATTAAAGGGTGCAGCTAAATACTTGACATATTGTGCATGGTAGGCTTGGTTCAATTGCCGGTATGCTGTCTGCCACGAACCTGACGGGCTATTGAGCGATTTGACGAGTTCTTTTTCAAGACTGTCGGCAATAGAGGTTGCATAGCGAAATAAAGCTTGCGGATGAATGGATTTGTCGGCAAAATGATGAAATATTTTGTAGTATTGTGTTGTATCGGTAATTGCACGCACAGGGGGTAAAAAACTGTCACACTCATATTTATCCAGATAATCGTAAATCGCCTGAAAGGCAGGATAAACCGTAGTTTCTAATAGCAGCAAGGCTTCCGAGTCAAGTTCCTGCTTGGCATCTCGCCCTGTTTCCAGCCTTGCCAGATGTTTTTTAAACTGCAAGTAGAGCGGGTTAGAAATAGGTTTAACAGATAAAAAACGCGCCAGTTGTTTTTTAGAGACAGCAGCAGCAAAACAGGGCAATTGTCTGCCGCATTCAGTATCTAACCGAAAAGCTGTTTTCAGCGCTTGAGCGGTGGTGGTGCTAAAACCTGCCAACATTTCTAAATATTCAGCTATGTCTTTGGTATTTTTAGGCGATTGTGATAGCAGCAGCCGCTCGGTAAAATGCAGATGAATACCTGAAAAAGGATTGAACGGATGTGCAATGTCCAGACAGGTGTCTGCCTGAATCAGCTGTTCCATCTGCCAGGCGAGGACATCGGTAGAAAGCAATTGCTCCGCATTTTGTTGTTCGCGTCTGTAACTTTGCAAAATGGCTAAGTCAGCAGCTAAGTCTTTCGACTGAATTTCCCATTCGCGCAGTGCAGTAACAGTACCGGGCTTGAAAAAAAGCCCTAAACGTGCTATTTTTTCTGAAGAAAGCACACCTGTTTGCCATGCCTCACGCGGCAATAGGTAGCGAACAGCCATGCGCTCATAAAAATCTTCTATAGAAAAAGGCTTGTACCAGAACACACTGATATACCATAACAGCCATAGCGCTACTATTAGTAGTAGCGCTTTCAATATCCATTTCAATGCGGACATAACCGGATTGGTTTTGCAAGCCTTTGCAAATTAATACCTTTGTCCAATATGAGTTGCACATAAGGCAACTCTCTGTCATATAAAGCTCAAACCGCATGAAAAGTATTATTTTTGAAAAAGTAGGCCGCCCTGAAGAGGTACTACAACTGAAAGAAATCTCTACACCTGTACCTGCCGCAGGAGAACTATTAGTAAAAGTTATGGCAAGCCCTGTTAATCCGTCGGATGTGATGTTTGTACGAGGTATGTACGGCATCCGCCCGCAATTGCCTTCGGGTGCAGGCTTTGAGGGCTGTGGAGTAGTAGAAGCTGTTGGCGAAGGTGTAAACCTGCCTGTGGGCAGCCGTGTGGCTTTTACTACCATAGGCACATGGTCTGAATATGCAGTTGTTTCTGCCAAAGCCATTTTCCCGCTGCCGCCAACCATGCCTTTTGAAGTGGGCGCACAAATCTTCGTCAATCCGTTTACAGCTTGGGCAATGCTCCACAATTCAGGCTTGCAGCAAGGTCAGTGGCTAATTCTGACCGCCGGAGGCTCTACTTTTGCACAATTGGTTATTCAGATGGCTGCAAACAAGGGTATCAAAGTGATTTGTACTGTCCGCCGAGATAGCCAGACCGAACAACTGCTAGCGCTGGGCGCCGCTGCGGTAGTCAATACAGAAAAAGAGTTTTTACCCAAGCGCATTAGAGAACTCACCAACGGTGCTATGGCTGACTTTTGCTTCGATGCCACCGGCGGCGATGTATCGGTGCTGGCACTGAACAGCCTGAAAGCCAAAGGTAAAATGTTTGTGTACGGCATGTTGAGCCTCAAAGAAACCCCCGTGAATAATGGACTGCTTATCTTCAAAGGCTTAACAATTCAGGGCTTCTGGCTGACTGAATGGCTTAGTTCAGCCCCTCGCGAAGTACGTCAACAGGCAGCACAAGACATCATCACTATGCTGCACGATGGAACATTGAAAGTACAGGTAGCCAGCACGTATCCGTTGGAAAATGCGGTACAAGCTGTTATTGATTCAGAAAAAGAAGGACGTAGCGGCAAAATTCTGATTACTAACTATTAAAGTATTTTTAAATGCTTAAACAAAAGAGCTTTATAAGTTCCGCTTAGCGGAATACTTTTTTTCTGTATCGTTACCGAATTGTCTTGCACCGAATCAATTTTATAGTAATTGACCAGATACGACCGATGAACGCGCAGAAAGTTCGGAGGCAACTTAGATGCCATACTTTTCATAGTGGCCAGTACCATATGTTGCTGGCCGCTTTCCATGTAAAATACTACATAATCCGATTGCGACTCCAGATAGAGAATTTTACTTAGCTGTATTTTGATAAACTGCTGGCTGCCTGCCTTGATAAACACATTGTCATCGTCCGGCTCGGTATGTACGCGCGACTTAATAAACTCCTGCAACTTCTGAATAGCCGCATGGAAGCGATGATAGCGTACCGGTTTGACCAAATAGTCAATCACGCCATATTCAAAGGCTTCGATGGCGTGTTCGGTTTTGGAAGTTATCAGAATACAAAGTACGGGTTGTTTGAGTGCCTGCAATAACTCAAGCCCGCTCATTTCCGGCATTTCTATGTCCAAAAAAAGTACGTCATAATGACCTTTTTCCAGCATTGACAAGGCTGTTACAGGTTGGTTACAAGTGTGTACTTCATGGAATACACTTTCCCGACGGGCAAACTCTGCTATCAACTCAGCGGTAATGGCATCGTCATCAACTATTAAACAGCGCATATCAAAAAAATTTACGAGCTAAATCTGATTCAGGATGGCACATAAGGAATACAATTTGGACTTTT
>Ga0308419_1002712_pt1 | contig 11339 bp, 12 predicted proteins | sample HotsprSampleMS50_FD_203674 | JGI IMG/M metagenome (GOLD analysis project Ga0308419, IMG submission 203674) | Hot spring phototrophic mat microbial communities from Mushroom Spring, Yellowstone National Park, Wyoming, United States - 20090730_MS50 ... | reverse complement strand
TAAGTGATAGTATAACAATAAGTATTGCCGTATCCATTAGGAATGCCGCCTTGATTGAACTGATTTTTTATTAGCCTTGCCGGAACTTTCCGAAGACTCTTGCTTGATGCGATTGCTGCGGAGCTTGTAATAAAATAGCAATGCCGCTATCAACATAAAAATCCAGTAACTTGCCATAACGCCGTACAGGAAAGATTGATGTACGCCAATCACAAATAAAGCAACGGCAACTGAAAGAATGATAACCTGTTCTAATTTCATGGGTGAACTGTTAAGGTTTCAGAGAAAATATACCAGAAGGACGTAAGATATGGTAACGACTGAAACTTTCGTCGGAAACTAGCCCAGTGCCTTCGAGCATTTCATTGGGCGTGATAATTTTAACGGGCTTGTCGGTGCGGATTTCGCGCTTGGGCTGATCCCACTCTAAAGCAGTAGTATAAAGCTGCTGTTGCAGTTCCAGATTTTCGACAACAATATTGCCAAATGCCTGATAAAGTTGGCGTGTTTTGTCATAACTGCCTGAATCGCCGCGCAGGGTACTAATTTTAACTCCGTAGGGATTGTAGCGACTGATTTGGACTCCTTTGGGATATTTGACATCGCCGTTTTGGAAGATGTATTGTTCAGGGGCTTCAATTTTCAGTTGAATAACAGCATTGTCACTATACAGGGTTTCAACACTCTTAAATTCTATCAGCGGACCGTTGTATTGTACTTTTGCCTTTTTTTTACGCAACTCCTGACTATTACAGGCACTTAATAGCAGCAGGCATCCTGCTATACACAGCATACCTGTATGCCAACTCTTATATTTCACCATCGTTGCACGCCGCTTCGGTTTTTGGTTGCAAACACTATACACCTTTGCAAATTTACACATAAAATTGTGAGCAGTTCTTTGCGTACCGCTACAAATTGCGGAGCACGGTCAGCGAGTTTACTGTTCCGAAGTTTTCAAAATGTAAGGCGAAAAAACCAACTAGCACATCCAGAAGCACGGAGCGGTAGGCCGTAATGCTAGCATCTACTACGCCATAAGGGAGCGATAGCAGGCGATTGTATAGTGCGCCATGTTCATCGAGGCTAAATGGTATGCGGGCTGTTTGCAATTGTTTAGCCAAAGATTCGGCAGAATCTGCGCCAAAACCCAGCAAAGCCGACAATCGAACCAAAAAAGCCAGGTGAAAAAGGTCTTCTCCTGCTGTCAAGTTGTCAAAAGTCACCAGACTTTGAAAAATAAAATCAAAAAGCGCTTGGTCTTCTCTCTCTTCTTTTAATGTTTTGCCAAGTATTTCGGCTAAAAATAGTCCTATGGATGTTTTAGTAACAGAAAAGGGAATCTGCCGATAAGGATATGCCAAACGGGCATCTGAAATGCGTTGTAACCCAACATTCGGCTTTTCGTAAACAGTCATTTCAAGTAAAGTCAGCGGCTGATAAAGCGCAATTTTGTTGTTCCCTTTGCTGCTGCGCACGCCATTGACAATATAGGAGCGAAGCCCCAGCGCCTCGGTATATATTTTAACTATGAGGGATGTTTCCCGATAGCGCAAAAAATGGATGACAATTCCCCTTGTTTTGACGAGCATAATTTCTACTAAATACCCCAACGGAGTTTACTTTTGCAAACCCATCAACGATTAGCACACATGCAATCTCTGATTTATCATACCGAAGGGCGCATTGCCTACATCACGCTGAATCGTCCTGAAAAGCGCAACGCCTTCAGTCGGCGCTTAGTTAGCGAACTAAAAGAGGCATTCGCCGCCGCTGCTGATGATAATGCCATAAAAGTAGTAATATTGCGCGCCGAAGGCAAGGTTTTTTGCGCCGGTGCTGATTTGGACTACTTGCAAAACTTGCAGGGGCTTTCCTACGAAGAAAATTTAGAGGATTCTACTTATTTAAAAGAACTGTACTTGCAAATTTACCGCTTGCCCAAGGTGGTGATAGCACAAGTACAAGGACATGCTATAGCAGGTGGCTGCGGGCTTGCGACCGTTTGCGATTGGGTAATTGCCGTTCCTGAAGCAAAATTTGGCTATACAGAGGTCAAAATTGGATTTATTCCTGCTATTGTAATGGTTTTTCTGTTGCGCAAAATAGGTGAAGGGCGTGCCAAAGAGCTGTTGCTTTCAGGCGACCTTATCAGTGCAGAGAAAGCAGCGCAATTTGGTATTGTCAATGAAATTGTGCCGGCAGAAGACTTGTCGCGGCGCGTCCGTGAGGTTGCCGAACATCTTTGTACAAGCAACTCGGCACAGGCGATGGCAGCCACCAAACGGATGATAGCCAATGTGCCTTCTATGAGCCTGGAAGAAGCTCTTTCGTATGCAGCAGCCCAAAACGCTGCAGCACGCACCACAACCGATTGCAAACGCGGTATCGCTGCTTTTCTCAATAAGGAAGTGCTAACATGGTAGATTTACTCTGTCAGGTGCATTTGGAATAAATCGGCAAGATGACGGCGCATTTTAGCTGCCACTTCTTCTATAGGTACAGGGTGTCCAAGTTCTGCTTGTAGAGAAGTTACTGCTTTGTCGCTGATACCACAAGGGATGATGTAGTTAAAATAGTCAAGATTGGTGTTGACGTTCAGCGCAAAGCCGTGCATAGTAACCCATCGGCTGGTCCTAACCCCTATAGCACATATTTTTCGGGGATTTATTCGCGCCTTGTGGTCTATCCAAACGCCGGTGAGCTTGTCAATTCTGCCTGCCTGTATCCCGTACTCTGCCAATGTAAGAATCACTGCCTCTTCAATCAGGCGCAAATACTGATGAATATCGGTAAAAAAATTTTCCAAATCTAGAATAGGATAGCCTACCAATTGTCCAGGACCGTGATAGGTAATATCGCCTCCCCGATTGATGCGAAAAAAGGTCGCCCCTAGCGCTGCCAGCCGTTCTTCATTGAGTAGCAAGTGCGATTCTTTACCGCTTTTGCCTAAGGTGTAAACGTGTGGATGTTCGCAAAAAAGCAGATAGTTTTCGGTCGGTATGTGGCGGTTCTCTGCACGGGCAGCTATTTTTTTAGCTACCACCGACTCAAAAAGTGCTTCTTGATAATCCCATGCCTGTTGATAAGGTATCCGTCCTAACCAGCGATACTCTACTTGTTTATTAGGATTGGGGTAGATCATGCTCATGCTTGGGGATACTTGTTTTTGAGGTATTCATAAATTGCAATTTGTGCGCGCACAGGTTTACCTTTGCGTTTGACATATTTGTTGCTGAAACGCGCATCTATCACGCGGCTTTTTTGGTTGTCGTTCAACTGAATTTGCAGGATGTCGAGCACTTCCTGTTTCAAGGCTGCATCTTTGATAGGGAAAGCTACTTCTACGCGGTCGCTTAGGTTGCGCGTCATAAAGTCTGCCGATGAACAGTAGAGCAATCCCTTGCCGCCGTGATGGAAGTAGTAGCAGCGGGCATGTTCCAGAAAGCGATCTACGATGCTGATGATGCGGATATTCTCACTTTGTCCTTTAATGCCCGGTTTAAGGCAGCAAATACCGCGAATAATCATGTCAATCTGCACGCCAGCGTTGCTTGCCTCGTAAAGTTTTTCAATGATTTCACGGTCTTGTATGCTGTTCATTTTCAGCAGGATATATGCTTTTTCTCCCGACTTTGCTGCATTAATTTCTGTATCAATTAGCCAATACAGTTGCTTGCGCATAGAATACGGCGCAATAAGTAGCTCTTTGGAGTCAATCCGTTCGGTTTTGCGACGCAAAAAATCGTAATGGGTTAGCAGTTCGTTAGTCAATTGTGGGTCGGCAGTGAACAGACCTATATCGCCGTAAACGCGGGCTGTTTTCTCGTTGAAGTTACCTGTACCAAAATATGCATAGCGTTTTTGTACACCATGGTGGCGGTAGGTAACTACGCAGGTTTTGGAATGTACCTTTAACCCCGGAATGCTATACAGCACTTTCGCACCTGCCCGCACTAATTCATTGCTCCATTTGATGTTGTTTTCTTCATCAAAACGGGCTTTCACCTCAATAAATACGGTTACTTCTTTACCCGACTTAGCAGCGTGAATTAGAGCGCTGACTACTTTGGAGTTGCCAACAGCTACTCGGTACAGTGAAATGCGAATTTTGCTCACATGCGGATTTTCGGCTGCTTCCCATAAAAAGCGGCTTAAATAGTCATAGGTTTGATACGGAAAATGAATGAGCCAGTCGCGCTTTTCAATAGCTTCAAAAATACTTGGCGCTTCGTCTAACTCTTTAAGGCGCAACTGCGGAAGCGGCTCATTTTCCAGTTGTGGTGAAAAAGGATTGGGGAAATTCATCAAATCTCTGAAATTGTGGTAACGACCGCCTGAAACAAGGTCGGCATCGGTTAAGCCTAAAGCTTTTTTCAGGGCACGCAGGAAGTCATCGGGCATGCGGCTATCGTACAAAAAGCGCGAAGGCACACCCAAATTGCGCTTAGCAAGGCTTTTTTTGATTTTATCTACCAAGTTGCCTGTATATTCATCATAGATGTAAAGCTCTGCATCTCGCGTCATCTTGATAGAGTACACCTCATCGGGGCTGACTTTGGGGAACAACTGATGAATAAATAAGCGGATAATATCGTCTAAACTAATAATGTAGTAACGGTCGCCTGTTTCGGGCATCAACAAGAAGCGCGGCAGCGTATTGGTCGGAATTTCAAGCAGCGCATATACATAATCGCCCTCGTTGTCGGGAAAACGAAGAGCATGATAAATCATATCGCTTTGAAGAAAAACTACGCCTACATTTTCGTGAATGTAGGTCGGGTTCATCAAGGGCATTACATAGGTGTAGAAGTATTCTTTCAGAAACTCGTATTGGTCTTGCGTTACCTCCTCATTACCAATGAAATATATATTATGCTGTTTAAGTTCTTCGGTTAAATCGCGAAACAGCTGCAAGTACTCGGCGCGTTGTTTTTGCACAATGCGCTTTACCTGCTGCAAAATTTTAGCAGGGTCAAAGTACAGTCGCTTTTGCGTTTTCTTTTTTAAAGTGGCTAAGCCGCGCAAATAGGCAACCCGAATTTTAAAAAATTCATCCATATTGGACGAATAAATAGCTAAAAATCTAATCCGTTCATATAGTGGAACAGTAGGGTCTTTGGCTTCTTGCAATACCCTGTAATTAAATGCTAACCAGCTTACATCGCGGTCATTGAAATCATAAGCGGGTGTTTGTGGTATGTCTTCTGCTCGCAAGGGGGGCAATACACCAGCAGGCAGCGGTTCAGAAAAATTATTTTCAGGTCCTATCATGGATAAGAAATTCAGTTTAAAAATAATACCACCCGGTATGACTTTTGCCATACCTTACAGATTTCTACACATTGGTTTTGCTAAAATTGTGGCCGCCTCAGCGAAAGAAGTGTTTCGTCAATCAGGCTTGCCACACTTACCAAATGTACGAACTCCCCTGCGAATTGCAAAGCATTGGGGTGTGTGTCAGTTACAACGATACGCTCAATAAGCCCTGATTGTTGTAATCGGCTGACGGCATTGTTGCTGAAAAGACCATGTGTGGCAATGACAAAAATCTGACGCGCACCGGCATCCTTGTAGGCTCTGGCTGCCTGAATTAGTGAACCGCCTGTGCGAATCATATCGTCATAAATAACGACGTACCTGTCTTTTACGTCGGCATTTACGCCCGTGATATGTGTTTCAGCACCGCTTGTGCGTTTTTTATAGACAAATGCTGCCGAAACCTGCATATCGTTGGCAAGCGATTCTACCCACTTGGCACGCCCCGCATCGGTGGAGGCAAGTATAAAATCTTCGCCTGCCAGTTCGCGTGCTGCCTTGATAATCAGAGGCTTAGCATAAATGTGCATACTGCGAATACCACCTTCAAAGTAGTGAGGAATCCCCTCAGCGTGCAGATCAATGCAAATGACGCGGTTGCCAAAATAGGCTTGTGGCACTGATGAGAGCAGCCTCGCACGGGTTTTAGCTGTTACAATTTCGCCAACTTTGACACTGCGTTCCATGGTGGCATAGCCATAAAACGGAATAATGATATTTAGTTTGCGAACGCCATATTCCACCAGTCCGCAGGCAAGATCATAAAGCTCTAAAGTCTCAGCGTCGGAAATAGTGCCGCCAATAAGTACTGCTTCTTTGTATTCCACATAAGATAAAATGCGGTAGTAACGCTCCCCATCAGGAAAAATATTGGTTTGCAGTTCACCCTCTTCATACTGACCCGTAGATAACAGGTTGTGGCGAATGTGTCTGTAGTTGCGTGTTGCAAACAGAATCATGCGGTCGTTTGTCGAGTTCATCGTTGTTTGTCAGTTTAATACGTTGTACGATACCAAATGTAAGACAAACGTTGCACGCCGCCAACAACAATTCGTGTTCTAATTTAATGAAAAAGCTGTTTGGATTTTAGTTACGGCATTATGAAAGGTCAAGGGTAGAATTTTAAAATCCATAAACCGACTTAGTGGCAAATTGCTAACCAAAATCAACGCATCTAGTTCTGATTCTGCATTAACAATTGACCAAAGTTTGCCACCTTCCAAAGAAAGTGAGTAAGTTACCATTCTGTTTGCAGCCATCAAACGATTCACTTCCATCCGTTGTGCAGGAATTAATGCCGTAAATTCCGGACTAAATTCCATAGGCAGCGTAAAATCCACCATGTACTGTTGTTTTTCAGGCATAATTGTCAGTTTTTGGGTACATCTATCGCATAACTAAAATATCGCCCAGTTAGTTTCAATCTGAGCAGCAGATATAGTTATCTTATCCCACATTTGCCGCAGGTGCTTGGAATTTCCTAAGCGAAATTGAACAGGAAAGCTAACTACCTACTGAATGACTGTAGGTTTGCGGAAAGGTTGATTGGGGTTGAATAGGTAGCGATAGGTTGTGTGGACTTTGGAAACTTCGCTGCCCAGCAACTGTGCCAACTTAATCATTTTCGGATTGAAATCTCCTATCCAGTTCATTTCCAGCGTCTTATACTGAAAATCTTTTACATTAGTAATTCGGCGGGCATAGCCAACAATGGCAGACTCTATGCCCCTGCCCTGAAATTCGGGAACAACGCCAAACACTAATCCAATCATTTTGTCAAAATTTTTTGTCAGCTTGAACCAAAGAAAGCGAATGATACCCAATAGGTTAAACTTACCTGTATTCATCACCTTCAGTGCCTGATTTAGGTCGGGAATATTGATGTAGAAAGCAATCGGCTCATCTTTGTAGTAGGCAAAATAGATAATTTTTGGGTCTAAAATTGGCGACATCTCTTTGATGAGATTTTGCGCTTGTTCGCTTGTCATTTCAGTAACACCTTCGTGTTTCACCCAGCTTTTGTTGTAAATAATTCGAAAATCTTCAGCGTATTTCATTAATTTGTTTTTTTCTAAGCAAACAAATTTATAATCAGGGTTGCGATAAATGCGCTCGGCGCGGGCTTTAACTACCGAACTTAAATCTTGCCCGACAGACCGGCAAAAGGTAAACTGTCGGAAATATTCGCGAAAACCATAAGCCTCAAAAAAATCTTTGTAGTAGCTATGGTGATAAAACATGCCATAGCTGGGAGGGGTAGCAAAACCTTCGGTGAGCAGTCCCCACCAGGAGTTGCGTTCACCAAAATTAATAGGTCCGTCCATTGCCTGCATGCCTTGTTGTTGCAGCCAGTTTTTGCAGGCATCAAAAAGTTGAAAGGCTGCCATGCGGTCGTTGATACATTCAAAAAAGCCCATGCCTCCGGTCGGCTGGTCGTTATCCTGTATAATGGTTTTATTGTTGACAAAGGCTGCTACTCTGCCTACTACCTCGCCTTTTTCGTTTTTCAATAGCCAGCGGATGCACTTTCCATGTGTGAAAAGCTTGTTTTTGGCAGGGTCAAAAACTTTTTCAATGTCTGCGTCTAACGGGCGCACCCAGTAGGGGTTGTCTTTGTAAAGCTTGACAGGAAGCATAAGAAAAGCTTTGCGGCTTGTAGCATCGTTTACTTCTTGGAGTTGGTAGGGCATAGTCATTCAAAATATCACTCGTCGTTTTACTTACTTTTCTTTCGTTTGTAAAATACGAAACCGTTTTGTTCATACAAGAATTGCAGTGTCGGGATGGTATCTAATTCAGCGCGACTGAAAATTTTACAGGAAATATAAACATCTTTATCTACATCGTTATAGAACAAATAATCTTGCCATACTTGCGCGTCTTTGGTTTTAGGGCGCGTATCAGGTTTGGTTTTTGCATAAAACCAGTGCGCATAGCTACGGTAGCCGTAGGTATAAACGTAGCAATCTTTGCCTTCTAATTGCTGAAAAAATGCAACAGGCGCACCTTGCGTATATTGCACAATTTTGGGCAAGTAGAGATACATCACCATTGTTACCATGAGCGCCGTAGTGCCGAACAGTGCAACAAAGCCCATCCCCGCTTTTTCCTGACGGCTTAGTTGGCGGATACCAAAAACCGTTCCGGCAAGAAAAATAATGCCTGTGATGCCCTCCCAGCCGTACCAATGCACAACAGCGTCTAAGTTTGCTTGCACGAAAGGGTCAGCGGCAAACAGCGGCTTCAACACGGCTGCGTTTTGTGCTAACGAGGGTGTTACTATTAGCGCGAGTGCCCATACTGCGCCAATCACTAACAAGCTGTTGCGCATCCATTGATTAAATACAATTTTACCTTGTAGGATTTCTTCTATAGCTATTGCCGCCAGATAGGTTAGCGGGAAGTAGCACATAGACGAATAGTGAACAATTTTTGATTTGACTATGGTAAACAAAATCAGCACTACCCAAAAAAGAATTGTCATCCAGCGCTTAAAGTCAGTCTGTGCTGTTTTTTCACCTGTTGGGTGCGACATGGTCATAGCGCGTATGGCAAAAACAGAGGCAGGAAAACATCCCACAAGCAATACCACCAAGTGATAGCCCGGAAAACCCTCATGACCGGCGTCTGGCGTGCTGAATAGGCGATACTGATATTTGGTAAACTCTATTGCCAGCCACGGACCGTTTTTCAGCGTCTCTATACCATACCAAATCAGCATTCCCGAAGCGCTGATGAATGCATAGGCAAGAAAATGCCCGATGTGCGCATACCAGCGGAAGCGTTCCAATGCCCAATACACAGTAAAGCAAAGTCCAGTAATGATAAGTGCGGCAGGTCCTTTGGTCAGAATAGCGATTGAAAGCCAACATCCCCCCACTATTAGATAATACCATGTGCCGCGTTGTAGCAAAATGCCTTTGATACCGTCTTTGCGCCAATAGAACAGTATGAAAAAGTATAGCCCAAGCAAAATAAACAAGTTGAACCAAGGATCAATGATGCCAGAGCGAAAGTACAAGTGCGGTAAAATAGAACCAAAATAAGCGCCTGCCCAAAGCAAACCAAAGCGCGTACCTTTCAGCCGCACTCCAATTTGAAAGAGCAGTACCAGCGTAATAACGCCACACACTGCATTAGGGAATCGGGCTGCATACTCGCCAATGCCGAACAATTTCATGGCTATTACCTGCAACCAGATGAAAAATGGCGGTTTTTCCCAAAATGGCAAGTAGTCTATATGTAAGTGTAGATAATCGCCCAGTTCAATCATTTCGCGGGCGCATTCGGCAAAGTTTACCTCGTCCCAGTCAAAAAGGCTAATACCGCCCAAAAAAGGCATAAACGTAACGGCAGCGATAAAGGCAATCAGCCACGATATTTTTTGGTTGGCAGACATGTGCTAATGCTTTTTTATGCAAAGCTAAACCGATTTATGATTGACGATTAGGAATTTGTTTATAGATTTGCTTAAACGCATAATCAAATGAAAGTCAAACATTTCAATTTAAGTGTGGGCGAACAGTTTTTTAAGGCATTAGGGGATGAATCGCGGTTGCGCATCCTGTTTTTATTGTATAAAAACAAAGAAATGTGCATTTCTGACCTTGAAATGGTATTGGATTTCACGCAAACCAAAATCTCGCGGCATTTGGCATATCTAAAAAATGCAGGATTGGTCAATTTCCGAAAAATTGACCAATGGGTTTTTTATAGTGTCAAAGACGAGCTAAGCGAATTTATAGAACAAATTTTTAAGTATTTGAACAAAGACACCGATTTGCAAAAAGACTTGAAAGTGTATAATACACTGCTTTCCAATCGCGAACTTGCCGCCAATCGGATTTTGTTAGGGCAACCTAACCGCCGGCGTTGAGGAATAAAAAACTAAGATGCGTTGCCTGCCTTTGCAATTTAATTTGAAGACGATGGGGTGTTATTTTGTCATTACCCCCAAAGGAAAGGCATAAATTTCCAATGAGTCGCCGGTTGCAGTGGCTTTAACAAGCATCTCTATTATAGAAAAATTTTTTTTCAATCGGGTAATATCCTATTGAAAAGTCGCTCAAATAGTGGAATGCTCCAAACAAAAATAACGACTCCAAGAACATTAAATAACATATGAGCATTTGCTAGCGATCTTTCAATTGGCGCTCGGTAGCTTATTGTTTCAACCAAATCTATAAAGGGGTAAAATAAAATCAAGCCTAATATAATCGACAGAAAATTGAATATAACATGAAATAAACCTGTTTTCAGTGCCTGCCGGCTGGCTTTTATTGTGGCAAGCAAGGTGTCGCCACAAGTGCCCAACTCCGCGCCAAGCATTACAGCTATGCCGCCCGTCAAACTCAAAAAACCTTTTTTAGTTAAAATTATCGCTATCCCAACAGTTGCAGAGGAGGACTGAATAATAAGAGTTACTGCTGCACCTACTAAAGCTCCCATCGCGGGATTTTCAATTGTTTTCATCCATTCGGCAAAAAAATTTTCTTCTTTAAGTGGCTCAACGGCATTTTCCATTGTAAACAAGCCAAAAAACAATACCCCAAAATATAAAATCACTTTGCCAAAATCGCTTACTTTTTTAGATTTTGAAATCAACAAAAGCAAAAAACCCAACAACAGGAGAATAGGCGAGTATTTGCCAATATTCATTGCTATGATTTGGCTGCTCATGGTTGTTCCAACATTAGCACCTAAAACAATGCCCATTGCTTGTTTAAACGTCAATATCTGAGAATTGACCAAAACAATTGTAATAATAATGACCGCTGACGATGAATCTAACAGTATAGTAACAATTGTCCCGACAAGCAAATTGTTAAATGTATTGGAAGTAATTTTTTTATCCAATCGCTTACTCTATCTCCTACAATTGACCGTATGGATTCGGATAAGTTGTTGATAGCAAACAAGAATAAAACTAAGCCAGCTATAATTGAAAGCAAAATTTCTGTCATTTTTAGAAGCAAAGGGTAATGACCAAATTACCGGCAGGGTTAAAGCATGTAAAACGG
>Ga0308419_1002709_pt1 | contig 11352 bp, 12 predicted proteins | sample HotsprSampleMS50_FD_203674 | JGI IMG/M metagenome (GOLD analysis project Ga0308419, IMG submission 203674) | Hot spring phototrophic mat microbial communities from Mushroom Spring, Yellowstone National Park, Wyoming, United States - 20090730_MS50 ... | reverse complement strand
ATAGCAGTCACAGGGTTAGGTATGCTGAGGCTGGGAAGTCTTGGCCATCTGAACTTGGGTATATGAGATGATACCCATGATTTGAAATCATTCCACATCTGACTGAATCCCTGGATGAGGTACCCTGGCGGGTTCTCAGCGAACTTTCGGAGCTGCTCCCTGATGGGATCCTCTACATACTTTTTAGTATTATCCATGAGGATACCCTTCCTCTTCTCCCACTCCTCAGGGCCGTACAACCTCTTTAAGAGGTTCTCAGGGCTGAAGATCCTCCTGACAGGTTCAGGGATCGTGTATGCTATAGGCCCAAATAGTTGAGCAGGATCTGTGAGGATGTCCTGCAAGTATTGTCTGGCGTTGGCGAGGATGTCCACAGTCATGAGAGCCGCACCAGCCCCCTCACCAATACCCCTCACAAGGAGTGAACCTATCCTGGATCCGAGGGAGGGGAGGCTCACCCTCGCAGCATCATCCAATGATGATGAGAACCTTGAGAGGAACCCCCTCGCAGCGTCATCAGCCCCCCCTTCCTCCACTACAAAGCTGAGGTTGATCCGCCCTCCCTCCTCACCGAGGAACCTCCTCAGAGCATCCCTGGCCCTTGAGAGCGCATCCTTCACCGCGGAGGTTAGGCTGGGGGTCCTCGCCCTGATGGACTCCGCCACCCTCTTGAGTGCATCGCTTATGAGGCGGGCCGCGTCATCGGCTAGGCCCTTGAGGGTGTCCTTGATGATGTCCTTTATCCTGCGGGAGGCGTCCTTGACCGCGTCCTTGACTGAAGAGGGGATCACTCTTGATATAGCGTTTTTTAAGGTCTCGCCTATCCTGAATAGGGTGTTTTTTATACGTCCATTGAGGACCCACTCATCTATAATCGCGAGGTACGATAGTTGCTCAACAATGCTAGCTATGGTGGGGGCTATCCCCTCAATCGCGGGGACTATCTGCTCAACATGTTTCATGAAGCGCTGCAAAGGGGGCAGGGCCTCAGCGTTGATTTTTTTAGCGTCCTTTATCTGTTGATCCGCTGACTTCCTACTCGCCTTCTCAACCTTACCGTAGTTCTCTGCTATCGCCACGAGGGCCTTCCCCATACTATCCCCGAAAACCTCGGTGGCCACTTTGACACGTGTTTCATGGTCGGGGAGTTTCTGGAGGCACTCTATGAAGTCGAATATCACGTCTCGAAGGCTGCGGAGGTGCCCTGACGCGTCCCTCGTCACGATACCAAACTTTTCGAGTTTCTTCGCATACTCCCTCGCCTCAGGGGTGCCCCGTTCCCACTCACTATTCAACTGGTAAAGCTGCGAGGCGAAACTCCTCAGTATCAATGCCCCCTGGGGCCCCACTGCGGCGACAATGGATGCGGTATCCTCCAATGTGAATCCTATCTGTCCAAGTGTCAATCCGAGGCGATCCACCACGCTGAGGAATCCTGTGAATGATGGGAACCCGCTCGCATTCCATAACTGTATCAGGCGGGCCATACTATGATATGATTCATCCATGGACACCCCGAACTCCCTGAATGTGTTCATGAGTGTGAGGGTCACCGCCGTGGAGTCCTCGCCTGTGACTTTGATAGCGTCCATCACGGCTTTGAAGTAGCCCATCGCCTCATTCGCGTCTCCTGTGTATCGTGCGAGGAGTGTCATGACTTGGGCTGTCCCAGCCATCCCGAGCTTCACACTCATATTCTCCTGCACGAGTTTCTCCATCGCCTTGCGTTGGTCATCCGTCGCCTCAGTATACATCTGGGCCAGGCGTATCGCTTTGTGGTAGTCGAGGCTCTTCAGGAGGATTTCATATGATCCGATAGCACCTCCCACAGCGGTCACTGTTTTACCCAGCCCTGACATGCTCAGGTTGAATATGTCAGTGGATTGGGCTGCCTCCTCTGTGCCCTCTACGGATACTGAGGCGGTGGCGTCTGTTCCATCTATCTCCTCGAGGCGGTCGGCCACATCTTTGATCTCGTCGATGGACCTGTCAGATCCCTCCAAGGATATGGAGGCTGTGGCCTCTGTTCCATCTATCTCCTCGAGGCGGTCGGCCACGTCATCGATGACCTTGAGGCTGTCCCCCGCGTCGACGTCTATGACGCTGCGGACCTCATCTGGGATGCTGCTGAGGGCCTCCTTGACGTCATCCACGACCCCGGTGGCCTCATCATCTGCCACTATCTTGACAGTGTATTCCCCTGGCAGATCCTCGAGGGCCTCCTTGACATTGTTGATGACGTCTGTGGCCTCATCATCCGCTCGGATGGTGATGGTGTATGTCGCGTCCTCGATGGATTCACTGATCCTCTCCAGCGTATCCGTCGCGGCGTCCTCTGCGGTAATTGTCAGTTTCACCTCATCGGGGAGGTTGTCGATGTGGTCCTGAATACTATTGAGAGTCTCAGTGACAAAGTCATCAAATACGGTAATCGTGATCGTATACTCGTCTGGAAGATCCTCGAGGGAGGATGATATCTCACTGATCGTATCTGTGGCAGCATCATCCACGTTGATAGATATATTATACTCCTCAGGGAGAGATCCTAGCTCCCCCTGTATCGATTCTATTGCCTCGGTGGCAGCATCATCCACTCTAAAATTAATCTCCATTGACCCCGGGAGGTTGGATAGGGAATCATTAATCTGCTGCAGCCCTGACACTACCTCCTCAGCATCCATCTGTACCTGGACGGATAGACTATGATCAACCATTACACTACCCCGTAAAGATTACATAATACTTGAAACATAATACCCTCTATGAAGGTGAAAATCAACGCTGAGGCCCTGCCCCCTTTGCAGCGCTTCATGAAACAAAATGTGAGAAATGCGGGGAAACCTACATCCTCGATGATGGAGAAAAGGCAGAGGATTACACCTGTGAATGTGGGGGGGAACTGAGGGAGGAAGACCTCCTTAAGCGGGTGGCTGTAGGGGCCGGCCTGGTGTCCCCATTCTACCTTATCATAGGGTTCCTGGATGTAGCACTCCTCGGGTTCCTCATGACGGCCGCATTATGGCGTAACAGGGACAAGACATTCCATGAGCTCTCAGTCGGAGTTAAGGTGGTCACAGTCATCGCAGTGCTCTACGTCATTGGTACACTGCTCCTACTCTTAGACGTGTCCCCCACTCTTGGGTTCTCCCTACTAATCGCATTATATATTATTAGTCAGTTAGTGTAATTGAGTCTCTTCAGTCTCTCCAGTTCAGCCTCAACATCCCCTGATGGGGGGGCAGGTTTGGGTGGGTCCAGTCGGGATAGGAGGCACTCCGTGAATGTAGAGTATGGCATCTCTAGGATGTACTCTATGGGCCACCCTGACTCCACTGCTAAGTGGTAGATTTGCCTTTTGAGGAGGATCCACTCCTCCTTCGGGTTCCTTTCTTTTTTTTCTTAGGCCCCTCCTCATCCGCCGCCCCAACAAGCTCTGGGTTACCCAACTCCAGCATCGTGTTCACGACCTCTGTGACCATTGATGGGGGCATTTCAATGTCAGGGAGACTGTCCAGGTACTCGGTGAGGCGGTTCTCAGACTCGGCCTCCCTGTATCCGTCAGTGTCCCTGTAGAGAGCCCTCTTCACCCCGCGCTGTGCGAGAGGGTAACTGATCCTGCTGATCTCGATGAGGAGAGTGTCCACCCTGTTCTTCAACTCTTTGATGAGGGCAGCGTCCTCCTCGGTGATCTCTGATTCATCCTTGCCCTCGATCTTCTTGATGAGCTGCTGATATTTGACTCCGATCTCAAGGGCCTCGTTTCTTTTCTGGATGAGGGGTATGACGTATTCGCTGTCCACGACCCTGTACCCCTCTATCTCGATGTCGATGTCATTGAACTGGAGGGCCCTCCTCTTAAAAAATGAGAATTGGGGGTCTGCCATGTTGACCACTTAGTTCACACTTTTGGGACGACGAGTACTGGTTTGTCTGCGACGGTCATCTCGAGGGTGAATGACAGGTTGTCCCCTGCCTTACCACCGGGGACGTCGGGGGATAATCGGACATTCTTGAAGTAGAACCTTCCCAGGACATCGTCGCCGACGTGGTAGACCATGTAGCCGTAGAGGTTGAGTGGTTTGTCCCTGAGCTCGTAGACGACCTTATCTGTGCTGCTCTCTTTCTCTTCATACATGAGACGCTGGAACTGCTTTAGACCGTTACGGGTGAGTATCTGCTCCGACTTGAGGGTGATTGTCATCCCTGAGTAACTTGTGATCTTGGAGGACCTGTTTAGGACTGAGACCTCCTTCGTGTCCTGTTTTATGTCAGGGGTGACGTCCTGGGCGAGGAATGGTTCCAGTTCCTCCACGTATGAGACCTTCACAGTGGATCCCGTTGTTGGGGCTGATTGGAGTCTGAATCCCTCCGCGTAGCCCTCCTCCTCATTTGTGAGTATGCTTGAGACTGTTGCCTGTGTGTTCCCCACCTTCACTGTGACGTCAGCTGGCTTCACAGTCAGGTCATTGCAGCCTCTGGGGAAGATGGGTGGGTTCTTCACCTTAAAGTCCTTGTTTGTCCCGTCCACTTCCCCTATTGGTGTTTCATCCTCTACGGGCACTCCGAGGAAGAACCCCACGTTCTCCCCGGTCAGTATGTCCTCAGCGAGTACATCTATCCACATATCATATCACCTCACATTAACCTTGATTTCACATTAACCTTGATTTCAAGTGTAACATCAAATAACACGTAAAATCTCCTATCATCCATCACGTCCTGCCGTATATCCTTCTCCCATTTTGTGACGCGTACATATGCACCTCCCACCTTTGTGTACAGGAATTCCTCCACGAGCCTCTCAAGGGCATCATTCCTTGATGTGACGGCGCTTGTGACGTCACCATCCTTGACCTTCCAGACTCCCGTCACATGCCCCTCCAGTGTTGCCCTGTAAAGTTTCCCATCCATAACTGGTTCAAGGCTACGCAGGCTCCTGACTCCAAATATGAGGACTGAGTCCCCATCCATTCTCTCATTAAAATCGAGTACAACCGTGTCTGCGAGGTTTAAATACTCGAGTCGTTCCTTTATCGCAACTTCAAGTTCGTTCACAATGCTTAACACCCCCTCCAGGGCCCATGCCTACTCTGTGAGCCATGCGATGAATGAATCCTCCACGATCCCCTTCGCGTCAATGTACATCACTGCTGCAGAGAAATAGTCATTGGGGGGGGCTGGCCGGGCGTAGGCCACGGGGTGCGGGAGTTCCGGCCAGTATAATGCCTTCTTCTCCACAGGGAAAACCCAGCCGCGGCCAAAGAGTACCCATTGCAGGTAGGGTACGGTGTTGGTCAACTCCCCCATGGATCCCTCAACGCTCCAGGTGTGACTTATCCTGAGCTCCCCCGTCTTCATGGGGGCGGTGTTCATCAGGATCTCCTCGAGTTCGATCATGAGGAGTGTCACTGTCTGTTCGACGCGGTCCTCCACCTCGCTGGCTTTCTCCATGAGGGCCTCAGGTTTATCGATGTTGATCCTGATCATGTTTCCACCCGTCGAAGGTGTAGCTCCTGGTGTGTCCTCTGGGGGATGACCGCGCCGACCCTGTACCTCCGACCATCCACCTCTATCTCATCATCATCATTGACCTTTAAGGTCTTGACTATGAGGGCGTATGCATCGTAATCCACGACCTGCTGGCCGAGGATAAGGCGCTCATTCCCCGTGTTCACGTGAAAGAACACCTTAATGCTGGTCTCTGTATCCTCAGTGATTGGTTGACCCCGCTCATCCCTACCATTCATGACCTTGTGGATGAGTTTCGCATCCATGCCATACTTGTATATGAGTTGGTTGAACCTGGTCACACTGGATTTCATGGGGCATCACTCACTCATCCTGTCGGGGCCTCCAGATCCTTATGCCTTGGAGTCGGAGGAGGGCGCCCCTGAATCGTTGGATGGAGGGATGATCGAGTGGGGGTCTCATTGTGACGCTGAACCTGCCATCAGTGAATGATGAGAAGTCATCGTCGCTGAGGTGGAGTGCCTGTAGGACGCCCGCGGTGACGTACTCGTCCTTCACGTCCTCAGGGGCGGTTGGGTTGATCCTGTTCGCTCTGACAGTGTACTCTTCTATCTTGCGTTCGATGAATGTTCTCTCCTCATCGGTCACTGTGCCCCTCTGAAGCTCGATCATGATGTCCTCGACTGTGACTGTCATTAAAGATCACCACATCACTGTTGTGGTGTGGCCTCAAGGGACTTCACTTTCTCTGAGAGGTAGTAGAGGCTGAGGATCAGCATCGATGTTAACCTGTAGAGATCGTCTATGCTCTTCCTCTTGCCCGGCGCTGCAGTGACGTAACCGTTAGCCTTCAGTATCTTGTATGCTATCATGGAGAATTCTCTGAGCAGGTCGGGTGGCTGGTCAAAGAATTCTGTGAAGTCATCAACACTGACATTGTTGTATTTTGATGCAAGGTTGGTCATTTGCTGTATCAGTTTTTCATTTACCTGGAGAGGCAACTATACACCCCCCTTAGCTTGTTGCTATCGTGGCTGAAACAGCCCCCTCTTCATCTTCATAGTGACAATCCGCCCTGAGGCTCACGATGTAGTCTGTGCGGCGCATTTCAGGGTCACGCTTAGGCTCGACACGGATGTTCCTCCAGAACCCGTATACGAGGTTCGTGGGGACTGTGAAGAGTGCTCTGAGCTTCCCATCAGCCAGTCCATCCATCGCTGGGACGTACTGTACTTGTAGGCCTTCATATGTGATGTTCTGGCCTTGTGTGATGGCTTGGTCACCCAGACCGGTTTCGCGAGTCTTCAGATAGTCTCTGTAGTCTTTGAGGATATTGTATGAGACGTAGAATTTCATTTGTGGGAGTTTCTGTCTGTATCGATTGGGTATGGCGTCTATCATCGCATCGAAGAGGTTTAGCGGCCAATCATCTGCCTCTGGATCTGCTTTTGCTTCTGTGATTTGTTCGGCTGCGAGTTTCATCCATCCATCATTGATCCTGTACAGGTCTCTGCCGCTGGTGCGGCTTGTGTTACTGTGCAGGAAGTAGCATTCGAGGTCGTAGCTGACCCCCTGCCCGAGGAGTGAGACAATTGTCTGCTCAAATTGGTTCCTCTCTATGTTATCCTCGATCGTCTCATCCTCCACGCCAATCTTTGTGATGAGCTCCTTCATCTGTAGCGTATTCGTTGAGACATCCACCGTGTCCTCTGTTGGGGCTACCTTGTTTCCGCTGGCGTCACGGCCTGGTTCGAGCTGTACAGTCATCCCGATCCTTGAGATGTCGACCTCATATGATTGGAGTGCGTTCAGGTTCCTGGCCTCGGCGATGATCGTTGAAGTCTCGCGGACTTCTCGGACAAATTGCCCGAACCTCTGAACGGGGAGCACCCCCCTCCCAAGGTCTGGGACGTCTATCGCCTTAGGGACGATACTAAAGGGGTAGTTCTGTAGCCTGTATATCTCATCCATTGTCATCATACTTCACCTCCAATAATCAGTTGAGGGGCCTGCCAAAACGGTCAACCCCTATCTCCTCCGCGAGGAGTTCCCTCACGGATGTTACTTTACCGCCTCCAATCTGCCCCTTCATCGCCTGGGCCTCAGCCTCATCGGCGGGGGGTTCATCATCCACTTTTTCAGCATCCGCCTCGTCATCCTCCTCATCCTCCCCCGCGGGGGTGTCATCGGCGTCCGACGTGTCCTCTGACTCATGGGCCTGTGCATCCTCCACGACCTTCACCACAGACCGTAGGGTCTCTTTTAGTTCATTGATCTCTGATTTGATGCTTTCAACTTCCTCTTTGATCCCATCCTCCTCAGAGGCTTCCTTCTCCTCCTCGGATTCGAAGTAGCCTTTGAGTGTCTGGAATATCGATTTCAGCACGGATTTCTCATCCATTGTATCACCTCCATTATCATGCTTAAGGGAGAGGAATCTCGCCTTGGGGACTGCGGGGTTATCCACGATGCTCACCGTGACAACGTCGAAGGGCCAGCCAATGTCCCTGAGCGTCGTCCTCTTCTTAGCCTCCTTAGTGGCCCTGGGGACCGCTGTGATACTGTACCCAGTGTACCTTCCTGAGAGTATACCATCCCATACGTCATCGTCAGTGATGCGACTTGTCATCATCCACGTCCCAGCGGGTAGGTCCACACCATTGATCTGGCGTGGTTCGTCGAGGACGTAGGATTCAACTGGGCGGGCGACATTCCTGAACCTATGCATGATGTCCACATTCTGATAGTCCTCCAGGAATCGATGGGCAACCTCCTCAACCTGTTCTGGGGTCACAACATCCCCATCAACGTCAGGTTCACCGGGGACGAGGACCGGGCCGGTTACGAGGCGTCGGTACTCATCCACCTTCAGTATCAGGTTGTCCTGGATCCTCTGCCCCTCTGATTTCCCCGCGACCTCCTCAACCGCCATGTCAAGTAATCGGCCCGCGGCGTCGAAGATCTCCTCATTCCTTGCAGCCCCGCGCCCCCCTGCTGCTGCTGATCGGATCGCTCTCAGGGCTGCGAGGTAGACCTTCCCATCCCGTCCATATGGGTACCCGTATGCCTGAGTGGTGTCAGGGTCCGCGTCGGGGTCCACTGCAAGGTGGTAGAGGGCATACTCTTCCACATCCCCGTCAAAGTCCTCGAGGAGGGGTTTCTCCCAGGCCTCATCGGTCACATTTCCAGCCTCTATGAGTTGGACGGCGTGGTTATATGCCTTCCTGTTCAACTTCCAAGCCACGGATTCACCTCCATGTTTTAATCATCTTGTTCCTTAAACACTGATATAACGAACACTATCAGAGGATCCTGATGGGGTTCCCGGGCCGCTCAACATAGTCGAGGTCCACGTCGAGGAATCCCTCCATGAGCCTCTCAATCTCCTCAACTTCCTCAGCTGTGAGTTCCCCCGGCTTCAAGGGGTTCCCCTCGGCGTCACAGGGTTCTGGGTGGCACCGGCACCATGAGTGAGGGACGTGTGGGAACTCCTCCACCTTGTAGGGGGATCCCTCCTCATACTCCTGACAGGTGGCACACACCGCCTCATCCCCCATGGTCACCCAGTTGAGGTATTCCTGGCCACTGGCACGGTATGTTTCTACCTCCGCGTCCCTCTCCACGTCGCGCGCGAGGTATGTGACTGATAACCCGAGGTATAGGAGGATGAGGCCAACATGATCCCTCTCCTCGGTGCCGGGCGGCTCGATGTCCTCGGCCTCCTCGAGGATGGACTTGAGGTGAGCATAATCTGAGGGTGACACCCCATACTTTGCCATGAATTCTTTAGGTTGAAGGGCCTCCAGGTCTGATGCGAATGCCTCCACATCCCCGAGGAGTTTCTTGTTCTGTATCCTGTGTAATTCCTCTGTGAGCTCCTCAAGGATGGCATCGACTTTGTCCTCATCGTATTCCATCACGCCTGGTCGTGTCATCCTTGCCACCCTATCACCTTGTAGAGATATGATTGGAGCCTGTGGACCATGTCATCCACACTCGCTTTGAGGAGGTCATCATATCGTCCCAGGTTATAGCCACTGGCTGGCATGGCTGTGGCGCCTCTACGGATGGCTGACTGCAGCCCCACGGTGGCCCTCTCCTCAAGGATGTTTGAGGCCTCCTGGTAGACGTCCTCGCGAAATGATTGGAGGATCCTGTCGACTGCCTCCCTCTTCTGCTCCGCTGTGAGGCCCCGGTCATCTATCACCGCCTCCAACCGTCCTTTATACCGTTTCTCGTATGCGTCCTTGATGATGCGCTGCCAGGCCCTCTCCTCCAGCCTGGGGGCCCTCTTCGTCGCAGCTTCATTGTGGGGCACAACATTCGTGGGGATGTAGTAGTAGTCGGGGCCACTATCATCATTGAATAAGCGGCGGCGGACCTCACGGGGAGTCATCACCCCGGATAAAACCAGGGAGGTGCACCCTTTCACCACATCTGATTCCAGGATGTCCTCTTCATTGAAGAAGAACTCGACGGTATCAGGGACATCGAAGTGGGTCTGTATGAAGTCAGTGAATACTGATGCGATGATTCTCTGCTGTGGACGCACCACTGACTCGTAGTATGTCCTCCTTGCCACATCCGCCAGGTTACCCCCGAGGGCCCCAACGTCCCCCACACCGAGACGGTATGGGTCTATCATATGGGCCGCGATGATCTCACGCCTCATCTCCTGGAGGTACTCCTTGAAGTTCAAGTCCTTCGTATCAGTGTTTAATGGTTGGAATGTGACCTCAACGTCCCCGCCGCCTGGGATGGAGAGGACGATGGGTGTGTGGGGGTGCTGCCTGATGTACTCAAAGTTCTCCTCGATGAGTTCCTGCAGCACGGTTTTTCCTGTGGGGTTCCCCTCTGCGTCGAGGATCATCTCATCCTCATACTCACCAGTCACCGTGATGAGATAGGAGGGGATTGTGAAATTATCGAAGAATGCGTAGTTATACTCCTGAACCTTCTTCATCCCGAGGATGCTCGTCACCGCCGAGAGGTACTTAGGGGCCCCATAGTAACTGCAGAGGGGGTTGGGGAGTCTGATGAAGATAACCTCATTCGCCCCCACACCCTCAACATCCCCCCCAGTCGATGGGTCAACCTCCCCTTCATAGCGGTAATCCTTCATGTAAGTGACGTTCACACCATCCCACGTGTGCCTGTACCTTGTCCCATCCTCATGCACGCGGATGGTGTGGGCGGGGATGTACCCCAACCTCACAGGAGCCCCACTTTTATCTCGGATTATTTCGAGGGTGCAGTAATTGAAGACCTGAAGGTCGAGGAGCGCTGAGAGGAGTGTATATTCAAATGATGGTCTGCAATTATTTAGGAAGCGCCTAACCTCCGTCGCTGCGTCGGGGTCTGTGAGGCTCCAACCGGACCTGAGTATATCATTCGCCTTCAATGTACAGGCTGACGCGTGGTAGGGGTTGGACTGGTAGAGGCTGAGGAGCGTGAGGGGATGGATGGGTGGCTCCACATACCCATCACCCACCGTAGAGGGTTTCTGGATCTGACTCTTCACATCATCATCCTTCACGACACGATACTGATCCAATGATTTAATGGATAAATGATAATTGAACACGTCTATCTCCTCCTGGGGATGAATATCCTCGACTTTGTCTGCCTGCTCACCTTCATGGCGATGCAGAGGCTGTCAAGCATGTCATCATGCTCCCCCTTATCGAATTGGAGGTACTCGTCGAGGAAATTGTTGAGGTGCCTATGCTTGGCGGGGAGGAAGACCTTCCCATTCTCGAAGGAGACGAACTCGGAGATTATCCTCCTCATCTTATCCTTATCAGGCCTTACGCCCTTCAAGGGTAAACGTTTCCTCCTAAGGACTTCCTGTGGTAGAGCTCTCTGGTAGGCGACGTCCTCCAC
>Ga0308419_1002707_pt1 | contig 11358 bp, 9 predicted proteins | sample HotsprSampleMS50_FD_203674 | JGI IMG/M metagenome (GOLD analysis project Ga0308419, IMG submission 203674) | Hot spring phototrophic mat microbial communities from Mushroom Spring, Yellowstone National Park, Wyoming, United States - 20090730_MS50 ... | reverse complement strand
GATCCCTACCCGAAGTTCGAGCGTGAAAGGTCCTTCGGGAGTTGAGATAGGATTGAGGGTTGTTAGTGCATTATGGAGGACATAACCACAGCGCATCGCCAGCGCGGGATCGGTGATGTCTGGCCACCATGCGGTCAAAGCATCGCCAGCAATGTGGATGACGTCGCCGCCATTGGCAGTAATCGTAGCGATGATGACCTCGAAATAGCGGTTTAGAATATTGTGTAATTGCTCGGCTCCGTCGGGAAGTGTGGCAAATAATGCGGTGAGACGAGTGAACCCTTTCAGATCAGTGTGGAGGATGGTTGCCTGATACGTCTGAACCTGTCCTGCCCGTAATGCTCCAGCATCAAGTGCATCGCGTAAGGTGACAGGGACGTAAGGTCGGAATAACTGGTTAAGTGTTTGTTGTTCCATGTGCTGGCAATAAGCTGCTGTTGCCTTATCTTCTTATTGTACTCTAAATCGGGTTGTAAAACGTAGTATGGTATACTGTCAAGCGACGACGAGTTGTCATTCTACCGCATCTTCTCGGACGTAGAAAGGCTATCTGTGAGTCCTGAACGTTTGCAAAAGGTCTTGGCCAGTGCAGGTATTGCTTCACGACGTGATTGTGAAGCACTCATTGCTGCCGGACGAGTAACGGTCAATGGGCGTGTCGTGGTTGTGCCCGGCACACGGGTTGATTTAGAGCACGATGAGGTACGGGTTGATGGTCAGCCAATCCGTATGCCGGCCAAACGTACCTATATTATGCTTCATAAGCCGGCAGGTGTGGTGTCAACCGCTGAAGACACCCATGGTCGTCCAACTGTGCTCGATCTAGTGGATGTACCGGCACGGGTTTTTCCGGTCGGGCGCCTCGACATTGATAGTGAGGGTTTGATATTGCTGACCGACGACGGCGAATTGGCGTATGCCCTGACCCATCCTAGCTTTGAGGTTGAAAAAGAGTACCGTGTGCTTCTTGATCGGCCACTGACACCAGAGGCGTTGCGGAGTTGGCGTAATGGTGTTTTGCTCGATGGTGAGATGACAGCGCCTACCTGGGTAGAAATGATCGGGACGGCACCGGAAGGGGTATGGGTTCGGATCGTCTTACGGGAAGGGCGTAAGCGTCAGATTCGGGCGGTTGCCAAACTGCTCGGTTATGAAGTGCGACGGTTGATACGGGTACGTGAGGGTAATCTGCTACTCGGCGACTTACCACCACGATCCTGGCGTTATTTGACCGATGAAGAAGTTGCCGCGCTGCGTGCTCACATCTCGGCCCGACGGCACCCGCCGACAAAATCAGACGAAACGACACCGGCTGTTCGACCACCAGCTGATCGTTCTACCATTGCTGTGGGTGGTGATGAGCGCACAGCAGGAAGGCGACCGGAGCGCGGCGAACGGGGTGCACTGCCACGCCAGGAGCGCGGCGAACGGGGTGCACTGCCACGCCAGGAGCGCGGTGAACGGGCAGTACCGCCACGTCAGGAGCGCGGCGAACGGGCAGTACCGCCACGCCAGGAGCGCGGCGAACGGGGTGCACTGTCACGCCAGGAGCGCGGCGAACGGGCAGTACCGCCACGTCAGGAGCGCGGCGAGCGGGCAGCACCGTCACGCCAGGAACGCAGCGAACGGGCAGTACCGCCACGTCAGGAACGCGGCGAACGGGGTGCACCGTCACAATGGCGAGAAGAACAGCGCAGTCGTGCAGGGAAGAGCACAGGGCGGACGTATCGAGACGAGCGTCAGCGTCCAGCAAACAGCAAATCATCATCTGCACGACCGAATCGTCAAGGCGAACCTGCTCAGAACAATCTCCAGCAACGCATCCGGCGCTCGCATCGTGGTAAAGATCAGGAATAATTCCTATCAAAATGAACTATGTATAAGTAGCACTGATGAGCTTGACAAAGCACAAGATAGTGGTATAAATGTTTGGGTGTATGCTTGTGATAGATGCCACAAGAAAGGAAAAGAGTGATGAAGATGTGGTCACGGATGCTCACATTGGTGGTCTTAACGTTGATGGCTTTGGCACTGGCAGCCTGTGGTGGTGGTGGGAGCAGCAGTGGCGGTGCTACTGGTGGTTCTGGTAGTGGGCCGGTCACCTTAGAAATCGGTTCAAAAGGTGAAGAGCTGGTTTTTGACAAGACTGAGCTGAGGGTTTCGGCAGGGCAGGTAGTAACTCTTCGCTTTAAGAACACCTCGGCTGTGCAACAGCACAACTGGATTCTGATCAAGGGCGGTGATGCTGAAGCTGCTGCAATTGCTAATGCCGGTTTGACTGCTGGTCCGGCGGCAAACTACTTACCGGCCGACAAGAGCAATATTATTGCTGCATCACCATTAGCCAACGGCAATGAGACGGTCGAGGTGACGTTTACGGCACCGGCTCCCGGTACGTATCTCTACATTTGTACCGTGCCAGGTCATTACCCACTGATGCAGGGTAAGTTGGTGGTAAACTAATATCTTAACCTGTGATACTGAAGAATCACGGAGCACGACAACACGTGCTCCGTGATTTTATGTTGTGTATGAATATGGTGGTCAAAGAGCGTGATCAGAAACTCGTGGTTTTGATCAAGCGCTCATCAGGAGAGTCGGCTGAAGTGGCGAGTAACTCAGCCGCTGCATCAACAACCTGGGCTGTTGATAGTCTGTTTTGTTCTTCCTTCAAAGGTCATTGTTGATTTTGCCAGAGACATCCCTCCGCCGTTCCTGTGCGTAACACAAGGTGGTACATGATATACTGAATAACAAGTTGTAACGCTGAGGAACACCGATCATGCTTCGTCGTCTACCGCTTATTGGTCAACAAATTGTTCATCGCATCAATTGGCGGCGTGTGCCGACAAAACGTCGTGGGCAATGGCTCGTTGGGACATCACTGATGGTTATCGGCGCGAGTTTGCTTATCTATGTGTTGTTTGCAACCCTGCAAGTGGAATATTACCGTTGGGCTGCCCGTGGTGATTCACCTTTACCGGCGCCACGATTGACCACCAGTGGCTTTCGCCCGGCCGATGCACGTCCACTGTTGCCTTTAGCTGAGATCACGGTTGCCACCCCTGTACCGACTAACGCAACTGTTCCAGGAGGGGAGACCGCGTCCGACGCAGTGGTTGCCACGCCGGTACCAGCTTCAACCGATGGTACGCTACCGCCAATACCGGCAACGAACAGGGCAACGACTCTTGCCGGGGTTGATAGCGGTTTACTTATTTCTGAACCGCCTGAGTCGACGCGAGCTGAATGGGTAGCAACAGTTGAACGTTTGGTAATACCGAAGATTAAGGTCGACTCGAAGGTGATCGAAGTGGGATGGGAGACAGTGGAAGAAAATGGTCAGTTGATCTCGGTCTGGCAGGTCGCTGAGTTTGCGGTTGGTCAGCATCGTGGATCGGCTAATCCCGGTGAAGGCGATAATATCGTACTGGCAGGACATGTCGGTGGGTATGGTCGGGTTTTCAAAGACCTCTTCTACCTGCAACCGGGCGATGAGGTGATTGTGTACAGTCGAGGTCAGCCCTACCGCTACATCGTACACGAGCGGATTATCGTTGATGAAGAAGGGGTGCCCGCTGAGCAGCGATTAGCCAATGCTCGCTATATTGCACCAACCGGTTATGAGGTGGTCACGATGATTACCTGCTGGCCACCCAGTGGACCCGATAAGTTCAAGCAACGTGTCATTGTGCGAGCGTTACCCGCTGCGAGTGTAGATAACTCTGATGAGCGTGCTCCTTAAAGCACATCTGTACAATACTCTTCTACCAGGATTTGCTTTCACGATAATGCCGTACCTCTCAGAGTGTGTCTGAAAAAATGTTGAGTTATGTACAACACTGAAACGTGACTTCAGCAAGCCAATCATTCCGTCAATCCCTGGTCGGCAAGGGCATATTCAGCTACACGCTCAGGGAATGGAAGAAGCGCCTGATGCAGCACCGCTGCACCTCCGGCCCCGTCTCCCATCTCGATACCCCGTCCAATGCCTGAAATCGCTCTCCCCCCTTTTTAACCCCTTGTCTGGGGATCGTCCTGATCCTGCATACGTGCCTCATCGCCATTGTTGCATACGCCGTTGTTGCCAATCTCTCAGAGTGTGATCAAAAACCCAGGTTTTTGATGTGGCTCGACCCTGGCAATGGGCAGGGGAACGTAGGCAGGTAACGCATGCGTCTCCGCGACGGTTTCCGGGCCTGTGCTGCAAAGCACGCCTGGTGTCCCTCACCTTCCCCCTTACCCCCTTCCGCTCCTCCACAGGGCGAGGGAGGGGAAGGTACGGCGCGGGAGCGAACGAATGTGGGCGCCCCCTAACGCAATGGTCGCACCCGTATGGTATGCGCTCGATGAGCAATCCAGGTTTCTGATCACCCTCTCAGTGTTGTGAGGACCAGTGTTGGCGGGCAACGCCATCAATCATTAGCAGTATCTTCCCGGTATTATGTAAGTTTGCATAAGTATTTCAGCCGCGATGTTCTTCGTTGATGCGTGTCGTCTCGAGCATTTGCAAAATGCTGGTACCACGAATAAACACACGACGGAGGCCTGCCGGTCGGCTGGCTGCCAACTGACCGCTACTGATCAGCCGTTTTACGGTACTTAGACTTACCCCTAGCAGACGGGCAACCTCTTCGCGTGAATAGACTGCATCGGGGTTGATTCCTTCACGGCGTGCCATTGGCGCTCCTTCTGATGTTTACTCTTACCATCGTGAAGTGTAGCACAATGAAACAACTTGTAGTTGGCGACTGCATGTTGGGCTATCTAGCTACGCTGGCGTTTCGCTTATACCCCTCTTGCACCATCGCGCCATTTGACACACTACCACGAGGAGTGTAGATGAGACGAGAGGAGATTCCAACGTTACTCTTTCCTACAGCGGGGCGTAAATAATGTCAGATAGCCGTGCCACGAACCAGTAGCTGATAGACAAGAAGTGCTCTGGCAATGAAGCTAAATCAGTCCAAAGAGTCGATAGACAACTAATACACACACTACCGCCAGACTGATACCGGCAATGACCTGCATCAGGGTGTGGTTGCGGGTGCGTAATCGCGCCCATCCCAACACAATAGCTGCCGCCCAACACACGCCACCAAGCGCGGGCAGGTAAATGCTTGCCAGCGTAGCACACGAGCCGATACTGGCCGAGTGAATGCTAATTTTCCAGAAGAGGTTGATCAGAAACGAAAGGAAATTCATCACCGCAACTGATACAAGCATGGCTAGCAGCGGTAATGGGGCGTGCAGTGCCCAGAGAATGACTGTGCCAATCAAGACATTGACCATTCCAAACAGGTACAGTTCGTTGCGTTGAGTGCGCACTGAAATGTCATCGTCGCTATAAGCCCCCTGCTGCAAGCGAATATTGAAAAAGATGGTTGGCGGCACGACGTGGAGCAGGGCGCAGAGGAGTGACCACCATAGCCCGTTGATACGGTTGTCGCTACCAAAGACCCCGACGATAAAAATACTTACGATGCCAAGTGGTACCGGATGTAATATTTGTGAAATCCGGCGGGCGATAGCGTATCCTCGCCCTGGTATTGCGCCTCGACTCAGTGCTTCGGCGGTCAGATCGTTCGATTGCATCATATACATAACCCTCAGCGAGCCTGCTTTATTGTTACAAGCTCACGATAAATAGCGACAAGCGTTTGGCCAGCTTGCTCCCAGCGGAACAATGCTGCCTGTTGTGGGCCGGCGGTGCGTAGTGGCATCGGGTTGCTCAGCGCAGTACGGATGCCAGCAGCAATATCCTCTGGATCGAGTGGATCGACGAATACGGCAGCCGATCCGGTCACTTCAGGTAAGCTCGAAACTTTCGTTGTCACTACCGGTGTTCCACAGGCAAGTGCTTCAAGAACCGGGAAGCCAAATCCTTCGTATAGCGATGGATATACGAAGGCTCTAGCTAAATTATACAATGCCGGTAAATCTTCATCAGCAACAAAGTCGAGGAAGTGAACACGGTCACGCAAATGGCATTGTTCAACGGTGGCAAAAATGTCGTCGTAGAGCCAGCCGCGCTTTCCGGCAATCAGCAGGTGCAGGTCGGGATGTTCTGATTGCAGCAGCGTAAAAGCTTGTAACAGTCGTACCAGGTTCTTGCGTGGTTCGAGCGTGCCGACGAAGAGCAAAAAATGTTCGGGTAAGCCCAGGCGTTGACGAACCGCCTGTGCCTCGGCTGTTGGTATGGGGCGAAAGCGCGTATCAACTGCCGGGTAGAGTAAGCGGATGCGCCGGTTGGGAATGCCGTACAGACGACCAAGATCGCTAGCCGTTGCTTTTGAGTCAACAACGATCAGATCGGCCCGTTGGAGTGATCGTGGGACGGCGGTACTCAGGTAGCGACGGAGCTTTGGCTCGGCGCAGCCTGGTTCGACCAGAAAGGTCAGATCGTGGATGGTAAGAAGGGTACGTGCCCGGGTCGGTGGTAATACGAAATCGGGGGCATGCACCACATCGAGCGGTCCGATCAGCCATTCAATCCGAAGTGGTAAACGTACACGTTGCCAGAGAATGGTCAGGAGTCGTGGAGTGATCGGGAGCGGTCGTAATCTGATATTGTGATACGTGGCTGCGAGTTGTTGCGCGTAGTGAACAAATGGTCCTTGCTGATCAAGACCGGTAGCCGCATAGAAGAGCTGAAATGAGAGTTCGGGATCAGACTGAGCGGCTGCACGGACCAATTCACGAGTATACCGCCCTATTCCGGCGCCCTGCCAGATGCCCGCTGTATAATCGATACCGATGCGCATGGCTTATTTTCGTCGGCTAAACAGGTAGAGGATGAAGCCAAAAATCACGATGCTCCAAAAGTTGATCAGTCGGTCTAGCAGCGTAACAGCACTGCCTAAACTAGCCGCGATCCCAAACAGTGTCAACACGACCGTAATCGTTCCTTCTACCACCCCCAATCCGGCCGGTGTGATGGGCAGTGCGGTCAGCAGCGATGAGGCCAGGGCGACAAAGATGATCGCAGCCAGGGTTAAGTTGAGGCCGGTATGATCCAGTGACTGAATGACAAACCAGAGCCGAAATCCTTCGAGGGTCCAGATTGCAGCGGTGAGCACAAACAGCCGCGGTAAGATGGCAGGGGTAAACGATGTCAGAGCCGAGTGCTCGAAGTTACCGTACACGCGGTGCAGACGACGCGGAATGAACCAACGGATTTGCGGGCCAAGCCAGCGCATACCGATCAGCCCGCCGATAATAATGACAACAAGCAAACCGCCGAATCCGAAGACGATCTGCGTGCCTTCAGGCATATGAGTGCCAAACGTGAGAAAGCCAGAAAGGACGAGTAAGCTGAACAGACCGATCATGTCGAGCAAGCGTTCGGCAAAAATCGTCCCAAACGTCGCCGAAAACGAAACATTGCCATTATGTTTCAATAAATAGCTGCGGTACGCATCACCCAATTTTGCCGGCACAATACAGTTCGCGAACCACGAAAGATAGATATATTCGATCAGCGCGGGCAATGACGCCCACGAATGGCGGCCACGCTCTACCAGTACGCCAGCATTGATCAAGAGCATGCGCCAGCGCAGTGCACGTAGCGGGAAGGTGAGGTAAAAGACGATCAAACCAGTACCGAGCAGCCACGGATTGGCCGAGCGCATATATTGCCAGGTCGCTGAAAGGTCGATATCGAGGCTGCGCACCGCAAAGATAATGATAGCAATAGCGATGCCGAAGGAGATTAATGTTCGTGGCTGGCGCAGACGCTGACCAAGCGAAAACGTTTCTCGATCACCATCATGCTTTCTACTATCTTCAGGTGTTCCGGAGACCGGTGTTGGTTGATCGCTCATAGTCAGGTTAGCCTTCCCGAACCTGTCAGGCGTTTCGTTCACTTCTGACATAATCGTACTCGATGGTACCACACATGTGCAACCCGATCAGGTGTCCTGTGCGCATTCTATGCAATACCACTCCCAAAACCGGCTTAGCCCCTCTTCAATAGCGACGGTTGGCGAAAAGCCGAGAAGTTGGTGAGCTTTCGTTGTATCGGCATAGGTGATCGGTGGTTCGGTGGCCGGTAATGGCTTGATCTCGATCCGGGCCGGATAGCCGGTAATCTGTTCAAGCAGCGTGACAAAATGACACATTTCGACCGGTTGTGAGTGGCCAAGATTGAATATTTCGTAGGCATGCGGTCGGTCAAGTGCATGAATAACACCACTGATAATGTCATCGATGTAAGTGTAGTCACGGAAGAGCTTTTCGCCACCATTGAACAGCGTAATGGGCTGACCGCGCACCATGCGTTCGACAAACAGGTATGGGGTCATATCAGGGCGGCCTCGGGGTCCATAGACGGTAAAAAAGCGCACGACGCTGGTTGGTACCCCGTACAGGCTATGAAAGGTATAGGCCAGCACCTCAGCTGCTTTTTTCGTTGCAGCATACGGTGACAGAGGTCGGTCGGTCGTGTCATCTTCGCGAAACGGGACGCGATTGGTCTTACCGTACACCGATGACGTTGACGCCAGGATCAGATTTTCAACTCCAGCGCGCCAGGCCTGATCAAGAATGACCAGGCTCCCACCGATATTCACGGCTTCGTAGAGCTGTGGATTGGCGATTGAGGGGCGGGGGCCGGGCATTGCTGCCAGGTGAACGACAAACCGTGGTCGATAACGGGCAAAGATCATTGCTACCGTATCGGCGTCGCGGATGTCACCTTCGATGAGGGTAAATCCAGGTTGTTGCATCGCCCCCATGAGGTTACGACGCTTACGGTGGGGGCTGTAGTAATCGGTGAAATTATCCAGACCGATTACCTGCTCACCACGTGCCAGTAAGCGATCAACCAGATGGCTTCCGATAAAACCGGCTGCACCGGTGACGAGATAAGTCATAACTCCTCTTTGGGTTTTGGTAGTATGGTGTTGCCCGTATTAAGTGTTGCCAGCAAAGCGATCACAACACCGAATTGAATACCCATATTTAAGACGTGCAAATTCTCAAAGAGATTGTGACCGTTCAGTGCACCCACTACACCTGTTCCACCAAGGATGATTCCGCGGATCAATGCATGATGCGTTTGTTGTGCTGCTCGGATGATACAATACCAGATGCTGCCGATAAAGCCCCAATATGCGCTGAAACCGATAAGACCACTCTCAGCGGCGATGTGCAGGTAGTAGTTGTGGGCATGACCTCGAGAATGATACCATGGCTTGATCCAGGTCGGGGTTGATCCACTGTAGGTCGGGCGCTCGTAGGCGATACTAAAATTGCCAGGCCCAATCCCCAAGAGTGGTCGTTCCTGGAGCATCCGCCATGCCGCATGCAGGTGAGCCATCCGTTCGACAATGGCGAAGTTTGAGGGTGTAATTTCAACATGACGGGGATCGAATAGGCGCAAATTATCGGTGATTGACGTAATGCGATTGCTCAATGCTGGTGGCAGAATCCCACTTTGCAGCAACAGAATGCTACTTATGCTTATCAGCAATACGGTTATTCCGGTGCGGATAACCATCGTGCGGCCGTAGCGTCCGGCAAAGACGATAGCCGTTATCAGCCCACCGATCAGGGCACCGAGCCATCCACCGCGTGAAAAACTCGTGAGTAGTCCGCCAAGCAGGCTGCCGGCGGCAATACCGAGTGCACAAAGGATAGGCCAAAATTGCGAAGGGCGGGGGCGGGTTTCAATCAGAGCCACGATCAGCCCGACCGCCAGTGGCCATGCCTGATTCATGTAGCCGGCAAACGAATTGGGTTGCCCGATAGTACCGTATGCCCGTACTCTGCCCCCAGCGATAGCAAAGCTTTCAGGCCCGATTCCGGTGAGAAACTGTCCAATACCAATCAGTGCCGTGATGCCAGGCGCGACCAGTAAACAGGTGATCAATACCTTCCGACGCCAGGATATGCGCGATGGGTCTTGAAGCACCCAAACAGTTGCCGTATAGATCAGCAGTACCGTTGTCCAACGCAGCGTCTCTTTTAAGGCTTCGCTCCGACTCAGTGGTGTTGTAGCCGCCGAGAGCGCCAGCATCCAGATAAAGATCACCAGCGCAATACCAGGAGGTTTCAGGGCAGGCCAGGGTTGGCTGAGCTGCCTGAACAGACTCAGCAGCACCACGATCAAACAGGCCTGCGTGACACTCAGCCCGCCAGGGAGCGTGACTAATTGCTGAAAGGGAACAGAGAGGACGGCCAGTGCAACAGGCCAGACCGGATCACAGATTGCTAATCCCAGAGCGGTAATACTCAGCAGCCAGCTCGCTGCCACCAGCGGCGGGGTGAAGGCGAGGAGCAGACCTGCTAACCCCGCGCCGATCAGCCATATCCATCGTTGATCTGCTCGATACGCTATCGAAAACAACTGCATTACCAGGCACCACGACCGGACAGAATTGCCGGAATGACCATCATCAAGATGCGGAAATCGAGACTCAATGACCAGTTCTCGGCGTAGTAAATATCAAGCCGCACCTGCTCGTCAAAGGAGATTTCACTACGTCCCAGCGCTTGCGGAAGGCATGCCAACCCGGGAAGTACTGCCAATCGGCGATGATGCCAGGGTTCGTAGCGAGCCACCTCCTCCGGTAATGCAGGTCGTGGGCCGATCAGACTCATATCACCGCGGAGTACATTATACAGTTGCGGTAGTTCATCAAGGCTGGTGCGCCGTAGCCAGCGCCCGATCCGCGTTACCCGTGGATCGGCGCGTATCTTGAACAAGGGGCCATCAGCTTCATTGTAGTGAAGCAATTCCTTGCGCCGTTGTTCAGCATCAGGCACCATGGTGCGAAACTTGTAGCAGGTGAAGAGTTTCCCGTTTTTGCCAACCCGTTGCTGGCGAAAGATAATTGGACGTCCTGAGTCGAACCAGATGAGAAGCGTAATAACAATTGCCAGCGGAATCGTGATCGGTAAACTGATCAACACGACCGAGAGATCGAACATTCGTTTCAGAGCCAGGTTCAGGCCTTGAAGTTGAACCGCTTTTGGTTGGAGCAGGGGGATACCGCTCAAGTGCATAATGTCAACGCGGTCGAAGCTGAGCTGGTATATGTCGGGGGCTATCTGATATTCAACGTCGAGTTGCTGGCAGCGGGCGGCCAATTCGGGTAATCGTTCGTATTCCCAAAATGGTAGGGCAATGATGACATGTTGAATGTCCTGTTGGAGGACGACGGTTTCAAAATCGTCGAGATCACCGAGGTATTGAAAGACACGTGCTCGATTACCGGCAATAATTGGCTGATCGCTGAGATAGCCAACAAGCGTATAACCGATACCCGGTGAAGCAGTCAGTGATTGCATGACCAACTGACCGAGACCAGTGCCCCCTACCACCAGTACTCGTTCACGGCCAAGACCACGAGACCA
>Ga0308419_1002702_pt1 | contig 11367 bp, 13 predicted proteins | sample HotsprSampleMS50_FD_203674 | JGI IMG/M metagenome (GOLD analysis project Ga0308419, IMG submission 203674) | Hot spring phototrophic mat microbial communities from Mushroom Spring, Yellowstone National Park, Wyoming, United States - 20090730_MS50 ... | reverse complement strand
GAGCCAGAGGATAGCGGTTCCCGCAGGCGTGCCTATGGCTATCAACGATCCTCTTACGGTGGTGGTTATGGCTAACAACAATTACCCCAATGGCGAAGGCGGTTACGGCTCCTCCCAGTCGGGGAGGGATGGCGACTACCGAGATTCTTCCTATGACGATGGTGGCTATGGCTCCTTGCAGTCCGAAAGTAGCTACCAAAGCTCATCCTCCAGTTCAGAGGAGTCTGCTTATGTCGTCAGCAGTAGTAGTGAGGAGCACACCACAGGTTATAGATACAGCGAATCAGTAATTCCTGTGGGTCGCCGTGTGTTTGTGTTGGGGGCAGTGAGCGATAGCTCAGGTATGGCGTTGATCAGCAAACCCTCTGATTCCAAGTACAAGTACATAATATCCACCAAATCAGAGGAGCAGGTGGCAAAAGAGGCAAGGGGATCAGCTAATACAGCTTTTTATGGAATGCTTGCCAGTTTTGCCATTAGTTTTTTGTTGGTATTTTTTGGCTTGCTCAGCAGTACCCCCACTCCGCCTAGGCGTTAAACTTGCGAAAAACTAGGGTAACATTATGTCCGCCAAAGCCAAAGGAATTGGAAATAGCGATATGAATGGGGGCATGGCGCGCGTGGTTGGGCACATAGTCCAAGTCGCACTCGGGATCGGGGTTGGTGAGGTTGATGGTAGGGGGTGCACAGTCATTGGCGATCGCCAAAACCGTTGCCACCGCCTCAATGCCCCCTGAACCGCCTAATAGATGTCCTGTCATGGATTTAGTGGAACTGACCATCAGTTTGTAGGCGTGATCCCCGAATACAGTCTTGATTGCTTTGGTTTCCGCACTGTCATTGACTGGGGTACTCGTACCATGGGCATTGATGTAATCCACCTGATCGGGAGTAATTTGGGCATCTTTTAGTGCCAAAGCCATCGCCCGCGCCGCTCCCTCGTGGTCTGGGGGAGGAGAAGTGATATGGTAGGCATCGCAGGTCATAGCATAGCCAATGATTTCCGCATAGATTTTTGCCCCACGGTTTAGGGCATGTTCTAGACTCTCTAGCACCAACACTCCTGCCCCTTCGCCCATGACAAAACCATCCCGATCTCTATCAAAAGGGCGGGAAGCTAACTCTGGCGTCTCATTGCGCTTACTCATGGCTTTGCAAGCCACAAAACCCGCAATCCCCAACGGGGTAATTGCCGCCTCTGTGCCACCACACACCATAGCTTGGGCATAGCCCTGCTGGATCAACCTAAAGGCATCGCCAATGGCATTGGAGCCTGCGGCACAGGCTGTGACTGTACAGCAGTTGGGACCTTTTGCCCCAATCTGGATCGCTGTCAACCCCGCCGCCATATTGGCAATCATCATGGGAATCATAAACGGGCTACAGCGGCTCCCTCCCTTGGTGCGCAAAATCTCGTGCTGATCTTCCATCACTTTGAGTCCACCAATGCCAGTGCCCAACAGGACACCCACTTGATGGGCATTGAGATCAGTAATTTTTAGGCCAGAGTCGGCTACTGCTTGCATGCTGGCGCAGACGGCATACTGGGCAAACAAGTCCATGCGCCTAGCTTCTTTGCGGTCGAGGTAGAGCAGGGGATCGAAGTTTTTTACTTCCCCCGCAATTTGGCACTCTAAACCGCTGGGATCAAAGTGGGTGATGCGGGCAATACCACTTTTCCCCGCTTGCAAACCCTGCCAGTAGGTGTCTAGATCGTTGCCGATAGGGGTAACTGCTCCCAGCCCCGTTACCACCACCCGCCGTTTCTGGGAATCAGTCATCCCAATTTATTGCACACCTTGTGGTCAATGTACTCGACAGCATCGGATACGGTGCGGATTTTTTCCGCATCTTCGTCGGGGATTTCAATGTTAAAAGCCTCTTCCAGCGACATCACTAGCTCTACTGTGTCTAGGGAGTCAGCTCCCAGATCGTTTTGGAAATCGGCTTCAGGTCTAATCTCCTCGATCTTTTTGCCCAGCTTTTCGGCTACGATTTCTTGGACTTTGGTCAGTGTTTCGCTCATTCTGCAGTTACTATCTACTCAATAGGTCAGCTTCCATATCTTACTGGATTTGGTGCTCATTTGGACGGTGATTTTAGCGCAAGGCGATCTAAAGCCCGCTTTCCTCCCCATAAAGCTACAATCTGGTCATCGTAGTTGTCAGCGGCGGCAAGGACAGCGGTTACAGCATTCTGCAGTTTTTGGCGATCGCAACTGGAGCCAATGATCGTGCTGTGCAGGCGAATATTGCCAAAGTCATCGATACTGAATACCCCAAACTGGGACTGGGCATTTTCCGTTAGCAAAAAGTGCATCAAGTCGGGGGTCATTTCCGCCTCAGTTACCACGAAAGAGGAAGTGGCAATGATTGTTTCTGTCTCTCCCCAAGCCATCACTTCCACTGTGGCGATCGCCGATCCCAAAGGAATAGAAAAAACGGGCAGATCGGCAAAGGGACGGTGTACTACAGGAAACAGCTCGTACAACCAACGCTCCACTTTGGCGTAGCAGGCGGATTGGGCAGGGGTAGCAAACTTAATGGGCATAACCTTCGGACAAAGCTAGTCTTGGCATTATGCAATAATCAACCTAACTTAGCAGTAAAGTTGATCACTGAACAATGGCAGGCAAATCCATTCCCTCAGAGACTCGCCGCCAGATACTAGTGCGGGATGGGGAGCGGTGCTTTCGCAAGGGGCACAGCCGTTTTCTCACCTATCAACACCAGTTTTTGGCAGAGATGACCTGCCTGCCCCAGCTTTGACTGCGGACTATAATTTGACTATACTAGAAAAACTCTAAAGTAGCTCTAACACCTGATGGTAAAACTGCGTCTGAAACGATTTGGGAAGAAGCGCAATCCCAGCTATCGCATTGTAGCTATGCATGCCACCTCCAAAAGGGACGGGGAAGCTCTAGCAGAGTTGGGTATCTACAACCCACGCACAAAAGAAACCCGCCTTGATGTGCCAGCGATCCAGAAACAGCTCCAGTGTGGCGCTCAACCTACGGACAGGGTGCGACGCATTTTGGAAAAAGCCCAAATCCTACCTCCCGTAGATCGCACTACTTTACCTCCTAAACCTCCCAAGTCCGCTAGCAAGTCTGCCTGATGCCTGCCAACCCTACCCCCAGTGCTGTGGTTGCTGACAACTATAATAAACTTGTGCGCTTTCTGCTCCAGCCTTTGCTCGACCACCCCGATTCCCTGCGAGTGGATGCGGAAGTAAACGCCAGTGCTACCAAAGTGTGGCTGAGGGTGGCGATCGCTCAGGCTGATCGGGCTAGGATACTCGGCAAGGGGGGTAAAACCATGCAGACCATTCGCACTATCCTCCAAGCCGCCGCCAAAAATTTGGGACAAAGCCTTACACTGGAGCTGTATGAAGCAGGGCGAAACTAGCGCAGAGATTATCTGTATTGGTACGGAGCTACTGCTGGGAGAAGTTCTCAACACTAATGCTCAGTATCTGGCACAGGAGTTGGCAAAGCTGGGAATTCCCCATCACTACCAAACAGTAGTAGGAGACAACCAAGAGCGCATTCACAAAGCCCTAGCCATTGCCTGCAGTCGGGCTAATTTCATTATTACCACAGGGGGTTTGGGACCAACTCCCGACGATCTCACCACTGAGGCGATCGCCAGTTTTTTCCATACTCCTCTGGTGGAGCACCCCGACATTTGGCAGAAAATCCAAGCCATGTATGCCGAGACAGGTAAGCAAGTCACGGCCAACAATCGCAAGCAAGCCTTCCTACCAGAGGGGGCGCAGGTGCTTCCCAATCCCGTAGGCTCTGCCCCCGGCATGATCTGGCAAGTTTACGACAACCTGCTGATTATGACTTTCCCAGGGGTTCCTGAGGAACTGCAGGCTATGTGGCAACAGGTCAGTGTCCCCTACCTACGCCATAGAGGGTGGGGGCAACAGACCTTTTACTCGCGGGTGCTTCTATACTGGGGTATTCCTGAAGCTGCCCTCGCCCAAAAAGTCGAGCGGTTCCTTGCCCTGTCCAATCCCACTGTTGCTCCCTACGCCAATTACGGTCAGGCGCGCCTGCGTATCACCGCTCGGGCAAACAGCATAGCGGAAGCCCAACAGCTCATTGCCCCTGTGGAGCGGGAAATCCGAGCGCTCACGGGAGCTGATTGCTATGGCACAGACAATGACACCCTTGCCAGCGTGGTGGGCGGTTTGTTACAGCAGAGAGGAGAGACCTTGGCGATCGCTGAATCCTGCACTGGGGGATTGCTGGGGGAGATGATCACGGAAACCGCTGGCAGTTCCGCATACTTCATGGGCGGAATAGTTAGCTACAGCAACCAAGTAAAAAGCGATGTGCTGGGCGTTTCCCCTCAGGCTTTGCAAGCCCATGGGGCGGTCAGTGCTGAAGTTGCCCAACAGATGGCTCGGGGCGCACAACGCCTGCTCAAGTCCGATTGGAGTCTGAGTATTACAGGGATTGCTGGACCAGGGGGCGCAACGCCCAATAAGCCAGTGGGGTTGGTTTATATCGCTCTTGCCGATCCACAGGGAGAACGGCAGGTATGGGAACATCGTTTTAATCCCTCTCGGGGCAGAGATTGGATTAGGAGAGTGAGTGCCTGCTCCGCCCTAGACCATTTAAGAAGAAGATTTGTTATGATAGATGACAATCATTAAATTTGTTTACGGAGTCAGTTGCTGTGAGGCTCATAAAAAAGGTTCTTAAGAAACTAGGCGAAATTTTGGATCGCATTGCTGAAGCCCTCTTGGGCAGAAATCAGCCCGTTCCCCAACCCGTGCCTATTCCAGTAAAGCACAAGTAAACAGCGCACCTGAAAACAGTTTTACTTAACTCTGGTTGGTGGGTAAGCTAGGCTAAACTTGCACAGCTAGACTTTAGAAAGCCTAGTTTTATGGCTAGATACACCTACTATTACTTGATCAGGGCAGAAAAGGAGCGACTGCCAGACATTGTGGCAGAGGTTTTGCAAGACTGCACCCTCAGTATTACCTACAAGTCCGAGGACTATGTTATGGCGCAGGAGCCGATTGGGCAAAAGCCTTTTAATCAACTGGTCAAGGTAGAGGTGCTGATTCACAAGTCAGACATGGACAGAGACAAAGTTAAGCTGACCTGTGTTACCAAAAACGGAGAATTACAACTGCAAAGTCAAAACCACTGCCAGCACATGGCGTTAAAATTGCAAGAAGTTTTTCGCCACACTCCCAAGTGGCAATTTGTGGAACAGCTAAATGGCTAGCGATCGCCAAGTTTTTTGTGAAAATCGCCAAGCGCGCTTCAATTATGAAATTCTAGAAACCTACGAAGCTGGACTAGAGCTACGGGGTACAGAAGTAAAATCCATCAAAGCAGGACAAGCCAATCTGCAAGATGCTTACGCTCTAGTGCGCAATGGGGAAATGATGCTGATCAATATGTATGTGGCACCCCACCAGACAACAGGCAAGTATTTTAACCATGAGCCGCGCCGCACCCGTCGACTACTCATGCACAAGAGTGAAATCCGCAAGCTCGGCGGCAAGGTGAGTCAAAAAGGATTGACCCTAGTACCTCTGCGCCTCTACTCAGAAAAAGGCTGGATCAAAGTGGCGATCGCCCTAGTGCGTCCCAAGAAACTGCACGACAAGCGGGAGGACATCCGCAAGCGGGAAGATCAGCGGGAAATGGCACGGGCAATGAAGCGCTAGGGAGCAAGAGCATTGCCTCGCAGGAGGCTTCCGATGGTTTTAGCAGTGATTTTCAACTGCACTAAGGGATTGGCGGGAACTACGGTCTTGTAAAGATAGCTGTCAAAGGTGAGCCTTTGTACATCCTTGTCATCGCACATTTCCACAAATGCCTCACGGGTGGCATCGGAGCTATAAAACACCCTCTGCAAAATGTCGAGTACGGTGTAGGTCAGCCCATACTTCTTGTCCCAGCGTTTGAGATATACCTTTAGGTCTGCCTCACTGGGAATGCTCTGTCCATGGTGGGAAAATTCGGCGATCACCTCAGCGCACATCCTACCCGATTTAGCGGCAAAGTAAATACCTTCCCCACTGGACTTGGTCACATACCCTGCCGCATCCCCCACTAGGGCAATTCTGCCGATCACCCGACGGGGGCGGGGGTGTTCAGGGATGGGGTGTGCCTCAATTTTGATCACTTCACCCCCCGCAATGCGTTCTTTGGCTCTGGCTTTGATCCCCGCCTGCAATTGCTTGATCTGCTTTTGGTTGGCATGCATGGTGCCTGTGCCCACCGCCACATGGTCATACTTGGGAAACACCCACGCATAAAAATCAGGGGAGACATCCTTCCCTACATACATCTCGGCGCGATCGCGGTAGTACTCCATCTTGTCGTCGGGGATGCGAATGCGCTCCTGAAAGGCGATAGCATAGTTGTAGTTCCCCGCACCCATTTGCTCCGCCACCACCGAATTGGCTCCATCAGCACCAACGATCACATCCACTTCCAAACTGCGCCTCACTCCCTGCCCATTGCCACTGGCAAAGTCGGTATAGTGAATGGTGTAGGGTTGCTGAGTAGTGCGGTGATCAGGGGGAATGTCAATGCCAATGACCCGCCCGTTGATCAGCACCGCCCCCAAGTCCTTAGCCCGATGGCGCAAAAAGCTATCCAGCACCTCACGGCGGCACATGCCAATATACTCCGCAGGGTTTTCTAATTTGATGTCCACTTCCCGATTACTGGGAGAAATCATCTTCATCTGGCGCACTTGGCGATCAATGATGTGCTGGGGCAGGTCAAACTCCGACACCATACACAGCGGGATCGCTCCGCCACAGGGCTTGGCATTATCTAACTTGCGCTCAAACAAATAGGTTTCAATACCAGCTTTGGCGAGGGTTTCGGCACAGCAGGAACCCGCAGGCCCACCCCCAACTACAGCAACGCGTAAACTCAAAATAATTCTCCTAAAAACTTACCTTTCAGTTATGCTAACATCCCTCATCTGATACATTTACGCTGAACTTTCCTGTTCGCTTGCGTGGTGTAGCCACACATTACTGCTCAAGAAAGCAACAATTGCATCCTGCCCATCACTGGACAAGAAGGCGGTATCCCGCAAAGCTTTAGATAAATTATCCAAAGCGCTTGGTTTCTTTCTTCTTTTCTTGGCAACCCTTGCGATCGACTCAAGAATCGAAAAGAAACCAGACTTATTATATCACTGTTTTTTCGGACTAAAGACGAAATGATACATGTCTCATACTGAATACAGTGTACAATTTGTTCAGTATAGTTCAGTGTTTCTTGGATTAGAGGAAGCTCTCCTTAGAGGGAGACCGCTGGGTTTGTGAAGATAATGTTGCAGTTGCCCTTGCGCTTGCTTGAAGCCCGATTGTGCTAGGCTGGTTGCCATGATTGATTTCTCTTTGGCAAATTATCTGAGCGATCGCCAAGTTTTAGTGGAGCAGGCGCTTTCTGAGGCGCTGACGGTCAGTTTCCCTGAACAAATTTATGAGGCGATGCGCTACTCCCTGCTGGCGGGGGGCAAACGCCTAAGACCGATCCTATGTCTAGCATCCTGTGAGATGGTAGGGGGAGAAATAACCGATGCCCTCCCCACTGCCTGCGCCTTGGAAATGATCCACACTATGTCCCTAATCCATGACGATCTGCCCGCTATGGACAATGACGACTTTCGCCGTGGCAAACCCACCAATCACAAAGTGTTTGGTGAGGCAATGGCGATTTTAGCGGGGGATGGACTGTTGGCTTACGCCTTCGAATGTATTGCCAATACAAAGGGAGTACCGAGCGATCGCCTCCTGCGGGTAGTCCAGATCGTAGCCCATGCCGCTTCCCACCATGGACTGGTAGGGGGTCAAGTGGTGGACTTGGCAATGGAAGGCAATCCCCATGTGGACGAGAGTATTCTGCACTACATCCACACCCACAAAACTGGGGCATTGCTCAAAGCCTGTGTGCTGAGCGGTGCAGTGCTGGGCGGAGCCTCCCCAGAGGATTTGCAAGATTTAGGCGTGTATGCCGAAAACATCGGATTAGCATTTCAGATCATAGATGACATCCTCGACCTCACCGCCACCACGGAACAGTTGGGCAAAACCGCAGGCAAGGACACCAGAGATGATAAAGTGACCTATCCTAAACTGTGGGGCATGGAAGCATCCCAACAAAAGGCACAGGCTCTGGTTACCGAGGCAAAAGATAGACTAGCTAAGTACGGGGAACGGGCAGTGCCCCTGCAGGCATTGGCAGACTTTGTCATCCAGCGCGATCGCTGACTATGGAGGCTAGAATTCAGCTTACTAGCGCAGGAGCCCCGCACTGGGGTCGGGAGGAATGCGCTCTGATGAATCATAATAGAGCTATGACCCAAACCTTAACCCTTTCCTGTAAACTCAAGGTAACACAAGCTCAAACAGCGAAACTCTCCGCTACCCTTTCTGCTTTCACACAAGCACTCAACTGGGTCAATGCCCACACCCCAGCCAAGATAGCCAACGCCATCAAACTCCAGTCCCTTTGCTACTACGAAGTTAGAGCACGCTTTGGCTTGTCCAGCAACTTGGCACAGCAAGTATGCCGCAGACAGGGCTACCGAAAGCCCGCACTCTATGCGTCAGCATGAGGGCGGGTAGTTTACGAGCCTGCCCCTATGGCTCTGACAAAAGTCTTCGTAACTACATAGTCGGGCGGTATTTAGTCTCAGTGAGCTGGTAGAGCTGGCGCCAGATCAGCCGATTCAGCACCACCACATACAAGCTCATCATACCGATCCCCAAGGTAATTTTTGCCCAATCTCCCGTGTTAGTGGCTTCGGCAATGTACTCGCCTAAGCCAGTTGCCGCTAGGCGGCGATCGCCCCAAAATACAATCTCCGACACAATGCTAGCATTCCATGCCCCACCGCTGGCGGCGATGCCCCCTGTTACCAGAGCGGATGAGATACCAGGGATAATCAACTTTTTCCACAACTGCCAACCTTTGAGACCTACATTTGCCGCCATCTCTCGCAGATCGTTGGGAATACTGGAGGCTCCAGCGATGGCATTGAATAGAATGTACCACTGTGCTCCCAAAGACATCAAAAACAGACTGCCAAACTCAATACTAATTCCAGTTTTGATGAAAAACACAGTGGCAAAAGGAAAGGCAAAATTGGCAGGGAAGGAAGCCAGAAACTGCACCACAGGCTGAACTAGGGGGGCAAGGCGAGGATTAAACCCAATTGCCACCCCCACGGGAGTCCAGATCAGAGTGGACACTACCACCATCACCGCCACGCGCAAGAAGGTGATCATGCCCAATCCAAACACCTTGACCACTTCCCAGATGCCTACAGTAGATAAGACGAAATTTAATCCCAAAGCCACCAGTCCTCCACTGATCAGCAGAAGTACAAAGTTGTACAGTTGATCTATCAGCTTCTCTAGTAGGGGATCAGTTTCCTTGGGCTGACGAGCAGGCATCAACTTGGACATACCGAAGTTAATGCCATCGGTTAGAGGCGTGGCAACTTGGGCAATGTAGCGGGGAATGCGCGCCGCCTTGAGAATATTCAACAGCCAAGATTTAGGCACTTCTGCCGCCGCACTCTGCTCCATGCGAAACTTGTCTGCCCAAGCAATCAAAGGTCGCCAAAATAGTTGGTCTACGGCAATAATTACCACTGCCATAGTCAGCACCGCATATCCCAGAGCCGCTAAATCCTCTTGGGCGATCGCCTTAGCCACATAGGAGCCAATACCTAGCAGAGTGTATTCCTGATTGAGCACACTGATAGCCTCACTCTCTGCCACAAAAAACCAGCCCCCGCCAAAACTCATCATGGCATTCCACAGCAGACCAATAGCTGAACTGGGCACTTCCAAATTGATGAATCTTGCCCAACGGGAAAGTTGATAGAGTCTGGTTGCCTCATCCAACTCCTGCGGAATTGTGCGCAGAGATTGGTAAAACGAAAATGTCATATTCCACGCTTGGCTGGTAAAAATGGCAAAAATAGAAGCCGCTTCCAACCCCATCAAGTTTCCTGGAAACAGGGCAATAAAGGCAGTGACGGTGATAGACAGGAAACCCAACACAGGTACTGACTGGAGAATGTCCAGCAGGGGAATCATCACCTTTTCTGCCCTAGGACTGTTGGCGGCAATGTAGCCGTAGATCAGGGTAAACACAAATGAGAAAAACAGGGCAATGAACATGCGCAAAGTAGAGCGTCCAGCATAGTAGGGCAGGGCAGTGGGACTGAGATCGATTTCTATCCCTGTATCGGGAGGTACAAAGCGCACATTGGCCCCCGCCCCAATGTGGGCTACCAGGGCAATTAAAATCAAACAGCCCAGAATTACAGCCACATCCGCTATGCCAAAGGGAAATCGCTTGAGAGCATCGGGGGAAGGGAAGGTGCGTCTCATCATGGGGCTGAAAATTGTAGTTTTTTTAACAGTTATCAAATACTACAGCACTGCCACCAGCATTTTGCCCTGTGCCCAAAGCGCCAAGCCTATTTAGCACTCTCAATTACATGATCCACCAAACCGTATTCCTTGGCTTCGGTAGCTGACATGAAGTAGTCCCGCTCCATGTCCCGCTCGATTTTTTCCAGAGGCATACCTGTACGCTTGGCATACTCTTGGTTGAGCATTTTCTTAACCCGCAGGATTTCCTTTGCTTCAATGGCAATGTCTGAGGCTTGTCCTCTGACCCCACCCATGGGCTGGTGGATCATAATGCGGGAGTGGGGTAAGGCATAGCGCTTGCCCTTGGTTCCTGCCATCAGCAAGAATGACCCCATGGAAGCCGCTAAACCTACGCAAATGGTCGCCACATCGGATTTGATATGTTGCATGGTGTCAAAAATTGCCATTCCCGCTGTCACCGTACCCCCTGGGGAGTTGATGTACAGCCGAATGTCTTTGGTAGGGTCTTCCGAGTCGAGATACAACATCACTGCCACCACTTGGTTGGCTAGCTCGTCGTCAATTTCCCGACCGATGAAAATGATCCGCTCCCGATACAAACGGTCGTAGATGCTGATCCAGTCTGTGTAGGGCGAACCAGGCATGCGGTAGGGTACTTTGGGAACTCCAATAGGCATAGCTTTTCCTTGGCAAAAATCTAGGAAGTCACTGCTGGCAGGGTTTTGGGCAGGTCTTTGCGGCTCTCCAGCACCTTGTCAATCAAGCCGTACTCTTTAGCATCTTGAGCGGTCATATAAAACAGGCGATCAATATCTTTCATGATTTTTTCTCGAGGCTGTCCTGTATTGTTTGCCAAAATCTCTACCATGGTGTCGCGGTTGCGCACCGCTTCCTTGGCTTGGATTTCAATGTCGGTGGCTTGCCCACGAGCATAGGACTTGGGTTGGCGCAGGACAA
>Ga0308419_1002695_pt1 | contig 11377 bp, 9 predicted proteins | sample HotsprSampleMS50_FD_203674 | JGI IMG/M metagenome (GOLD analysis project Ga0308419, IMG submission 203674) | Hot spring phototrophic mat microbial communities from Mushroom Spring, Yellowstone National Park, Wyoming, United States - 20090730_MS50 ... | reverse complement strand
GTTTGAGCCCTATATCTTCTGAGATAACTGTTCCTCCAGTAAGAATAGCAATGTCTTCAAGCATTGCCTTTCTTCTTTCACCAAATCCAGGAGCTTTTACTGCACATACCTGTAAGACTCCTCTTAGTTTGTTAACAACCAATGTGGCAAGAGCCTCGCCTTCTACATCTTCTGCAATTATTAAAAGAGGTTTTCCCATCCTTGCAATCTGTTCAAGAATGGAAAGAAGGTCTTTCATGCTTGAAATCTTTTTATCGTGAATTAAAACAAAGGCATCTTCAAGGATACATTCAAGTCTTTCGGGATCAGTTATAAAATATGGAGAAATATATCCACGATCAAACTGCATTCCCTCAACTATGTCAAGGGTTGTTGCCATACCTTTTGCTTCTTCAACAGTAATAACACCATCTTTACCCACTTTATCCATCGCTTCAGCTATAAGTTCACCAATGGAGGAATCATTATTGGAAGAAATTGTTCCAACCTGAGCAATCTCTTTTTTGTCTACAACAGGTTTCGATATCTTCTTTAATTCTTCTACAACTGCTTCAACAGCCTTATCAATACCTCTTTTAAGATCCATTGAATTTGCGCCAGCAGAGACATATTTAAGTCCTTCTTTATAAATTGCATAGGCTAATACTGTTGCAGTGGTTGTTCCATCTCCTGCTACATCTGAAGTTTTTGATGCCACTTCACGAACAAGTTGAGCTCCCATATTTTCAAAGGGATCTTTAAGGTCTATCTCTTTTGCTACTGTTACACCGTCTTTTGTAACATTAGGAGAACCAAACTTTCTCTCAATAACCACATTCCTTCCTCTTGGTCCCAAAGTTGCTTTAACTGCATCAGTTAAAATTGTTATTCCCCTTAAAACTGCTTGTCTTGCTGCATCTCCAAATATTAACTGCTTTGCTGCCATATCATCCCCTCCTTTTAAATTTTTATTTTTCTATGATTCCTAATATTTCTTCTTCTTTAATAATTAAATATTCAACATCATCGACTTTAATTTTTGAACCAGCATACTTGTCAAATAATACAGTGTCTCCGACTTTTACTTCTTTTACTTCTGAACCGATTTCAATGACTGTTCCTTTTTGTGGTTTTTCCTTTGCAACATCTGGAACATAAATTCCTCCTGGTGTTTTTTCAAGCTCCTCCGAGGAATACTTAACTACAACTCTGTCTTTTAATGGTTTAATCTTCATATCCTCCCTCCTTCTTTATTTTTATTTTGTTAGCAACTAATGTTATCGAGTGCTAATATAACCTGATTTAATAAATATAAGCAAACTTAAATTTAAAGATATATGGCTTTTTTATGACGATTTTTAGTAAATATCTTTAATTTTTTATTTTTTGCTCTATTTTGCTTGAAAAAATTTTCTCTTTTTATTGCAATTTTTTAATATTAAACTCAGGTCTATATTTATAAATCATAAATTTTTCTTATTTTAATTAACTTTTTAGGTGTTCACAAATTCGGATTTTGTAACGAACCTTTGATGAGACTTAAAAAATACAAAGCCTAACGACATTAAATGTCACTGTAAGATAAAGAAAGCCTTTCTTCAATCAGCAAATTTAGAAAACTTTTTATATATAAAAATTATATTATGAGTTTAATCAAGTAAATTGAGTAACTCGTTTGTTTTAGTTTCGAGATTTCTCAGCTTTTTTTTTGTTTCCTCAAGAATTTTCTTGGTTTCTTCGAGTTCATCGGCAACATAAAAACAGGCAAGTATAGCTGCTCTTAAAGGTGTAAGATTTGGATTTTGCTCATAAACTTTTCTAAGTTTTTCATCTATATAGGCAGCTAAACTTTCCACATATTCAGGAGGTTTTTCTCCTTTTATAGTATATTTTTGCCCTAAAATATAAACTTCAGTTTTATACATTTGACTCCAGATCGAGTTCTTTTAACAATTCTTCAATTTGTTTTTTTATCATTTCTCTCTCTGATTGCAAATTTTCTATTTCCTGATTTTTTGTTTTTATAATTTCCTCAAGATTTGCAATTCTTTTTTGAAGTTCTTCCTTTTCTGCTTTAAGCATTTTGATCTTATCAATAGCGAATTGAATTTTTTGGTCAATCATCGTTTTCCTCCTCTAATTTTTATTATTTGTGAAATTTTTTCGGGTGAAATAGTTTTATTTATTCTTTGATATTCAAAATATGAAACTAAAACCCTCTGTACATATGCCCGTGTTTCGCCATATGGAATATCCTCTATAAATTCGTCTATGCTATTATAATCAATATTTTTAATCCATAATGAAACCACATTTTCTCCAGCATTGTATGCAGCAACAGCAAAAGCTATATATCCAAATTCTTCAATTAGTTTTTTTAAATAATGAGTTCCTATGGTAATATTTTTCTCTGGATCAAAAAGTTCTTGTGCCTGCTGAATGTTTAACCCTATTCTTTTACCCTCTCTTTTTGCTGTATCAGGCATTAGTTGCATAAGTCCAATAGCTCCTGCAGGTGATATTGCAAATCTATCGAATCTTGACTCTTCTCTCATAATTGCAAAAATAAGATTTGGATCAATCTCAAATCTCTTAGAGACATTAGTTACAATTTCTCTATATGATTGGGGATATAAGAGTTCTTGATAATTAAATCTATTAGGGAATCTTGATATAAGTCTTACAGAAGTAGCATAATCTCCAAGATTGTAAAGTATTCTGCTGTAAAAAGGAATGTTTTCATTATCTTTATTATTTTTTATCAAACTTTTTAATTCTCTTAAAGCCTCTTCTTTAAAGCCTGCCTTTGAAAGTAATTCAACTCTTAAAGGAAAATTTTTATTGCTATTATTAAGAGATAATGGTTCCGGTATATATGTTATCTTTTCTTTTAAAAACAAAAGGTACGAATAAATATCTCCAGGTTGAAAGGATAGGGAGTATTGTTTTGTTGCAAAAACTCCCTTTCCTTCATTAGCTTTCTCTAACCAATAAATATACTTGAGTTTCCCATAGGATGAATAGAGTTCTTTAAAAATCTTCTTTGCTTCATCATATTGACCTGTTCTATAGTAAGTCCATCCTAAATACCACAATGCCTCTTCTTTATAAGAGGGATATAACTCAATGACTTTTTTTAATAAATTAATTGCTTTTTCTGTATCGCCTGTTCTTCTTATAATATTTGAATAGTTTATTAATAAGTCACCAATTCTCTGGTCTGCAGATTTAATATACTCTCTCATCTCTCTTTCAAAAGTAAAAAAATCTCTTGCCCGAAGGAGTGATCTGCCTCGCCAGTAGTTGTCTCCAAATTTTTTAAAAATTTCTGCACTTTCACTGTATCTTTTTTGCATAAAAAGGCTATAACCAAGGACAGATAAAATTTCCTCATTTTTTTGATTCTTTAATCTTAATAAAGCCTCTTTTAAATATTTTTCAGACTCTTTAAACATATAGGCATTGTTTAATGCCTTTGCTTTAATTATTAAATCATTTATAGTTATGTCTTCCTTTGACAGTTCTTTTTCAGCTTTATCAGCAAAAGATGAAGATGTTAAAAATATCTCTTTAAATAACTTTTTTGACTTTTCAAGATTTCCCTTTTCTTTTAAATACTGAGCAAACTCAAACTTTACTGCTAAATCTTCAGAATAATCATTTATATATGTTTGATAAAACCTTTCAATATCGGTGATATTTAATTTACTAAAAATTTTTATTTCCTCTCTTCTTACATCTTTTAAAATAGAGGAGGATGGATAATTTCTTTTAATTTCCGATAAATCCATAAGTGCTTCATTATATTGCCCAAGTCCAATATAACTTTTTGCTCGCCAAAAGAGGATATAGTCTCCAATTTCTTTTAATTGTGGTAATGCCTTTGTAAAATTTTTTTCAGCAAGTGAAAAATTTCCTAAATCTAATGCTCTTTTACCTTCTATAAGATAGTTTAAAGCAGGAAACTCAGATAATATTGAAGATGGCAGACTAATCATCAACAAAAGTATAAATAATAACAAACAGTTTTTCTTCATTTTATACCTATTCTATTGAGATAAAATTCATAATTTTTTCTAACATCTTCTATGTTATCTCCACTGAACTTTTCTAAAAAAGTCTGAGCTAAAGACCATGCAAGGACTGCTTCTCCGATTACACTCGCAGCAGAAACTGCGCATATATCAGACCTTTCATAGGCTGCATCAACCCTCTCTTTTGTAAATACATCTATTGATTTCAAAGGTTTTCTTAATGTTGGAATAGGCTTCATTGTAGCTTTGATAACGATTGGCATGCCATTACTCATGCCACCTTCTATTCCACCCATGTGATTTGTCTTTCTATAAAAAAAACCGTCATAAAAAATCTCATCCATAACTTCAGAGCCGAATTTTTTTGAAATATCAACTCCATCGCCTATTTCTACTGCCTTTATTGCTTGAATGCTCATAAATGCTTGAGCTATAATGCCATCAAGCTTTCTATCCCAATGAACATAACTGCCAAGACCTGGTGGAACACCAACTGCAAAAACTACAAATCTTCCACCAAGGCTATTGCCATTCTTTATTGCTTCATCAATTAATTCTATCATTTTATTTTCAATTTGAATGGAAGGGCATCTAACCTTTGAAGATTCAGCCTTTGTATGAAGTTCTAATAAATCATCTTCTTTTAGTTGGGAAATTTCAATCTCTAAATTTACAGAACCAATTCCACATACAAAACTTCCAATAAAAATATTAAACTCTTTTAAAAATTTTTTTGCTACAGCCCCTATTGCAACCCTTATGGCAGTTTCTCTTGCTGAAGAACGTTCAAGTACATTTCTTATGTCAGAATGTCCGTATTTTAAAAATCCTGCTAAATCTGCATGACCTGGTCTCGGCTTTGTAATAGGTGTTATAGAACCTTCAAATTGACTTTCAGAATTCATTGTCTTTTCCCAGTTATTCCAATCTCTATTTTTAATATATAAAGCTATAGGTGAACCGATAGTTTTACCCCATCTTATTCCTGAAAGAATCTCTACTTCATCAGATTCTATTTTCATTCTTCCACCCCGACCATATCCACCTTGTCTTCTTTTGAGGTCAATGTTGATATCATCTTTAGAAATAAAAAGTCCTGCAGGCATACCTTCTATTATGCCTACAAGACATTTACCATGAGACTCCCCTCCACTAAGAAATCTAAGCATAGCCCTATTTTAAATTATATTTACCTTTTTTTTCATCAGCAAAATAAACTAATTTTTTCCCTCCTAAATGCATTGGGATAGTATCTTCAATCCACATTTTTTTCTTGAAAAGTTCTTCATTCGCTGTACTCAAAAGAACCTCTGATAGAAAACCATAGCACTCACCTGCATCTATTGTTTGAACTAATTTGCATTCAATAAATCCTGCACAACCATCTATCAAAGGGGCAGATATTTTTTGAGCTTTTATTTTCTTCAACCCAGCTTCTTTAAATTTATCAACTTTTCTACCAGTCTTACTACCACAAATCCAAATTGCCTTTTCCATTTTTTTTGTTGGGATGTTAATTGCAAATTCTCCTGTTTCCATAATTAATTCTGCTGTATAATGCTCCTTTGATACAAAAACAATAACCATTGGTGGTTCCTCTGAAGCAGGAGTTGCCCAAGCACAGGACATAACATTTTCCCTCCCTTCTTTACCAATAGATGTAAGAAGAAATACTACCTTAGGATGAAGCAGTCGATAAAATTCTTCCTTAAGAATTTTCATCTTTAACACCCCAAATTTTATTTTATTTTACAATTATATCAATTTTAAGGTAAAATGACTTTATGAATGGACAGACTAAGGAGACTTGGAAAACTATCCTTATATGGTTAGTTATTGGTGTATCTATTATAGCGCTTTTTAATCTTTTTAGTGCTCCTCAGAAAACAGAAAAAGAAATAATATTTTCCGAATTTTTACTAAAACTTCAAGACAGCCAGGTAGCTGAAGTTCAAATCAAAGAGAATACTATAACAGGGAAGCTAAAAGATGGAACTCAATTTAAAACTTATTATATCAATTATCCAGACCTTGTAAAAGAGCTTTCTAATCAGGGCGTAAAATTTTCAGTCAAACCCCCAGAGCAGACTCCATGGTATGTGAATTTTCTTATTTCATGGGGACCTATTATTTTCCTTATATTTCTGTGGATTATGTTTATGAAACAAATGCAAGCAGGGAGTTCTCGCGCCATGTCCTTTGGTAAAGCAAGAGCAAGAATGATTTCCAATAAATCTATAAAAGTAACCTTTGCAGATGTTGCAGGGATTGAAGAAGTAAAGGAAGAAGTAAAAGAAGTTGTTGATTTTCTTACAAATCCTCAGAAATATACAAAAATTGGCGCTAAAATTCCTAAAGGTATTTTATTAGTTGGTCCTCCTGGAACAGGTAAAACCCTTCTTGCAAAAGCAATTGCAGGAGAAGCGGGTGTTCCCTTTTTCTCCATATCTGGTTCAGATTTTGTTGAGATGTTTGTTGGTGTTGGCGCAAGTAGAGTAAGAGACCTCTTTGAACAGGGAAAGAAAAATGCTCCCTGTATAATCTTTATCGATGAAATTGATGCTGTTGGAAGACAAAGAGGTGCTGGATTAGGAGGTGGACACGATGAAAGAGAACAAACATTGAATCAGTTACTTGTTGAAATGGATGGTTTTGAAAGCAATGAAGGTATTATAGTGCTTGCAGCCACAAATAGACCTGATGTTTTAGACCCTGCATTACTAAGACCTGGAAGATTTGACCGTCAAATTGTTGTGCCTTTACCCGATGTAAAAGGTAGGCTTGAGATACTCAAAGTACATACTAAAAAAGTTCCATTAGGCGATGATGTAGACCTTGAAAAAATTGCAAGAGGAACTCCAGGTTTTTCAGGGGCAGATCTATCAAATCTTGTCAATGAAGCAGCGCTTTTAGCAGCAAGAAGAAATAGTGAAAAGGTGTACATGATTGATTTTGAATCTGCAAAGGACAAAGTTTTAATGGGAGTTGAAAGAAAAAGTATGGTTTTAAGTGAAGCAGAAAGAAAAATTACAGCCTATCACGAAGCTGGACATGCTCTTGTTGCAAAACTTACACCATCTACAGATCCTATCCATAAAGTAAGTATTATTCCAAGAGGTAGAGCCCTTGGTGTTACTCAACAGCTTCCCCTTGATGACAGATATACCTATTCAAAAGACTATCTTTATGGAACCCTAAAAGTGCTTCTTGGAGGAAGAGTTGCTGAAGAAATTGCTCTTCAAACAATGACAACAGGAGCAGGCAATGACCTTGAAAGAGCTACAGAACTTGCAAGAAAAATGGTAACAGAATGGGGTATGAGCGAGAGAATGGGACCACTTACCTTTGGTAAAAGAGAAGAACATGTATTTTTAGGAAGAGAAATTGCCAAACACAGGGATTACTCAGATAAAACAGCAGAAGAAATTGATGAGGAAACAAAAAGAATCGTAACAGAAGCCTATCATCAAACAAAGGAATTGCTTGAAAAAAATAGAAATCTCCTTGATGCTATAGCTAAAGCTCTATTAGAGAGAGAAACTCTTGAAGCAAATGAAATAGACCAGATAATCTTAGAAGCAAAAGTAGCTGCATGAAAATCAGTTTTCGAAAATTTCTCTTTGATTTTTCAAAAAAAACTTATATTATGGGAATTCTGAATGTAACTCCAGATTCTTTTTTTGACGGTGGCAAATACATTAATTTTAAAAAAGCAGTAGAAAGAGGATTGCAGATTGCTGAAGAAGGAGCAGATCTCATTGATATAGGAGGAGAATCAACTCGTCCTGGTGCTGAACCAGTGTCAGTTGATGAAGAATTAAAACGAGTAATACCTGTTATAGAGAGTCTTTCAAAAAAAATCAATATTCCAATTTCTATCGACACCTATAAAGCAAAAGTAGCTGAAGAAGCAATAAATGCAGGAGCTACAATTATTAATGATATAAGTGGACTTAGATTTGACCCTCAAATGCCCTATATAGCAGCTAAATATGATACCCCTGTTGTTATAATGCACATAAAGGGAACTCCGAAAAATATGCATGTAAATCCTGTATATGATGCCCTTATACCAGAAATTACAGAGTATTTAAGAAACTCAATAGTGATTGCAAAAAATGCAGGGGTTAAAGAAAACAATATTATCATTGACCCTGGAATAGGATTTGGTAAAAAACCAGAACACAATTTACTAATAATAAAAAATCTTAAAGAATTCGCCAATCTTGGTAAACCAATTCTTATAGGTGTATCAAGAAAAAGTTTTATTGGGAAAATTTTAGATGATGCTCCTGCAGAGCAAAGACTTGAAGGCACAATGGCAGCTGTAGCAGTATCAGTTATAAACGGAGCTAATATTGTAAGGGTTCACGATGTTAAAGAAACTGTAAAAGTTGTTAAAGTTGTCGACGCTATAAGATTTGGTCGAATTCCTACTACATCTTATTAGGAGCTTTAACTCCTAAAATTTTTAGTCCGTGCTTAAGTACAAACATTACTGCCTTACATAAAGAAAGCCTTGCATCTGTTAAATCTTTGTCTTCTGTTATTACTCTGAACTTATGATAATAAGAATGAAATTCACCTGCAAGTTCCTGTAAATAAAAAGTTATTCTGTGAGGTTCTCTTAAATTCGCAGACAATTCAAAAATCATTGGATATGTTAGCACTTTTTTAATAAGTTTTAATTCATCTTCGTTAAAAAATTCACCGTAAAAATTTTCAGGCTCATAATTAGCTTTCTCAAAAATACTATTTATCCTTGCATGGGCATATTGAACATAATAGACGGGATTTTCCTGGGACTGTTTTTTGGCTATTTCCACATCAAACTCCAGATGGCTATCGTGTCTTCGGGTAAGAAAAATAAACTTAGTAGTATCCGCACCTATTTCATCAATAAGCTCCCTTAATGTAACAAAAGTTCCAGCTCTTTTTGACATTTGTACAGGTATGCTATCTCTAAGTAAATTTACCATCTGGATTAGCAAAATTTTTAATTGCGATGGATTCATCCCCAAAGCCTGAACTGCAGCAGTTACTCTTTTTATGTAGCCATGATGATCTGCTCCCCATATATTTATTAATTCATCAAAGCCTCTTTCGATTTTATTTTTATGGTAAGCAATATCAGAGGCAAAATATGTATAAGTACCATCACTTTTTACAACAACTCTATCTTTTTCATCTCCGAAAGCTGTTGAACGAAACCATAAAGCACCATCTTTTTCATAAATAAAACCAAGTTCTTTAAGTTTAATTAGAGTCCTTTGAACTTCTCCTGTGTGAAAAAGTTTTCTTTCGCTTACCCATTTATCAAAAATAACACCAAAATCTTCAAGATCCCTTTGAATTTCTGCAAGAATTTTTTTATAGGCAAAATCTATCAGAAAACCTCCTACTTCATCAAAGCTTTTTTCTTTTAAATGTTCTCCGTAGGACTCATAAATTTCTCTTGCGAGTTCATTAATATATTCTCCTTTATAGCAATCTTCAGGAATGGGCATATCTTTACCGAATATTTTCTGAAGAGCAATATATACACTTAATCCTAAAAGTTCAACCTGTCGTCCAGCGTCATTTATATAATATTCTGTTGATACATCAAATCCTGCCTCTTTTAGGATATTAGCTAAAGCCTGTCCAACTGCGGCTCCTCTTCCATGGCCAAGATGCAAAGGTCCTGTTGGATTAGCACTAACAAACTCAATTTGAATTTTTTTACCCTTTCCAATATTTTGAGTAAAAAATTCATTGCCTTTATTTAATAATTCATGAAGTTTTGAGATTACAAAATCTCTTTTAAATTTAAAGTTTATAAATCCAGGATTGGCTATTTCGATATTATCAAAAATATCCCTCTCAAGATTATTCTTAATCTCCTCTGCTATTTTTATTGGAGGCTTCCTTAGCACTCTGGCAAGTTCCATTGCAATAGGAGTACTTAAATCACCAAAGGATTCGTTTTTTGGCGTTTCAAGCTCAACGTTTATTGATTTATCAAGATTAAAAATTTTTAAACAACTTATAATTCTATTTCTTACTTCCTGATGCATAAGAATTAATTATACTTGAAAAATGACCTCTTTATCAAATAAATCAAAAACAATTTTTTGGAACTTCAGGATTTGATAATAAGCAATCTTAAATGCTAAAAAATAATAGGAATCTTCAAAGGATTTAAAAATTAAAGGTAATAATTATTACTCTGTTAAATAAATGGGGCGGATGACGGGACTCGAACCCGCAGCACCTGGAGCCACAGTCCAGCGCTCTAACCTTTGAGCTACATCCGCCAACGCGCCTGGAGGGATTCGAACCCCCGGCCCACTGCTTAGAAGGCAGTTGCTCTATCCGACTGAGCTACAGGCGCAACAGTTATATTTTAAAAATTTTATCCACTATAATGCAACCTGTCTACATTCCTCAAAAAAATAATATCTTTAAAGAAATCTTGTTCCCTGAGATTACCAATTGTATCCCAAAAATAAATTCTTTATTTTTATTTAAAAGGAGTTTGAAGGACAAGATCCCTCAAAGGTTATAAAAGAACTTATAGAAAAAATTAATGCCTTGCCCATCCGCAAATTATTCCCTGAATTTTCTATCGGCAATTTTAGGATTTAAAAAAATATTGACAAAATTTTATAGATTTTGTATGCTTAATTTATCAACTAATTACCCTCCTCGGAAGGGTTATATATATTTAAAAAGTGAAAAAAGTCCTTAAAAAATCAATAAGCGAGGTAATATTATGGATAATAATACTATTCCAATTTCTATTTCTGAGCTAAAGCAAAAAAAAATTCCAGAACTAATGGAGATGGCAAGCACTTTAAACATTGAAAATGCCACCTCGCTTAAAAAACAAGATCTCATTTTTGCAATCCTTCAGAGTCAGATTGAAAAGATAGGAACTGTCTATGGATCAGGAGTCCTTGAAATCCTTCCAGAAGGATTTGGTTTTTTAAGAAGTCCGGATTACAGTTATCTTCCAAGTCCTGATGATATTTATGTTTCTCCCTCCCAGATTAGAAAATTTGGATTAAGAACAGGAGACCTGATTACAGGACAAATAAGACCTCCAAAGGAAAATGAAAGATATTTTGCTCTTCTTAAAGTTGAAACAATTAATGGGAAGCAAGTTGAAGAAATCATTACAAGACCTCTTTTTGATAACTTAACTCCCTATTATCCGACTGAAAAAATTAATCTTGAATACAATCCAATAGATTATTCAACAAGAGTGATGGATTTACTTACCCCTGTTGGAAAAGGTCAGCGTGGTCTTATAGTTGCTGCTCCAAGAACAGGCAAAACAATGCTTCTTCAGTCAGTTGCAAAGGCAATAAAAAAGAATCATC
>Ga0308419_1002692_pt1 | contig 11384 bp, 2 predicted proteins | sample HotsprSampleMS50_FD_203674 | JGI IMG/M metagenome (GOLD analysis project Ga0308419, IMG submission 203674) | Hot spring phototrophic mat microbial communities from Mushroom Spring, Yellowstone National Park, Wyoming, United States - 20090730_MS50 ... | reverse complement strand
GGCAAGGATGCGGTCTTCTTTGACAACCCGGACCTGCCACTGACCCGCTCGGAGATGGCGCTACCGCTAAAGGTGGGGGAGCAGGTTATTGGTGTGCTGGATGTGCAGTCAACAGAGCCGGCAGCGTTCACTGAGGAGGATGTGGCGATATTGCAGACACTGGCCGACCAGCTTGCACTGGCGATTGAGAACGCCCGTCTTCTGGAAGAGAGCCGGCATGCCCTGGAGGAACTGGAGCGACTGTACGGAGAGCAGACACGGGAGGCCTGGCGAACATGGACTGCCACCCGACCGTCTGCCTATCGCTATACCGGAGTGGATGTGGAACCGCTCCAGTCGCCGGTTCCTTTGGGCAGCGGAGAGGACGGTCGCCTGCTGACCGTGCCCATTCGCCTCTGGGGGCAGACTATTGGCTCCATCCTGTTGCGGCGCACTGAAGAGCAGCAGCCGTGGACGCCGGAAGAGCAGCGCTCAGTGGAGGAAATCGGTGAGCAGATCGCTCTGGCGCTGGAAAACGCCCGACTTCTGGAGGAGAGCAGACAGCGTGCCACACAAGAGCGCATCATTGCCAATATTACAGCACGGGTGCGTGCCTCTCTCGATCCTGAGACGATCCTGCAGACCGCATTGCGGGAATTGGGCATGGCACTCGGTGCCGACCGGGTGTTCGTAAGGTTGGGCGCCGCCGCACAGCGAGCGCAGGAGGACTGAAGGGGTGTGTCCCAAAGTTGTAGGACAACTGCTCGCAATCGTCCTACAACTTCGGAGCACACACGGACTGACGGGGTTCGTGGATGGGATAAGCGCAGTCAATGCTTTGCGGTCTTGAAAACCGCCTGAGTATAACGCAGCAGACGCTACTGCTGCGTGGATAAGTTCTGAGGACGGCATGAGTGAGATAAAAGGGCACTCAGGGAATAGCTATCGGCAAGGCTCGCGCCCCACTATCGGCCTGCTCTGTGACCTGCTGCTGAACGAATACAACATCGGCCTGTGGCGCGGGGTCCACGATACAGCCCGGAAGCACGGGGCAAACCTGTTATACTTCCAGGGCGGCCTGTTGCACGACCCCTATCAGCCTTACCCTCTGGCCAGAGTGATCTACGATCTGGTGAGCACAGAGGTCGTGGATGGATTGGTGATTTGGGGCGCGCAACTGGTCCATTTCACCAGCCCGGAAGCGCTGATTGACTTCTGCGAACCTTATCGTTCCCTCCCGATCGTCAACATCGGCCTGGAGCTGGAGGGCATACCAACCCTGCTGATAGATAATTACCGGGGTATGCGCGAACTGGTAACGCACCTGGTCGAAGCACATGGCTACCGACGTATTGCGTTTATAGGGGGGGCAGAAGATAACCCTGAAGCACAGGAAAGGTACCGCGGTTACACCGACGTACTGAGGGAACACAACATACCCCTGGATGCCACACTCGTCGTCGCTGGGGATGCAATAGAGGCGTACAGCCTCCGCCAGCGTTGGGACGAGACCAGGGCCAACAGGTACGGAGGGATTGACGTGTTGCTTGACGAGCGCCATCTGCAGCCAGGGATGGACTTCGAGGCGCTTGTCGCCTGGTCTGATTATCCTGCCATCGGGGCGACAGAGGAGTTGCAGAGGCGGGGGTATCGCATCCCGCAAGATGTGGCCGTGGCAGGCTTCGACGACACGGTGGAATCCCGAAGTGTCATCCCACCTCTGACCACGGTACGGCAATCGTTCTACGATCTGGGGGCGCAGGCAACCGGGATGCTGCTCAGGCGGCTGAGGGGAGAGGAGATACCAGAGCGGACCCGTCTCCCCGCTGAAATAGTGCTGCGCCGGTCGTGTGGATGTACGCTCACGGCGGTGGAGCAGGCCGCAGCGGGGCCGGCAAAATCTCTCCAGCTCGCAGAAGGAGGGTCGCCTGAAGAGTCCATCGCCGCACGGAGAGTCCACATCCTGTCGGAAATAGCACATGCTGTTGATGACCAGACAGGCGAAGCCGGTGAGTGGGCAGCGCGGCTGTTGGATAGCTTTACCGCCGAGGTGGCCGGCGAGGCCCGCGGGCTGTTCCTCCCCACATTGGAGAGCGCCCTGAATCAGGTGCTGGCGGTGGATGGGAATATCGCTGCCTGGCAGGGCGCGCTCTCAGTGCTGCGGCGAGAGATACTCCCTTATCTGGGCGACGAGGTGACAGTACAACGGGCCGAAGACCTGTGGCAGCAGGCGCGGGTACTGGTCGGCGAAATGGCGCTCCAGGCTCAGAGGTACAGGGAACTCCAGACCATGCGACAGGTTCAGGCGTTGCGCGAACTTGGCCAGGAGTTGACCGTGACGCTTGAGCTTACGGAGCTGATGGATGTACTGGCTGACAGGCTACCCCGCCTGGGCCTGCCGTCCGCTTACCTGGCCCTCTACGAAGAACCGGCTGAGCCTGCCCAGTGGTCGCGGCTGATGATGGCCTGTAACGAGAGCGGCCGTGTCGCGCTCGAGCCGGGGGGACGCCGCTTCCCCTCCCGGCACCTGTTGCCAGAAGGGCTGTGGCCTCAGCGGCAATACAGCCTGATCGTGGCGCCGCTCTACTTCCGGGAGCGCCAGTTGGGGTTTGCCCTTTTGGAAGTCGGGCCGCTGGACGGTAACATTTATGAGGAACTGCGAGCGCAGATCAGCGCTGCACTCCAGGAGACACTGCTCGTGCAGCAGAGCAGACGCCGTGCGCTTCAACTCCAGACGGCCGCTGAGGTCTCCCGCGCGGCCAGCAGTATCCTGGATCCGGAGGTCCTGGCTCCCCAGGTGGTGGAGCTGGTGCGCGAGAGATTTGACCTGTACTACGTCGGCCTTTTCCTGATTGACCAGACCGGTGAGTGGACCGGCGAGCCGAACAGGTGGGCCGTGCTCCGTGCCGGCACCGGAGAGGCGGGACGCCTGATGCTCCAGCAGGGCCATAAGCTCGAGATCGGTGGTGCCTCCATGATCGGATGGTGTATTGCCAACAAACAGGCACGTATCGCACTTGACGTGGGCAAAGACGCCATCCGCTTCGATAACCCCCTCCTGCCGGAGACCCGTTCCGAACTGGCTCTGCCGCTCATCAGCCGGGGCCGCCCTATCGGCGCGCTGACTATCCAATCCTCCAGGGAAGCCGCCTTCTCAGAAGAGGACATCACCGTGCTTCAGACCATGGCCGATCAACTGGCGAACGCTATTGCTAACGCCCGACTCTATAACCAGGCCCAGCAGGAGATCGCCGAGCGCAAACGTGCGGAGCAAGAGCTCACACAGGAGCGGAACCTCTTCCGTGCACTGCTGGATAACCTTCCAGACTCGATTTACTTCAAGGACCGGGAAAGCCGCTTCATCCGCATCAGTAATAGCACGGCTGAGAAGTTCGGTATGAAAGTGGAGGACGTGCTCGGCAAGACCGACTTCGATATCTTCACCGAAGAACATGCCTCGCAGGCTTACGCGGATGAGCAAAACATTATACGCACCGGCCAGCCGATCCAGTTGGAGGAGAAAGAAACCTGGCCCGATGGCCGTGTGACCTGGGTACTGACCTCCAAGATGCCTATGCGGGACGAGCAGGGCAATATCATCGGCACGTTCGGCCTCTCCAGGGACATCACGGCACGCAAGTTGATGGAGGAGGAGCTGCGTAAGGCTCACGAGGAGCTGACCCGTTATACGGAGAGCCTGGAGCGGCGCACTGTCCAGCTCAGGGTAGGCGCCGAGGTGGCCCGTGAGGCTGCTGCCATCCTGGATGTTCAGAAGCTTCTTGACACGGCGGTCAATCTCATCTCTGAGCGTTTCGGCTTCTATCATGCGGGTGTTTTCCTGGTGGACGAGCCGGGGGAGTATGCGGTGCTTCGTGCCGCCTCATCTGAGGGGGGCAAACGTATGCTGGCGCGTGGCCACAGATTGCCAGTGGGCAAACTCGGCATCGTCGGCTATGTTGCTGCCACCGGTGAGCCGCGCGTGGCTCTTGACGTGGGCGAGGATGCCGTCCACTTTGCCAACCCCGACCTGCCCGAGACCCGTTCTGAGATGGGTTTGCCGCTCAAGGTGCGTGGTCGTGTCATCGGTGTCCTCGACGTCCAGTCCACTCAAGAGGCTGCCTTTTCCGAAGATGACATCGTTGTCCTCCAGACACTTGCCGACCAGCTTGCCGTCGCCATTGACAACGCCAGACTGATGGAACGCACCGAAAACCAGTTGCGCGAGCTGAGCCTGTTGTACGGTGAGTACGCGGCCTCTGCCTGGGCGGAATTGAGTTCGCAGAGGCAGGCTCTGGGCTACGTCTACGACCGCATTGACGTGAGGCCCGCCGATAATCTGGAACTGCCGGCTATTGAGATGGCCATCGCCCAGGGGGAGACCGTTGCCCTTGCTGACAGCCAGGAGGCGGCCGGGCGTATACTGGCAACGCCGCTTCGTCTGCGCGACCGTGTCATCGGCAGTCTGGCCATTCAGGAGTCGGACGGCAGCCATAGCTGGTCCCCCGGCGAGATCGCTCTGATCGAAGCGGTGAGTGAACAGGTGGCTCTGGCGCTTGAGGAGGCCCGTCACTTTGCCGAGACCCAGAGAGCTGCTCAGCAGATGCGCATCCTGAACGAGCTGGCCCAGGCCCTGACGACTCGCCTCGATGTAGAAGGGGTGCTGGAGGAGGCGTACCTCGGAGCGTCCCGCCTGCTCGACACTTCTAACTTCTACATCGCCCTCTACGATGCCGAAACCGAGTCTATCTCGTTCCCCATAGTCGTTGACCATGAGCAAAAGATAAGCTGGCCCTCTCGACCTATGGGGAATGGCCTTACAGAGTATATCATCCGCAACCGTCAGCCTTTGCTGCTCCAGGACAATGTATCCCAGCGCATGAAAGAGCTGGGTATAGATATAATCGGCGCAGAAGCTCAGTCTTGGCTGGGTGTGCCGATCAGTATTGGCAAGCGGGTGCTCGGGGTGATGGCGGTGCAGAGCTATACCACACCGGGCCTTTACGACGCGCGGGCACGCGACCTGCTGGTCTCCATCGCCAGCCAGACCGCCATCGCGTTGCAGAACGCCCGTCTTTTCGAGCAGATACAGCGCCAGGCCGAGCGTCAGCGTCGCATCTACGAGATTACCTCCAGGATCCGTCGCTCTCCCGATATAGCCACGATTCTGCAGACAGCGGTGGAGGAATTGGGAGAGGCGCTGCGGGTAGACCGGGCCCTGGTGCGCCTGGTCACCAAACCCCGTGAGGAAGAAGGATAAGAGTGGCTATGTGGGGAAGATTGCTCAAATTTATCACAATCCAGGAAGCGGACCTGCCCCGGGTACAATCCCTGTTGCCTAAGCTACTCCGCGCAGCTATGTGGCTGGCCGCCACGGGACCTTTGCTGAATTTGCTTGCTCTGTTCTATATGACGCGGATTGACTGGGTCTCTCTCTCTGCCAGCGCGTTGTTCTTCTTATCCGTCCTGGGACTGCAGAGGCTGGACCGTCTGGGGCGGACAGGCGAGACGATCAACCTGCTCATAGGGCTAACCATTGTGTATGCTGTGGTAGCCATGCCCGAACTCTTGCCTGTGGCGGGCCTGACACTACTCCTGAGCGGTACGGCTGTTTTCGCGGCCGCCTCGCTGCTTACCCCTGAAGCCGGCCTGGTCTGGGGGGGCGTGGCTGCATTTGCCCTTCTGTTGCGGGGCCTGATCACCGCTGCTCCCACGCTCTCAAACCTCGTGCAGATGGCAACCATGACAGTGGTGGCTGCACTGAGCTGGTTGCTGAGTGATTCATATCAAAAAACACACCTGACCCTGCGCCGTCAGATCGAGCAGAGCCAGACAGGAGTAGATATCGGCCGCATGGTCACCTCTGCACTCGATATCTCTGCTGTTACGGCTCAGGCCGTCAGAGTGATCCGCAGTGCTTTCGGCTATTACCATGTGGGAATCTATGCAGTGGATGCCGAGGGCAGGACAGCGGTACTGCTGGATGCCTCAGGTGAGGGCGCCTCACACCTCAAAGAGGCCGGCTTTCGCGTCGGCCTGGGGGGTTCCACAGCGGTTGCTGTAGCTATCACTCGCGGGCAACGTCTCACCGTGACCTCCTGGCGAGAGACGCGGGGGCCTGGCGGACTCCCCGTGCAATTTACTTACAGCCGTCTCCCGACCAGAGTGGAGTTGGTGATCCCTCTGGTCGTGCGAGGACAGGTGCTGGGAGCACTGGACCTGCACAGTGTGGACATCAACGCCTTCCCCGAGGAGGAGGTGAACATACTCGAGGGCGTGGCGGGCAACATCGCCAATGCCTTACAGAACGCCCGCCTCTTTGATGACGTTCAACGCCGCCACCAAGAGCTGGAGCAACTCTATGCTCAGACAGAGCGCCGGGCGCGCTATTTGGAGGCAACGGCCCAACTGGCCCGGGCCATCAGCTCCTTGTTGGACCCCCAGGAGCTGCTCGACAGAGCTGTACACCTCATCAGCGAGGGCCTGGGAGTCTACCACGCCGGTATCTTCCTGCTCGACGAGGCCGGTGAGTGGGCAGTCCTTACCGCAGCCAACAGCGAGGGAGGGAAACGTATGCTGGCCCGTGGCCATCGGCTGCGTGTGGGCGAGCAGGGTTTTGTGGGACGGGCGACCGGCACCGGCCAGCCCTATATCGGCCTGGACGTGGGAGCGGACGCTGTTCACTTCGCCAACCCGGACCTGCCAGACACCCGTTCCGAGGTCGCGTTGCCGCTGAAAATAGGTGAGCGGGTCATCGGTGCTCTGGATGTCCAGAGCGTACAGGAGGCCGCCTTCAGCGAAGAGGATGTGGCAGTGCTCCAGGTCCTGGCCGACCAGATCGCCGTCGCGATCGAGAATGCCCGCCTCTTCCAGCAGACGCAGAGGGCGCTTGAAGAGATGCGGACCCTCCAGCGCTACTACGTTGCCAGGGAGTGGCAGAAAGTCGCCCGCCGCGCGCAACTCAGCGCGGAGTACCGCAGCCTGGGCATTCCCCCGCTCGGCACTGCCATGTCGCCTGAGATGGAGCTGGTGCTGCAGCAGGAAGCCCCCCTGGCTATATCGGACCTGAGCAGCATCATTAAGGGGAATGGAGGGAACGGAAATGGTGGATTGATGGCGCGCTCCGCACTGGCCGTCCCGGTTAAGCTGCGCGACGAGCTCATCGGCATACTTGACCTGCAGGAGGCCACCGAAAACCGCGTCTGGAGCGAGGATGATCTGGCCATCACTACAGCCGTGGCCGACCAGCTTGCACTGGCGCTGGAGAATGCCCGCCTGTTTGAGGAGGCGCAGCGTCGGGCAGCTCAGCTTGCCGCCGCTCAGGAAGTGGCCCGTGACGCCACCGCCATTCTGGATGTAGACCAGCTATTGAAAGAGACGGTCGAGCTGATCTCAGAGCAGTTCGGGTTCTATCATGCCGGCGTTTTCCTGCTGGATGAGAAAAGAGAGTATGCCGTCCTGCGCGCGGCATCATCAGAGGGCGGACGGCGCATGCTCGCCCGTGGCCATAAATTGCCGGTGGGTCGGGTGGGCATCGTCGGCTATGTGGCCGGCACAGGTGAACCGCGTATCGCCCTGGACGTGGGCAAGGATGCCGTCCACTTTGCTAACCCGGACCTCCCCGAAACCCGCTCCGAAATGGGGCTGCCGCTGAAGGTACGGGATCAGGTCATCGGGGTGCTGGATGTACAGTCCACCGAAGAAGCGGCCTTTTCTGACGAGGATGTCTCCGTGCTCCAGACACTGGCCGACCAGTTGGCCGCAGCGATCGCCAATGCCCGCCTCTTCCAGGAGGTGCGTACTGATGCCATGCGCCGCGCTCTTATTAACGAAGTCCAGCAGGCTGCTGCCACCTCACTTGACCCGGAGCAGCTACTCCACCGGGCCGGCGAGGTGATCTCGTTGCGCCTGGCCAGACCCTCTATCTTCTTCCTGTGGGAGGCGGACAGGAGAGCTTTGCGCCCGGTTGCCGTCCATAACGAAGCAGGTGACGACATCCCTCTCGCTGACAATCTGCGCCTTACCCGTGAGGTCAACCCTTCCCTGTTTTACAAAGTGATAGACGGCAGGCGTACTTCTGTCCTGGATACCCGCGCTACTTACGTCGGCCCGGTTGGCACCGCCCTGGCCGAGCAGGTCGAGCTGCACTATGCGGTATACGTCCCGCTGATTGGACGCGAGCAGATTCTCGGGTTACTGGCCCTGGCTCAACCCACCCAGGATATTCCACAGGACGAGCTTGATTTCATCGAATTGATCGGTGCCAACCTGAGTGTGGCACTCGAAAGCGCCTACCTCTATCAGAATGCACTGGAGACAGCCGAGAAGCTCAAGGAGATGGACCGGCTCAAGAGCCAGTTCCTGGCCAACATGTCGCACGAGCTGCGCACGCCGCTCAACTCCATCATCGGCTTCTCACGCGTGATCCTGAAGGGGATTGACGGCCCGCTCACAGACATGCAGCGGACTGACCTGGAGGCCGTCTATAACAGCGGGCAGCACCTGTTGAGCCTGATCAACAACATATTGGACATCTCGAAGATTCAGGCCGGCAAGATGGAGATCAACATCGGGGACACCGATCTGCGCGAGATCATCAAAAGCGTTATGTCCACCGCCATCGGGCTGGTCAAAGACAAACCCATCGAGCTACAACAGGTTGTGCCGGAAGACCTGCCGATAATACGCGCGGATTCCGGGCGCATCCGTCAGGTGCTCCTCAACATCGTCGGCAACGCCGCCAAGTTCACCGAGCGGGGCTTCATCCGCCTGGAGGCAGAGGCAACCCCAACCGAGGTGATTATCAGGGTTTCGGACTCCGGTATCGGCATCCCACAGGACAAACTGACCACGATCTTCGAGGAATTCACACAAGTGGATGGTTCCAGCACCCGCGCTGTCGGCGGCACAGGGCTGGGCCTGGCCATCTCCAGGAACTTTGTGGAAATGCACGGAGGCCGCATCTGGGCTGAGAGCACCGTAGGCAAGGGTTCTACCTTTCACGTAGTGCTCCCCATCGCAGGCCCATCCGAAATGCCCAAGGAGGAGGAAGAGGATATTGTAGTCGGAGAGCAACCCATGCCCGGAGCCAGGCTCGTCCTCTGTGTGGACGATGATGAAGGCGTTATCACCCTCTTCCGCCGCTACCTGAGCAAAAGGGGCTATCAGGTCATCGGCCTGACCAGGAGCACGAATGTGGTTGAAAGGGCCCTGCGCATCCGCCCGTTCGCCATCACACTGGATGTGATGATGCCCGAGAAGGATGGCTGGCAGGTTATCCAGGAACTCAAGTCAAACCCCCAAACCCGTGATATTCCGGTGATCATCTGTTCCATCGTGAGTGATAAGGAATACGGTATCAGTCTTGGTGCTTCTGACTACCTGGTCAAGCCTGTGCTGGAGGAGGACCTGGTGGCCGCGCTGGAGCGGCTGGATCGGCGCAAGGGTGGTCAACAGCGGGTGCTGATAGTAGACGACCACGCCCCGGATCGCAAACTGCTGCGTCGGATGATCGAAAGCCAGGAAAGGTATCAGGTCATCGAGGCCTCCGGAGGGCGGGAAGCGATCGAGCTGATCCAGAGGATCCATCCTGATATCATTATCCTGGACCTGATGATGCCGGAGGTGGACGGGTTCGCCGTCCTGGAGTCGGTTAAAGCGAACCGTGCCACGCGCTCCATCCCCATTATTGTCGTGACCGCCAAGGACCTTACCCCGGAAGAGCGGGACATCCTCAACCGTGGGGTGGCGGCCTTGCTGCAAAAGGGCCTCTTTGGCAGGCAGGAATTGCTTGCAGATGTGGCTGCCGCTTTGGAACGTATCGCAGTATCCGAAAACAAACAGAATGATCAGCAGGGAAAAAGCGAACAATGATTCAGAGCAGATTCAAACATCAGGTATGGCTGGAATGTGCTGCCTGTAAGCACCGTGTGCCGTTTACCAGGCCGCTGAAGAGTTGCGAAAGGTGCGGACACGGCTGGCTGGACGCCCGCTATGATTATGAGACGGTGCGTAAGCTCTGGCCAGACGTGCTCCGGGATCGTCCTTTCGACATGTGGCGCTATCGGGAGCTGCTCCCCCTGTGTGACGACGCCCACAAAGTCACAATGGGAGAAGGAGGCACCCCCCTGCTCCGTGCTACCAACCTGGGGCTGATGCTTGGCTGTCCCAACATCTACATCAAAGACGAGCGACAGGGACCGACCGGCTCTTTTAAGGACCGCCAGGCCTCTCTTGCCATCTCGGTGATGAAAGAACATGGCATCACCGAGGCCGTGGTTGCCTCCACCGGAAATGTTGCCATCTCTTACTCGGCCTATTCCGCGCTGGCCGGCATCAAAATGTGGGCCTTCCTCACCAGCCTGGTGCCCTCAGAGAAGATGCGCGAGGTGGCACTCTACGGCACCGAGGTCATCAAAGTCACCGCCACCTACGATCAGACGAAGAAGGTGGCTGCGGATTTTGCCGCGCGCAAGGGGATTTTTGTGGATCAGGGTATCCGGGGCATCTCGGCCCGCGAGAGTATGAAAACCGTTGCTTTCGAGATCGCTGAACAACTGCCCCAGATGATCGGGAAGGGCAACACCCCGTGGGCCACTCCCGACTGGTACTTCCAGGCTGTCAGCGGCGGCATGGGGCCGGTAGGGGTGTGGAAAGCCTATGAGGAGATGATGCTGTTAGGACTGGTGGACCGCATGCCCAAACTGGCCTGTATCCAGGCGACCGGCTGTGCGCCCATGGTCAACTCCTTCAAGCGTGGGCTTGATGAAATTGAGCCTGTGCTTAACCCGCAGACACGGGTCATTACCATCGCCACCGGCAACCCCGGTCCGGCTTACAACTACCTGGCGCGGGTAATACGCGAGCATGGAGGGGCCTTTGAGGCGGTCACCGATGAGGAAACGTTCCGTGCCATGCACGTGATGGCCAAACTTGACGGCATCTCGATGGAACCGGCTGCGGCGGCAGCCTTTGCTGGCCTCTTCAAGCTCCTCAGCCAGGGTGTGGTGAGACGCGATGATGTCATCGTCGTGAATTGCTCCGGCCACACCTTCCCGGTCGAAAAGCACCTGTTGGGCGAGGATTGGGCGCAGACGATAGAATTCCCCGCCGAAAAATTCGCCACCGAGGCGCCGACCGAGGGGCTGCTCGGCTCCCTGGGACAGCTCGACGGCAGAGTGCGTACCATTGCCATCATTGAGGATGATCCCAAAGCCCGGCTGTTGCTCCGTCGCATCCTGCAAACGCGCGGCGAGTACCAGATTTTCGAGGCCTCTGATGGGGCGATGGGCCTCGAGATGGTGCGCCGTGAGCGGCCTGACATCATCCTGATGGACTTGATGATGCCCGGCATGGACGGCTTTGAGTTACTGGAGGCCCTTAAGGCGGATGAGAGAGTGCGCGACGTG
>Ga0308419_1002687_pt1 | contig 11392 bp, 7 predicted proteins | sample HotsprSampleMS50_FD_203674 | JGI IMG/M metagenome (GOLD analysis project Ga0308419, IMG submission 203674) | Hot spring phototrophic mat microbial communities from Mushroom Spring, Yellowstone National Park, Wyoming, United States - 20090730_MS50 ... | reverse complement strand
GGGTGAACGTTCTCTGGCCAAATCGTTGCGCCTTTTACAAACCGACTATGTTGATCTTCTGTATTACCATAGTGTCGGCAACCGTAATGTAAAAGTGGCCTTTGATCCCGATGGCGCATTCACCTGGTTGCTGAAACAAAAGAAGGCGGGGAAGTGCCGCTACATTGGAATTTCCGGACACAATCTTCCCGGTCGCTTTGCCCAATTCCTGGAGACGGGGGAAGTCGATGTCCTGCTGGCTGTCATCAGTTTTGTTGATCGCCACACTTATGATTTTGAAGAGCAGGTCCTGCCCCTGGCTCGAAAGCACAATGTGGGAATCATTGCCATGAAAGTCCTGGGTGGCGCAGACCCGGCTAAAGGAAGCTACGGCAATCCGCAGTCTGTCGGGCGGCTTGTTTCGGCAAAGCCAGACCGCATTGAGGCGGCGATTCGATATGCCCTCTCCATTCCCGGTGTGACAAGCGTGAACCTGGGCGTTAACAGTGTGGAACAGTTGAAACAGGACCTGGCATATTTTCAGCGCTTTCAACAACTGAGTGATACCGAAATGGCACAATTGCTGGAAGAAGGGCGAGGACTGGCTGCCGCGTGGGGCCCTCACTTTGGTCCGGTGGTCGAAAACGAAAGAGGCTGAGGGGTTACTACCGTAGCCTTTTCGTCGTGCCCATGTCGAAGGGGCGCGCTTGTCGTGCCCACCGAAGCCGAATGGATAATCCAACTTTGTGGAGCGGACCCGACAAGCAGGTCCCTCCCGGAAGCGGACGCGACAAGGGGATCCTTCCGACACAGAAAATCTGTTTATGAACAAGGTGCACAGACGAGTTCGCGGGACTCCGGTGATTCAGCTCCCTACCCCACCGGCTTGTGACCGACGATAACGGTAGTAGGCTGTGCACGCCCCTTCCGAAGAGACCATGGGGGCTCCCAATGGGTGTTCTGGCGTGCAACGCGTTCCGAAGGCCGGGCAACTCGTCGGCTTCCTGTATCCCTGAAGGACTTCACCGGCAACGCACTCTGGTGATTCCTCCGCTGTCATCTCGACTGTGGCAAATCGCCGGTCAGCATCGAACTCGATAAATTCGTCTTTCAGGGCGAAGCCGCTTTCGGGGATGGTGCCAATCCCACGCCATTTGCGATCGACAATTTTGAAAACCCTCTCAATGTGCTTACGAGCAATTGGATTGCCTTCTGGCCGTACCGATCGGCGGTATTGGATTTCCACTTGGGCCTGGCCCGACTCCAATTGTGCCACACACATTGCCAAGCCCTGAAGCAGATCAGCCGGCTCAAAACCTGTCACGACAATCGGCGTGTGGTATCGGGCAGCCAAAGGGTGATACTCGTTTGTGCCCATGATCGTACACACGTGGCCTGCTGCAAGAAACCCCTGGACGTGATTTCGCGGCGAAGAAAGAATGGCTTCAATGGCCGGGGGAACTCTCACATGAGCGACCAACACCGAAAAGTTTCTCACGCCCGTTTCGGCAGCCTGAAGAACAGCCATCGCATTGGCCGGGGCTGTCGTTTCGAATCCCACAGCGAAGAAAACAACCTCACGATCAACGTGCCGTTTTGCCAAATCCACGGCATCAAGCGGGGAATAGACAACCCGCACATCGCCGCCGCGTGATTTTACCCGAAACAAATCATCTCTGGTTCCCGGCACTCGCAACATATCGCCAAATGAGCAGAAGATGACCTCCGGCCGAGAGGCGATCGCCACAGCCTTGTCAATCAACTCTACAGGCGTGACACAAACAGGACAGCCGGGACCATGAACAAGTGTGATCTCCTTGGGCAGTAGTTCATCGAGGCCGAACCGCAAGAAGGAATGGGTCTGTCCACCACAGATCTCCATAATGGTCCAGGGCCGCGTCATCCGAGCGCGAAGCTCTTCCAACCAGTGCTGAACGGCCCCCGCATCGCGATATTCGGCAAGGAACTTCACGCGTTGGTCTCCGTATTCTGTGATTCCTCGACAACCTCCCCGGCAGCTTCAATCTCCCGAAGTAACTGGAGCTGCACCATGGCTTCAGCCTCATCGAGGCGGCTGATGGCGAATCCTACGTGGACGATGACATATTCCCCAGGTTCGACATCGGGGACATAAGCCAGGCAGATTTCTTTGGCGATGCCTCCGAAATCGACCTGTCCGTACGGCAGCCCTCCGCGTTCATACTTGGTGAGGACTTTTCCGGGAATACCTAGGCACATCGAGTTAAGCTCCCTTTTGCCAGTTTACGTTCGAGAATGGACATATTCGAAAAACATCTCCGCGCGAATCAAATCCTGAACGGTGTTCGCAGTCAACCACAGTTGTCCTAAAGCGAGACCGCCATCCCCAGCGGGGATCGCTTCCGGTTGATAAAGTGGGATCCCCCAGTATTGAGCCTCTTGAACCGTCAGGAATCGCAACAACTGGTTTTGAAAACAACCACCGGAGATCAACAGCGAACCGCATTTTAATTCTCGATGAATACGAAATATTGCTTCCACCAGGCGAACATGAAATGCTAAAGCCAGCTCCGCCTGACCTGTTCCACTCAGTTTTGCAGCAACCGTTGAATGCAGCAACGGTTGCCAATCCAATTCCATCAGCTCACCATGCTTTCGAAGAACAAGTGAAGACACACCCGTCGCCTGGGCGACTTGCCGTGCTTTGTCAAGAAGTTCAGCAGGACAGTCAAACCTGTGATCGCCCCACTTGCCTATCTTTCCCGGAACGCGCTCACTCGAGGAGACCAGAGCTTGCTCTGCGGCAAATTGCAAGGCCATTGCCGCCTGACCCTCGAAACTGGTCTCCTTACCCAGTCCCAGCACGGCGGCCATTCCATCGAACAGCCGTCCCATACTCGATGTACGCGGCGAATGAACATTCCGTTCCATCGCCCGAGTAAGGATCGTCCGCTCTTGATGGGTAAAGAGTTGATCCAAGAGCTGTTCACAATATCGATCCCCTGATTCGTGAATCAGACCGAGCAGTGTCCGTCGGGGCTGACGGACCACAAGATCACCCCCCGGCAGGGGAAATCTGCGGAGATGGGCAACCCTTCGAAACGACCGTCCGTCGAACAGGAAAAACTCACCGCCCCAGATCGTACCATCCGGTCCATAACCGGTACCGTCCCAGATGACCCCCAAGATCGGAAGTGGCCACTGTCCGCCCCCATCGATTGCCGTGTGTTGCGTATTGGACTGGTCCAGCATTGAAAATCGTCCGGAACAAGAGGTGCTTTCGCACTCGGCCAAACAGGCGGCAAAATGTGCGAGATGGTGTTGCCAGCGATACAGAGGGATTTTCAGTCGTCGAGCCAGGTCTTCGGCACTTTGCGTCGAGGCATAATCCGGGTGCAAATCGCAAGCAACAAACTCAGGTGTCACATCAAAGAAGCGCACTAAATCTTCGATTGCCCGACGATGTGCCACGCAGGCCAGCGAATTGTCCAGATCGCCGATATGCCCACTCAAGATGGCCTGGTCATCAATCGAGAGTCCAACCACGTTTTTCAAGTGCCCACCTGTTGCCAGGATCGGCACATGATTACCACGCAAAAAGATCGCTCGGGGGGCAAATCCTCTTGCCCGTCGAATCATAAAGACCTTCCCCAAACAATCGGCCGCCATCACCGAATCATCGACCGGGCGGACAATCGGTCGATTATGAATAAGAAAAACATCAGCTATCTTCGCCAATCGCTCGAGGGCCTCCGAATTGTCAATAGCCATTGGTTCTTCCGAAATGTTCCCGCTGGTGCAAACGATGGGACGATTGAGCGATTCCATGAGAAGGTGGTGTAATGGCGTGTAAGGCAGCATCACGCCGAGGTACGGATTCCCAGGAGCAACGTTCTCGCAAATCGAGTATGACTGGGACTCACTATCCTCAGAATCACCCTGGGTCTTGTGCGGCAAGAGGATGATGGGGCTTGCCGGCGATCGCAGCCAGTCCCAAATCGACTCATCCGAAATGATGCAAAAGCGGTCGATCATGGCTTCTGTCATCATCACGGCAAACGGTTTGTGTGGACGCCGTTTGCGGAGTCGTAATTCGGCCACAGCCTGGTCATTGGTTGCATCGCAAATAAGTTGAAATCCTCCCAAACCTTTCAAAGCGAGGATTTGTCCCGCCAAAACCGCAGCAGCGGCTTGCCGAAGAGCCGCGTCCCTCTCGGCTATGATACGCCCGTTGCGATCCCACAACTCCAATTGTGGCCCACACTCAGGGCAGGCGATCGGTTGGGCGTGGAATCGCCGATCAAGGGGATTATCATACTCGCGCTCGCAGCTTGTGCACATCTGAAAATTTTTCATCGAAGTGAGGGGCCGATCGTACGGTACGCCTTCCACAATCGACCACCGCGGACCACAATGGGTGCAATTGATGAATGGATAGCGATAACGCCGATCCTGCGGATCGAACATTTCCGTCCGGCATTCCCGACATGTTGCCAAATCAGGCGGAATACTGGGCCGTCGTTTTCCCTCGCCGTCGCTGCTGAGAATGCGAAATCCTCCCGGTTCTAAGCTGCCCAGGAGGGGAATTTCATCGCGCTGGTAGCCGTCAAAACAGGATCCGCTCGGAAGGGAATTCCAGAAATCCTCCCAGAATTGTTGGAGAGTGTCGGTAGCCCCTTCGATTTCGATGGTCACACCGTCCGCGGTATTCTGAACCCAGCCGTGGAGTCCCCACTTATGGGCTATCCTATAGACGAAAGGGCGAAAACCAATCCCCTGGACCACTCCGCTCACGGTGATTCGCCACCGCCGGCAAGCCTGAAATTGGTCGGCATGCGGCGAACCGCTCTCCGAACACGGCAAGGCGTTACGCTCTTCGGGTTTCGCTGCTTTCTTCACAGGGTCGAAATCCACATTCGTTGCGGGCTATCCGCTCTGGGACCGCTAGTCAAAACGGAAACAGGAAGGCAAACTGATCTTTTGCCTTCGAAAACCTGATGTGCACGAGAATGCCTGGGCCATACTCTTTATTCTACGCCGGAACCCCAAAAGGTTCCCGACGCAACACACGCTTTACACGATGCGATTTTCCGACAGGTCATGCTCAACATTGATCCCCTGGCTTACCTACGAATTATCAGTCACGAAGATTACTCCCTGCTGGCCACAGCGGTGCGGACGATTCTCCTGCCGGCCGAATTTGCTTATGCCGCGGCGATGCGACTACGGAACCTGGCCTACGACCTGAACTGCCTTAAAACGGTGCGTTTGGACATTCCCGTGGTTTCCGTGGGAAATTTGACACTTGGCGGGACGGGGAAAACGCCCCTTGTCGCCTGGCTGGCCCGTTTTTTTCGACAACACAACGTTCGGGTGACCATCATCAGTCGTGGATACGGGGCCGCCAGTGCCTCTCGAAATGATGAGGCGAAGGCCCTCGAAAACCTTTTGCCGGATGTGCCCCATCTCCAAAATCCAGATCGCCTTGCCGCAGCGCAGGTCGCAATCCAGGAACTGGCGACCCAACTGATTATTTTGGATGATGCTTTTCAACATCGGCGATTGGCAAGGGATTTGGACATTGTTCTGGTTGACGCCCTATTACCCTTCGGATATGGACACGTGTTCCCCCGGGGCTTGTTGCGAGAGCCTTTGTCTGGAATCCGGCGGGCACAGGTGGTGGTCCTCTCTCGTGCCGACCTTGTTGATCAAAGGACGCGGGACCAAATCCGAGACAGGATTCGGCCACTGGTTCCCCTGGCCGACTGGGCGGAGGTCCGGCATGCCCCGACACTTCTGGTCTCAGCCGTAGGGAATCATTTGAACCTGGAAGGACTTCAAGGGATCAAAGTTGCCGCTTTTTGTGGTATCGGAAATCCCGAGGGATTTCGCCGGACTCTCAAACAATTGCAATATAATCTCGTAGATTTTCGGGTTTTCCCCGATCACCACGCCTACACTCGCCAGGATGTTCACACTCTGACCGAGTGGTTAGCGCAGATCAAAGCCCAGGTAGCCATTTGCACGGAAAAAGACCTCGTGAAAATTGGCCTCGATCGACTGGGCAATATTCCACTTTGGGCGCTCCGGGTGGAGATCAAGTTCCTCTCCGGCCAGGAGGCCATCGAGAATCGATTGGGAACCATCATGGAGAAAATTCGTCTGCGGCCGGATCCCCTCTTTTCGGCAGAAACGGGCTAGGGATTCATCTCCTGAGACGTCCCGGGTGGTATCCATTCGCCATTGTTGGCGTTGAACACGCGTTCAGAAGTCCCTTCGGCGCTCATCAATACTGAAAAGACCTGAATACCCAGTTCGCGATCGTCCTGGGAACCGGGGATGAGCTTTCTGGGGACCCACGTGGGAGTGCGAATTTCCACTGTTACGCGATCGGTCGATTGAGGCGGAATTTCCACGGTGGTCTTTCCGGGCTGAAGCCGTCCCAGTGTCTGGTCCTGGCAAACAAGGTTGACTTCCGCATCCTGCAAGGCCTTTGGTAACTCCGCCGTGATTGTCATTTGATATTTGCGATCAGGAACCACTGGCAAAAGCATGCGTGAACAACCACCGGTCCAACGAAAAGGGCGCGGGCCTCGCTCCGCCCCGTACCAACCGATGAGGTAGCGCCCATCACCAGGATGCCCGATTTCAATTTGATAATGAGCCTTCGCTTCCTCTGCCCAGGCGATCGGATCAACAGAATTGAGACCAATCTGGGCGCGCTGTCCTGCCTGATTTTCAACACGGAGTTCGCCCGTCGCTTGGTTTCCGACAACCAGGACTGATCGCACATCCCGGGCAATCGTTATATCAAATGACGTGTCTTGATCAAATGAGCAACCCTGGATTGTGGCGCGACCGGCATCAAGTTGTATTGCGGGCGAACCTCGTTGTGCCACATCCCACTGGCAGAAATGACACGCCATCAACGTCATCTGGACCTCCGGGCTTCGCAGCCAGACGCAACGGTCAATTGGCCCCCAAAAAGAACAGTTCATCAGGCTGACTCGGCCTGTGGCATCAGGCGACACCTCCAGAGTTATGGAGTCCTTGCTCCCCCAACGACCGACAAATTCGCCGTTCGTAATCAGCAGTCCCGGAGGTTGGGTATCTTCAACCAGGACGGCCCGCTGGCAACAATCGGTTCCAATACCGAGGAAGTTTCCGTTGGCACTCCCCCGCGACGACTTCGAGAATTTGTAGCCGATGCCATAACCAAAGCAAAACGTGTTATATACGTAATGCCAGTCGGTACGAGCGAATTCAAAGGCCACACCGTTGAGATTGATCCACTGGCAATAGGGATCGTTTGGACGATAGGACAACCCAAATGGCCAGAAGTGCACGTTTTCGACCCTTCCAATGTCATAGCACTCGTCCACATAGAGGCCCCTTTTGATGGGATAACCGGTTACGTTGCGAACCAGATGACGGTGAGCACGGACCAGGTGAATTGCCTCATAGGGATTGACAAAAAGGCAATCCTGAATGGAAACGTTCTCGGTATTAAACGAACCGACACATGGCGGATAAGGAACCGGCGGGACATCTGTCTGTTTCCATTCGGGATAGATGATGGTCAATCCCTTAATGCTGGCATGACGACCAGCGAGGCGAATGAAAGGCTCGCCTTCTTCTGAACCACGCCCTTCATAAGCGAGGAGAACCGATCCACCGACGTTTTGCCATTTGCCCCATTGAGTGGTCGGAGCTGTTTGCAGAACGCCCTGGAGGGTCACATCCGCCGGAACGACCAGATGGCCGTTGATTCGATACTTTCCCGCCGGGATTTCAACAATCCCTCCGCCGCGTCGGGACATCTCGTCCATCGTCCGCTGAATCGCTGATGTGCAATCGGTGTTTTCAGCTGCTTTGTCAATGAGGTCAGCGACGTTCACGCGGAAGACTCGCGGAGACGTCGAATCCTGAGAAGTGTTCGTCTGAGCAAGAAGCCCGCCGTCAAAGAAAAACGCACTGACCAAAACAACGAACATATAAAACATTGATACCACGTGAGAGCGCTTTTTCATCTGGAATTTCCCTTTGCTTTTGGCAGGAGCTTTGGCCTATGATTGGCTTGATTAACGATATGCCCATCTGTCGAAAAACTATTGCGGAAACTTGATGACTTTTGTTTATGATAACGAATTCAAAGGCTTTCGTCGTGGATATGTGTTCAATGTCTTGCGTATCGACAACTGACCGTCTGCCCTGAGGACAGCGGACGCCCCATTTGCGAACACTCCGATCACATGCTAACGTAAAGGGTTTAGGAAACCGCGGTAAGAGACGGGGCTTGATCACAGATGCCCCATCTCAATGACCGCGAATGGCGAAAGTGAAGATGTGTTCGCTGGAGAGGTGATTCATGCGGAAGTCCGTCCTCCTTAACGTTCTTCTTTGTAGTCTGCTGATGGTTGCAGTTGCCGGGTGTCCGAAACCTCAGACACCGGAAAAGCCACACGAGGCTGGGAGAGTTGAAGGCACGACTCGGGCGGAGGGACAACCACAGGTTGATCGGGCAGACGTCGAAGCCCTGGAAAAACGTATCCAGGAACTCGGGGGAAGAATTGAATTCGATGAAAACAAGAATCCCCGCAGCGTCGATCTCTTCCAGCGACAAACGACCGACGAGGACCTGGCCCTGCTAGCCAAGATACCAACAATCCAAAAGTTGAGCTTATGGGGGGCGGAGATCCACGACGCGGGTATTCAGGAATTGACGAAATTGCCCCAACTTCAGTCGCTGATTCTGGAAAATACGAGTATCACCAATGACGGGGTGAAGTTTCTCGGCCAGATCAGCAGCTTGCGATCACTCAACCTGCGGCGCAGTACCAACCTCACAGACGAGGCGTTGCAGCATCTCGTTAACCTGACGAATCTTCAGGAATTGATCCTGCTTTATAACAACTTCTCCGATGCCGGGATGGCCTATGTTGGCCAGCTAAAGAACCTCCGCAGTCTTGATCTCCGCGGATGCGTGATGATTACCGACGCCGGTCTCGAGGCGATTAAAGACCTCAAGGAACTCCGTGCCTTAAAGCTCCGAAATCAGCCGTCTGTCACAGATAACGGCGTTGCCGTGATCGCCCAGTTTTCCAACCTTAAAGATCTCGCCTTGGAAGACAGCGGTGTCACGGATCAAGGCATCGAATCTCTGACCAAATTGACGAACCTTGAGAGCCTTAATCTGATGCGGTGTTATGGTGTTACCGACGATGGCGTTGCCAAGTTGAAGGTGTTTACAAAGTTGCGGCGACTCTTTTTGCGAGGACTGTACATCGCGGGTCACGGCCTGAAAGAACTGACCGACTGCAAGAACCTGGAAGAGCTTGACCTCGCCGAGACGCAGGCTGACGACGAAACGGCCTTGGCCCTGCTGAATTTCCCCAATTTGAAGATTTTGGATCTCTGGCATACGCAGGTTACAGACACTGGCCTGGAAAGCGTGGGCAAGTTGACCAACTTGGAAGAATTGATTTTTGACGGAACGCCGATCAGCGATGCCGGGTTGAGTCATCTCACGGGTCTAAGCAAACTCAAGGTCTTATCCATTAAAGAGTGCAACAAGGTGACGGACGCTGCCAATCCCGTACTTTCCAAGCTGCAGAGCTTGAAGACGCTATCCGTGGATCAAAGTGGATACACCGAAGACGGCGTCGCCCAGCTTCGTAAGTCGTTGCCGGAGTGCGAGGTTAGCTTCTGAGCCGTTGGAGACAGGCGGGCTTCTAAACGGCGAGAAGGCTGGGGAGTGGACAAGCCACTTGAAGCGATAACAGAAACATGAAGCCCCTCCTCGCAAGTATTGAGGAGGGGCTTTCTTTTTCTCGGCGGCACAAAGCCTTTCGAGTTACTGACCCAAAGGTCTTAGTTGAGCGGCTTAATCCGGATATTGCGATAGGCCACTGGGCCATGGTTGCCCTGGAACATGAGAGGGCCACGCGGTGCTTCCTTCCCGCTGACCCCGCCCGGCGTCTGGGACGTCAGTTCGAGGTCCTCATGGATGACCTGATCGTTGAGAACGACCTTCACAAGCCTGCCATTTGCAACCTTGGTTCCGGTGGCGTCAAATTTTGGGGCACGGTATTCGATGACATATTTCTGCCACTCTCCCGGTTTTTTGCAGGCATTGACCTTTGGGACGGCCATGCTGTAAACGGCTCCCATGTCTCCCATGCCTAGTTTTTCTTTTCCGAAGCTATCCAGGACCTGGATTTCATACTCGCCCATCACATAAATCCCGGAGTTCGAACCCTGGGGAACCATGACCTCAAGCTCGATGATCGCGTCGCCGAAGGTCTGTTCCGTAAAAATATCCACACCACGCGATCCGACATTAACAAGTTCATTGCCGCCCGGGCGACAAACCAGCGATTTTGGGTCCGCAGGATCGACCGCAGCGGTGCCGACCGCCCATTTGCTTTGCTCAGATGTGCCCTTCAGCTTCCACCCTGGCAGCCCCTTTTCGATGGGAATTGTTATCCATCCCTCCTCCGCCAGGGAAGTTACGGCAAGAGAACGCACTCACCCAAAGCCTCGTCCTCATGTGGTCACTCCTTTCAAGAAAGACCCTATCAACGCGAACACGTTAGAAACAGCGATTGCCAGATGACACTTGTTGAACGTTTTCGGCTGGTCAGGATTACTCGGGCTGGTAATCGGGGTTAGGTGTTGGCAATTGTGCTTTGACCTCTTCGCGCCAACGATGCAATTGCGTCCGAAGCGACTCGGCCTTTTCTGGAATTCGGCCGGCCAAATCCTGGGATTCCTCCGGATCTTCCTTCAGATTATAAAGCTCGACGTGGTTATCTTCAAAAAATTCGATCAATTTCCAGTCGCCATCGCGCACGGCGCTGTAGGGGGTGGCGCCACCCGGGTGATAATGCGGATAGTGCCAATAGATGGCCCTTTTTGCAAATACTTTCTGTTGTGTCAGCAGAGGAACAATGCTAATGCCATCAGAGTGGTGATCTTCAGCATCGGCGACTCCCGTTATTTCCAGAATTGTGGGATAAGCATCGATACTGATGACAGGTTCATGACACACACTTCCTGGGGCAACGACGCCGGGCCAGCGGACAATCCAGGGCACGCGAACTCCGCCTTCATAGGCCGAACCTTTGCCCGCCCGCAAGCCGATATTGTGCGTGACCGGCCTCTTCTGACACGCCGGCAGCACAAGGCCACCATTGTCCGAGGTGAGAAAGACGACCGTTCGCTCGGCAATTCCGAGCCGATCCAGACAATCCATGAGTCGCCCCACGTTCTCGTCAAGCGAGTGAATCATGGCGGCATAGACGGGACATTGCTGTCCGTCCAGATCATCGCCTCGGGCTTGAGCCTCGGCCACCTTCTTCTCATAATGTGCCACCAATTCTGGCTTGGCCTGCAACGGAGTATGAACAGCATAATGGGCAAAATACATGAAAAA
>Ga0308419_1002685_pt1 | contig 11397 bp, 5 predicted proteins | sample HotsprSampleMS50_FD_203674 | JGI IMG/M metagenome (GOLD analysis project Ga0308419, IMG submission 203674) | Hot spring phototrophic mat microbial communities from Mushroom Spring, Yellowstone National Park, Wyoming, United States - 20090730_MS50 ... | reverse complement strand
TCAAGGGACCTCATAGTCATGCTTCAACCTACTTCGTGGACCGAAGAAAATAGTACCCATGGCTGTATATCTACCCCCAATATGGAGGAAAAGCTCCTCTCTATTCTTCGAAAAGACCCCCGACTGGCTTATCGGGAAGTCTATTGCCAAGCGGAATCAGGCCGACTGATCCTCCGGGGCCGGGTCCGCAGCTACTTTGAAAAACAGCTCGCCCAAGAGCTCCTCCGCCGGATCGAAGGCGTAAGGGAAATCCGCAACCAACTCGAAGTGCACCCTGAACCGCCCATGTGCTTTCCATGGCAAGTCTCCCCGGAACCCGAAGAGGCCCCTCCAAACTTGGGGTATTCCTAAGCCCACTTTTTGGGCAGCTAAGGCACTTTCTCTTGTTTTGCCAGGCCGGAGCTCCTGAAACGTTCGCTTGTGTATTTCCAGGGGAAAGGCACCCTCTCTTGTTTTGCCAGGCCGTAGCCCCATTGGCTCGTCAGCCCAATCCCCTTTGACGGCTAAACCGGATAAATTTAAGGAAAGGTAACATTTTAGCCGGATCAACCCCCCCGTCCCGCCAGGGCAGAGGCGATTTGCTTCCTTCGGCTAGAGTGTTCCGAACTTTCTTTTTTCTCGTTCTCCTTGGTTGGAGAGGTGCTTTGCCAAGGGGGTCTTGGCCATGCAAAGGTGGATGGTTCCTGCGGTAGTATGGGCTGGGCTGTGTGCGGGAGGATGCCAGTGGGGAAGTCGTCCCCAGGAAGCGGCTACGGCGGATGCCCGTCAGGTGGGGTCAGAAGGTTCTCTGATTCAATCGGGGCAGATGTCCACCCATTCGGGAAGCGGCCCAGAATCTGTCCCAGACGGCCAATCCGGATTCCCTGGCCCATCTGAAGCCAAGTATCAAAAGGTGTTAGACCCGGCGGTGGCAGGGGTTTTTTATCCGGCCCATCCGGAGGACTTGGCCAAACGAGTCGATCAACTCTTGGCCGATCCCAAAGCCCCTAAACTCGTGGATCTGCCGGCCGAACAGAAACTCAGGGGTCTGATCTGTCCTCATGCCGGCTATGACTATTCCGGGCCGGTGGCTGCGGTGGCCTACCGGCAGGTACGTGGCCGGGACATCCGGACCGTGGTGGTGATGGCTCCTAGCCATACGGCCCAGTTCCAAGGGGCCTCCATTCCGGATGTCCAGGCGTATCGGACGCCGTTGGGTTTTGTGCCCTTATCGTCTAAGGCTGCCTTGCTCCGTCAGGTACCGCCGTTTTCTACGAAGACCAAGGCGAAGGTGGTTCGGCCCGGCTTTTGGCGGCAATCGCCCAAGGAGTTGCCGCCGTTTGGCCAGGAGGATGAGCATACATTTGAACACTCTCTCGAAGTGCAGCTTCCCTTCTTGCAGCGGGTACTCAAAGAGTTTCAGTTGGTGCCGATTGTTTTCGGCCGAGTAGATCCCCAACAGGTGGCCGATGCCCTGGACAACCATCTGGACGACCAGACCCTGGTAGTTGCTAGTTCCGATCTGAGTCATTATCATCCTTATGAGACGGCCGTGGATTTGGATCGCACTTGCCTGGAGGCCATCCGACGGATGGATCTGGACTGGGCGGCCGATCAGGAGGCCTGTGGCATTGGGCCGATCCTGGCTCTGATGCACCTGGCCAAAAAGCGCGGATGGACGCCGAAGGTGCTCGACTATCGGAATAGCGGCGACATCTCCGGCCAGCGATCTCAGGGCGTCGTAGGATATGCAGCGGTGGCGTTTGTGGATGGTGGAGCGGGTTCGGCTGGTCAACCTTCGGACCAGCAACAGCCTACCCAGCACACCCCGGAAGAGCGGAAGTTCCTCTTGGACTTAGCCCGCAAAGCCCTAGTGGAATCCGTCTCTTCGCGGGGGTTGCCGGAGGTGGCCGAGGAGAATGTGCCGGAGCGGCTTCGGATGCCGAGCGGCTGCTTTGTGACCTTGCACAAGCAAGGGCAACTGCGGGGATGTATTGGACATATATTCCCCAAATCCCCTTTGTACAAGGCGGTCATGGAAAATGCGATGCGGGCCGCACTGAGCGATTTCCGCTTCCCCTCGGTCCGGCCGGAAGAACTCCCTCAGATCGACATCGAAATCAGCGTCCTGACCGTTCCCCGCAAGCTGCAGGCCAATAGCCCGCGGGAAGTTCTCCAAAAACTTCGGCCCGGCGTGGATGGGGTCGTGCTGCGGCAAGGGTATCGGATGGCCACCTATCTGCCCCAGGTCTGGAAGGAGCTTCCGGACAAGGAGGATTTCCTGCGGCATCTGGCCCAGAAAGCCGGTCTGCCGCCCGACGCCTGGCAAGACCCGACTACCGAAATCCTCACCTATCAAGCCGAGGTCTTCGGGGAAAAGTAGCCCCAAGCCGTCCCGTCCTTCCGGCCGGTGCGGTTGCTGCCTGGAAGGGCCATCCTCTGGCTCGGAAAATAGCCTGGAGGGGCGATCTTGATGGCGGCTGAGCTTCCAGAGTTTCGGCAAGCGGAAGAGGGTTGCATGGCCTGGCAGGGGATCAGCGTGCGGGCCGTTTTGTGGCTGGCGATTTCCGGTCTGGGGGTGTCGGCTTTTTTGACCCAGGTGGTGCTTCTGCGGGAGCTGATGGCCGCTCTGGGGGGCAATGAGTTGGTCCTGGGGATCGTGCTGGGCAGTTGGATGCTGCTGACGGGGCTGGGGGCGTCGGCAGGGCGGGTGGCCCAACGGCTTCGTCAACCGTTGGCTGGCTTGGCCTGGGCGCAGATGGTCCTGGCCGTGCTCCCTCTGGGGCAGATATGGATCATTCGTGCATGTCGGGATTGGGTTTTTCCTCGAGGGGCGGAGGTCGGCCCGGCAGAAACGGTGCTGGTGGGCCTAACGATTTTGGCCCCCTATTGCCTGTTGGCCGGGTTTCTGCTTACGCTGACCTGTCGGCTTCTGGCGCCGGACGAACGGCCGGAAAGCATCGGCCAGGTGTATTTTCTGGATGTGCTGGGCGATATTGCCGGGGGACTTTTGTTTAGTTTTGTGCTGGTTTGGCTTTGGGGGCATTTCGGCACCTTGTATCTGCCGGCCTTTTTGAATCTCCTGTTGGCCGGGGCGCTGGGCTACCTGGTCCGAAGCCGGCCTGTCCTGGCCATGGCCGGACTGCTGACCGCCGTTTTGGCCCTCGGAGCAGCCACGGTGGATTGGGAACTGGCCTCCACCCGGCGGCAATTTGCCGGCCAAGAGGTGCTCTTTCAAGGACAATCGCCGTACAATCGGGTGGTGATCACGCGGCTTGGCGAGCAGGTAACCTTTTATGCCAACGGCACGCCGCTATTTTCCACCGGCGACCCCGCAGCTATTGAACAGAAAGTCCATTTTGCCATGGCGCAGCGGCCCCAGGCCCGTCGGGTGCTGGTTTTAGGCGGTGGACTTTCCGCAGCGGCGGGGGAAGTACTCCGATGGGCCGGCCTGGGACCTGACCAGCTCCCCCCAGACGCCCCGCCGGGCCAATCCCCGCCGACGGAATCCATCCAGGTAGATTATGTGGAGTTGGACCCCCTGCTGGTGTCGGCCGGTCAGCAATGGATACCGCCAACACGAAATGCCTCCGCGATTCGGGTGGTAACCGCCGATGGCCGGTTGTGGGTTCGCAGCAGTTCCGAGCGCTACGATGTGGTGCTGGCCGATGTCCCTGATCCGGTTTCGATCCAGTGGAACCGCTTTTACAGCCGGGAGTTTTTCCTGGAGGTCAAGCAGCGGCTGACGGCCGATGGCGTGTTTTCGCTCGCCTGTGCGTCGTATGAAAATTATCTGAGTCCGGAACTGGCCGACCTGGTGGCCATCGTCCACCGCACGCTCCGGGAGGCATTCCAAAAGGTACTGATGATCCCCGCCGACCGGATTATCTTCCTGGCTTCCGACGGGCCGCTGACGACCCAAATTGCCGAGCGGATTGCCCAGCACGGCCTGAAGACCCACTCCATGCGGCCTGGACATTTGGCCGGTATTTTGGCCGAGGATCGCTTGGTCGCCCTGCAACGGGCGATTCGACCCGACGCTCCGATCAACCGGGATTTTTTTCCGATCTTGGCCTATCGGCATTTGCGGTATTGGATGCGGCAATTTCAGGTGCGATGGGGCGTTTTCCTAGCGGCGCTAGCGGTTCTGGGGTTATGGTGCCTGTGGCGGGCAAGGCCGGTAACCGTAGCGGTTTTTAGCGCCGGGCTGGCCGGGGCGCTGCTGCATGTGGTGCTGCTGTTGGGGTTTCAGGTGGTGTTTGGCTGTGTGTATCATCGGGTGGGGCTGATGGTTACGGCCTTCATGGCAGGTTTAGCGGTGGGGGCGGCGTGGATGAACCGTCGGCTTGGGCGAGGGAGCGGTGGGGCGTTGGCCGGGGTGGTGGGCGCTTTGGCCGCCTTTGCCGCTCTGCTGCCGGCGGTGCTGGCCGGCCTGGATCAGGCAAGCCGATGGCCCGGCTTGAACCTGATTTGTCAGGTCGCCTTTTTGACGTTGGCCTTTGGGTTGGCCGTTCTACTGGGCATGGTGTTTCCCCTGGCGGCCAAGATGGCATTTGAACAAGTTTCCATTACTGCGGGGCGCATCTACACGGCCGACTATCTGGGGGCGGCCTTCGGCGCCCTGCTGGGCAGCAGCCTGCTGATTCCCCTGTGGGGGATCGGCCCCGTCTGTGGCCTGACCGCCGCCCTGAACCTGGCCGCCGCCGGGATCTTGCTGATGCGTAAAATGTAGATCAGTTCATTCGTCCCATTCGGCGGCTTGCTTACCGAGGCGGATTCCGCCTTTCGTAGGCACACGCCGGCTGAGCGGAATGGCGAGCTTAGGCATGGGCAACATTGTAGTTTGACTGTATCTACCCACCCCGCCCCCTACCAGATCGAGGGGCTAAACATCGAATCGAACACCATAGACTGTGGTCGTTCTTCCCGGTGGATACCGTCAAGTTAGCCGAATGAAGAGGTCTATGTGTGATTCCTGTGGAACCAGGAATACGGAAAATACTGGATTCCCGCTTCCGCGGGAATGACACCTTTTCTCGGTTCCGCAGAAAAGCCAGCTTCTCTCGCTTCCTCGGGAATGACACCCAAAGGGGGCCATGCCTCATTCCCCCACACGTGGCAGTCCATAAGGAGAGAAGACTCTAACCGGACGCCTGGGGGCTATGCGTCATTCCCGCAACAAGTGGCAGTCCCGCTCCCTTAGCCGGTTTGGCCTTCTCCGAAGACCGAAAAACAAGGAAAACCCTACCGGGTAATCCCGATGTTTCCTATGCTTCGGCCCTACCTAGAGGAGGCGTGGGAGGTAGCACCGGAGGGGGCAGAGTGGGTTTTTCCAGACAATTGGCGAAAACGGGCTATGGGACCGTCGGGGTGGGTAAACTGTAACTTTCGGACCGTTTTTGAGAAGATTCTCCAGCGGGCAGGGGTGGAACCTTGACCCCGGCTATGGCATAACCTACGGGCTAGTTGCGAAACCGACTTGGCCCAATCGTTTCCGTTGGCAACGGTAGCAAAATGGCTTGGCAATACTCCGGCGATTGCCTTGCGGCATTAGGTGGACGTAACTGATGAGGCGTTTGAGCGGGCCAAGCGTTGGAGGCCGTCGGGGGTGGGTGAAAACATTTTCTCCCCTTGCGGCCAAAAAAGCGGCCAAGAAGCGGCCAAAAATGCGGCCAGGCAAACGTCGGCGCCTTTTGGCAAAGAAGAGAAGATTTTGACATAAGGTCTTGTGGAGTTCCAGGTTACGCCAAGCTTTGCTGATCTTTTCGGGATAGTGCAAAATTGTCCAGTGGAGGATAGGGGACTCGAACCCCTGACCTTCTGGATGCCATCCAGACGCTCTCCCAACTGAGCTAATCCCCCAGCGATGGAAGAACTTTGGGAATACTTTAGTTTGCCTGTATCTGCCCGGCCAGGCTGCTCAACTTGTAGGGGGAAAAATTGTGCCTCGAAGCCCACCGGTTATGATAATTATCTCCGGTGGAGGCAGTCAACGGAACCGTAACATTTTAGTTGGTCTGGATATGCCCGGCCAGGCTCCTCAACTTGTAGGGGGAAAAATTGGCTCGACCCCCACCGATTGTGGTAATTACTTCCGGTGGATACAGTCAAATGAGCCGTAACATTTTAGCTTGACTGTATCTACATCTACCGGGAACTATGCCCACAATTTGTGGTGTTCGATTCGATTTTTAGCCCCTCCCTCGGGTAGGGGGCCGGGCGGGTAGATACAGTCAAACTAAATTGGTACGCCTTTTTTGTGTTCCAGGTGTGTTGAATTTTTATTCGTCTCGGAGAGCCTGTCAAGGCCAGGTGCCCAAAAGAGGGGGGCCAGGGGGCGAGATTTCCGCTGGAGGCCCTCCGGAAAGGGCCTATCCCCCCGGCAGTGCAATTCCGATATCCTCTCAGGAGGGGGCCCCTTTGATCTTTGCCGGGGTTGGGGGGATTTAGGAGGAACTGCACTTTCCGTAACCCTTTCGTTTGACTGGATCCACCGGAAGTAATTACCACAATCTGTGGGGTTCGGGCCAATTTTTACCCCCTACAAATTGAGGGGCTTGGCCGGGTGGATACAGTCAAATTGGCCGAAGGATGCACAGGGATGACACATAGCTTTTCTTTGATTTGGCTAAAGTATTACCGTAACTCTTTGTTTTATCCAAACTTAGACCCCCTTATTGGGGGCTGTTTTCATAACTCCAGGATTTAGAAAGAGGTGGGGTATTCCCCCAATTGGCGGGGGACCTAAAGGGGCAAAAGTCCGACTTAGGGCTGGGCATTAGCAGAAAAAGGGTGCCTGAATTTCATACTTTCGGGGGGTCTTATATACTTTTGGAAGGGGTGCAGAGGATTGGAACGAGTTGGGTCCCGGGGCGGAAATAATCGGGGGGATGGGGGTTTGCTGTACTTTTCGGAAAGGGGCTGTAAGATGAGAAGAGGTGCCGGATTGGAGGGCAGATGGCTGGGGCATTCGGGAGGTTGGTCGGCTGGAAGTTTTCTTGCTGGCAAAGGTGGGTGAGCGGTTCCCGGTTTTCCCATGGGGGCATATCCAACAGTTGGAGGCACCTGGTGCATGACCAACGCGGAAATTGCCGGTGTGTTTGATCAGATTGCCGATCTTCTGGAGTTTCAAGGGGCCAATCCGTTTCGGGTGCGGGCCTACCGGAATGCCGCCCGCACGTTGCGGGAGATGACCGAATCCCTGGAGCAGATGGTGTACAACAATCCAGATGGCCTAATGGAAATCAGCGGCATCGGGGCCGATCTGGCAGAAAAAATCAGCACTTTGGTGAAAACTGGCACCTTGCCGCTTTTGGAAGAATTGCGGGAGCAGGTGCCGATCGGGGTGTTGGAGGTGATGCGTGTGCCCGGGCTGGGGCCGAAACGAGCGGCCGCCTTGTATCGGGAACTTGGCATTACCTCGCTGGAGCAATTGCGAGAAGCCTGCCTAGAGCAGAAGGTGCGGGACTTGCCCGGTTTTGGCGCCAAAACGGAGGAAAAAATCTTGCAGGGCATCGAACTGGCTGCCGAAGCCGGTCGGCGAACCCTCTGGGCCGTGGCCGACCAGTTGGTCCAAAAAATTCTGGCCCACATGAAGCAGTGTCAAGAAATACGTACCATTGAACCGGCCGGCAGTTATCGCCGAGGCAAAGAAACCGTCGGCGATCTGGACTTTTTGGTCATTACCGGCCAACCGGCCGTGGTGATGGAGCATTTTAGTCGGTTGGACGGCATCGCTCAGGAATTGGCCCGGGGTGAGACTAAGATGTCGGTCCGGTTGGGAATCGGTGTCCAGGTGGATATTCGTGTCGTACCGGAAGAATCGTTCGGGGCGGCGTTGCAGTATTTCACCGGCTCCAAATCCCACAATGTGGTGCTCCGGGGCATGGCGAAGGACCGTGGGCTAAAGATCAACGAATATGGCGTGTTTCGGGGCCAGAAGCGAATTGCTGGCCGAACGGAAGAAGAGGTGTACGGGGCGTTGGATTTGCCCTGGTTTCCGCCGGAATTGCGCGAGGCCAGGGAGGAGTTCAAGTGGGCGGCAGAGGGCCAATTGCCGGTGCTGGTGGAGCTGGCCGACATCCAAGGCGATCTCCATGTGCACACGGATTGGACGGATGGGCAGAACACGTTGGAGGAAATGGCCGAGGCGGCACGCCAACGGGGGCTCCGGTATCTGGCCATCGCCGACCATTCCAAACGGGTTACCATGGCCCGGGGCCTGGATGTGGATCGGCTGCGTCGGCAATGGGAGCAGATCGATCGGCTCAACGAGAAATGGAAAGATTTTCAGCTTCTCAAAAGTATCGAGGTGGATATTTTGGAGAAAGGCGGTCTGGATTTGCCGGACAAGGTGTTGGCCGAGGCGGATTGGGTGGTGGCCAGCGTGCATTACGGCCAAAGTCAGGCCAGGGAGCAGATTACCAAGCGGGTGGTGGATGCGCTGGCGCATCCGGCGGTTTGTGTGTTTGCCCATCCGACGGGACGGCTTCTGAACGAAAGACCACCCTATCCGATTGATCTGGAGGCAGTTCTGGAGGCGGCCAAAGAGTACGGAAAGATGATTGAGCTGAACGCCCATCCGGCCCGGCTGGATTTGGACGATGTGGGATGTGCGGCCGCCCGAAAGCTCGGCGTCCCGGTGGTCATTTCTACCGATGCCCATTCGATCACCGGCCTGGATGCGATGCGCTACGGCGTGTTGCAGGCCCGGCGCGGCGGTCTGACGAAAAAGGATGTGGCCAACACCCGCCCCTGGCCAGAACTCCAACGCCTGCTCCGCCGAACCTAAACGCCCCGGCAGCCGAACGGCACTTTCCTTCCCCAGACCGGTGATTATTCCAGTGGGGATCCCCAAGGGGCTACCGGCCGCCGACCGGCAATTTCCTTCCCTAGACCGGATGATGCATTTTTTATCGGCTGTGCCGGAATTCCTGTTTAGAAGCTGTTTTAGAGGCTGTCTCGAAAATCTGTTTTTCGTTTGACTGTAGCCACCGGAAGTAACTGCTACAATCTGTGGGGTTTAAGTCGAGTTTCCCATCCAAGTGGGAGGGGCCTAGCCGGGTGGATACCGTCCCACCGAACGCCCCGGTTTTCTATTTTGACTGTATCTGTCCGGCCCCGCTCCTACCCGTTGTGGGGGCTAAGAATCGGATTGCATACCACGGAGTGGGGGCATCGTTCCGGCGGGATACAGTCAAGCGATGAGGTTTGTGTGCCTTGATGTTGCGAAGAGGCATCGGAACGGGCGTAGGGATTAGGGGGGACCGGCTGGCCATACACGCCGGCACGGGTCCAAGGGATGGCATTTTGGCCGGTGCGGCTGAAAACGATCTGAAACAGTTGCAAGGTGCCGGTAATAAAGGCGGTTCGCGCCCCGGTCAAATACAACCGCCACATCCGCACGAATCGCTCGTCGAACATCTGGGCTACCTGGTCCCGGGCCTTTTCAAACCGGTCCAGCCAATGCTGAAGCGTCAACGCATAATGAAGCCGAAGATTTTCCACGTCCAGCACTGAAAAGCCATGGGGTTCCAGCACATCGAGCATTTCCTGTAGGCTGGGGGCGTAGGCGCCGGGGAAGATACGTCGGCTGATCCAGCGATCGCCTTCCATGGGGCGGTCTCGACCGATGGAGTGCAAGATGCCTCGGCCGTCGGGTTTGAGAGACCGGTCGATCACCTTGGCCAGGGTGGTGTAATGAGCCGGGCCGACGTGTTCGAGCATCCCAATAGAAACAAACACGTCGAACTCTCCCCGGATATTGCGGTAATCGTCTTCGATGAATTGGACGCGGTCGTCCAGACCTTCGGCTTTGGCCCGGCGTCGGGCGTAGGCGATTTGGTTTCGAGAGATGTTGTAGGCATGGACGCGGACGCCGTAGTGGCGGGCCATGTAGAGGGCCAGTGCGCCCCAACCGCAGCCGGCCTCCACGACCGTTTCCCCCGGCCGGAGCCAAACCTTTCGGCAGACATGTTCCATTTTGGCCTGCTGGGCCTGTTCGAGATCGGCATCCGGATGGGGGAAATAAGCACAGGTATATAAAAGTTCCTTATCCAGCCAAAGCTCGTAGAACGCATCGCCGATGTCATAATGATGTGCCACGTTCCGCCGAGAGCGTTCCAACGTGTTGGAGGCACTGCGGCGCAGGAGGCGCAACAGTCGGGTGGCCAACCCGGCCGGGCGTTTGTCCTCCAAAGCCAACCGCTGAAAGACCATCTGGAGCAATCGGCCCAAATCGCCTTCGACGTCCAGGCGCCCCTCCATGTAACAATCGCCGAAATAAAGCTCCGGATCCAGCGCCAAGAGCCAAATGGCTCGCCGATCGTGGAACCGCACCCGAATCTCCGGCGTTTGGTCGGCAACGGTCAGCTCTTGTCCATCGGGCAGGACCACCGCTACCGGGAGCCGACCCAGCCGGCAAAGCAGATTTCGGATCAGCCAACGTTCCAGGCGATAGCTTCCTTTCCCCGGGGCGGTTCGGGCGGCACGGGGGGGTTCTTCGGAGACGGTAGTTTCCGCACAAGCCGGTGGCGGGGAAAGCGGCTGGGTCGTTCGGTCGGGTGGCAGTGAGACGGGCCGGCCGGGTGGACTGCCGGGCGCCTGGCCAGCAACATCCGTTTGCAACGTCGGCCCCATATTCTAGCCTCCTTCCGCAAAAAAAGCAGATAGTAACCTATCCGTCGCCTCCCGCCTCCACCCCCACAGCGGGGGATTGTCGAGGGATGCGACATGTTCCTATTCGGATCATGGGAAGGCGGTGGAGGCAATCTGAAAATTGCCGGCAACACCCCTACGCATCCACAGGATGACCTTTTATGATAATACTTTTCGGGTAAACTGCCAACACTCTAGGCTGCCGAGGTTGCCTTTTTGGTACCATTTTACCCGAAGGAAGCAAGCCGAATGAAGCAACTGGCCTCCCCCCCGGCGGGTTAAAGCCAGGGTGTCCTTCCCGCAAAAGCAGAAATCCAGACGTTAGGAAAAGTCCCTAGGGCCGGGATTCGTGCCGACGCGGGAATAAGAGCCTATCCCAAAATCAGGCTTGGTGAAAACCCCAATTGGATTCTCCTGCCTGAGCAAACCGCCTTCCTTGATCACCTTGGGTGCTGCAGGCATTTTGGGATAGGCAGTAGGCTGGATTCCTGCTTACGCAGGAAGGAGAGGTGAGCTCCGTTCATTCGGCTAGAATGTTTCCAACACACCGAAGTGCCCGAAAACTAGGCAGGTTCGTGTCTCTTTGCTTTGCGAAGATCAATACAACAGTTTTTTCCCAGGAGGCGGCAGGTAACCATGTTGGATGCCAAGTTTATTGTCGAACATCCGGAAGCGGTCAAACAAAATTGCCAGAATCGAGGTGTCCAGGCCGATGTGGATCGGTTTGTTCAGTTGGATGCCCAGCGGCGGGCCAAACAGGCC
>Ga0308419_1002684_pt1 | contig 11402 bp, 9 predicted proteins | sample HotsprSampleMS50_FD_203674 | JGI IMG/M metagenome (GOLD analysis project Ga0308419, IMG submission 203674) | Hot spring phototrophic mat microbial communities from Mushroom Spring, Yellowstone National Park, Wyoming, United States - 20090730_MS50 ... | reverse complement strand
TGACCTGCAGGAACCATCAGGCGGGCTGACGCAGCCACCTACGGCTGGATATCTATCTCGGTAATTAAGATACTATCCGACTCCACGCTCGTCTCCCCTGCGTCAACTACCGGCAGACGGTAAGCCGGCTGTCCCTGGGGATACATGCCCGTGCGCAGTTGATAACGTCCCGGCGGACATATGGCCGGGATGATCACCTGATGCGGGTCGGCTATCCCCATCCCCGGTGACCATGCTGAGGTCGAGGTAAGCGGCTCTATATCCTGTTGCGCCACCAGATCACCCCGTGGCCCGATCAGATGGACGAATACAACGTAATTGGTGCTGACTCTACGCAGGGAACGCCAGCGCAGCGTGACAGCAATGACATCCCCGGGACGGAAGGTGCTCTGTCGCAGCTCGGCGCTTTCCAACATTATCACATTGGCAAGGTTGACCCCCAGAGAAATCGGTATATCTACGCCACCACTCACGGTCAGGGTCACGGTATCGCCGGCATGGATTGTCGTACCCGGGGCCGGTTCCTGCGCCAATATCATGCCTTTGGGACGTGGACTCCACACCTCCTCGACGGCAACGGTCAGGCCATCCGACTCAAGCCCGGCCCTGATCATATCTATCGGATACTCCACCACGCCGGGCATTACCAGCTCCCGTCCCATACCGCTCACAATAACCGAGACCTCTGTGCCAACCGCTACCGAGGCCCCGGGCGGGGGATTCTGCTCCAGCACTATCCCCTTCTCCTTACCCTGCTCAAACCGTTCTCCTGCCAGCACAAGGCGCAGACCGGCACCCTCAATCATCTGCCGTCCCTCCTCGACAGGCCGTCCCACCACATCTGGCACACGAATCATCTGCACCTGAGGGGTAAACGTGGCCCATACAGTGGGCTCAGGCGTGGCCGTGGAGACGATGGACGGAACGGCGGGAGCTGAGTAGGCACGGTACACCGCCCACCACAGCGGGATCAGCCCGACGACCGCTATAAAAGCGATAACCCCCAAAACCCAGACCAGTCTGTCGGGGACAGCCCTGGGCGCGGAGAGCGGGGGTTGAGCCGGGATCGCCGGCTGCCAGCCGGTGACCTGCTCGCTCTGCCTGCGGTACGCGTCAAGCACGTGGGCCAGTTGCTCGGCAGTGCGGTAGCGCGCAGCCGGTTCCTTGCTCAGTAGCTTGTGGACAATACGCTCCAGTTGCACAGGTACGTAGGGACAATGGACGGTTAGCGGAGTCGGTTCCTCACGCATGTGCATGAAGGCCAGTGCGGTCGGGTTCTCCGCCTGGAATGGAGGCACTCCGGCCAGCATCTCATACATCACCACGCCGATGCTGTATACGTCGGAGGCAGGAGTAGGTGGACCACCGGCTGCCTGCTCGGGGGCAAAGTAAAGTGGACTGCCCCACACCGTGCTCGATTCTGTGACCCCGGATTCGGAGAAGGCGCGCGCAATGCCGAAATCGGTCACTTTGGCTCGCCTGTCACTGGTCACCAGCACATTCTGGGGTTTGATATCACAGTGGATGATGCCGGCTTTGTGCGCGTATCCCACGCCGGAGGCGATCTGGAAGGCAATGTCCACCGCCTCTTTGACATCCAGGCGTCCCTTGCGGCGAATGAGGGTCTTCAGGTCCTGTCCGTCCACGTACTCCATCACGATATAATGCCATTCCCCATCCTGCCCCACATCGTACACGGTCACAATGTTGGGATGATCCAGGTTCGCGGCAGCCCGGGCTTCTCGCTGGAAGCGGGCGAGGAACGCAGGATCACAGGCAAAGGTCTCGCGGAGTATCTTTACCGCAACGCGACGCTGGAGCAGCCTGTCAAAGCCGCGATATACCACCGCCATTCCCCCAGAGCCGATCAGTTCCTCCAACTGGTAACGGCCGTTCAATAACAAGGATTCCATTCAAGCCTCCAGAGAGTGCGGATTTAACAATGCAGCCGTAACTACCTACCCGATTGGCCTGCCGCTATGCGCTGATTGGAAATCAGCCTTCCTGGGCACGCTGTGCCGGGCGTCGGCCTGCGCCGACGCCCCCGGTCGGCGAAGGCCGACCGCAGGCCAAAGGCCTATGGCGGGCGACTTTAGTCGGCACGTAGGTAATTGCATGCAGCCCCATAAATCGTTTGCAGGTGCATTTTGTGCACGGACACCGGCATATGCTTTGCAGGGACTTACGATATGATTCGGGGGATCTGCCCGCCAGAGCACATTCTACCCCAAATTGTAATGGCCGACAAGCAGGAGGAAGCCCGGCCCGGCCATTTGCGGGAAGCACTCATCTCTGATACAATACTCACTGCAGCCCGCCGTACAGGCTGGAACAGCCCCCAGGCTGTGACATTTGCTCCATTCCTTCAGCGGAGGGATAAGTATGCCTGTTTATGCCCTGGCCAACCAGAAAGGAGGCGTTGGAAAGACAACTACGGCCGTAAACCTGGGCGCATACCTGGCCCATTGGGGGCATCAGGTGCTGATTGTGGATGTAGACCCCCAGGCCAATGCCACCTCCTCACTTGGCGTGGACAAAAACAGCGTCCCCCTCTCAACATACGATCTGCTCATCAATGACGTTCCCCTGTCCAGGGTCGTGCGTCCCACCTCCTGGGAACGGCTGGACCTCCTGCCCTCCTCTCCCTCCCTGGCCGGTGCCTCGGTTGAACTGGTCAGCTATCCGCGCCGGGAATACAGGCTCCGGCAGGCATTGCAGGCCTTAAATGCGGCGGAGGCACAGGGCAGCGACCGCTCATACGACTATGTGCTGATAGACTGCCCGCCCAGCCTGGGTCTCCTGACCATCAACGCGCTGGCGGCTACCGACGGGGTGCTTATCCCGGTGCAATGTGAATATCTGGCCCTGGAGGGGCTATCGCAACTGATGCGCACGATTGAACTGGTGCGGCGCGCCCTCAACCCGACCCTGCGGCTACGAGGAGTGGTTATGACCATGTATGACACCCGCACTGCACTTTCCCGTCAGGTCGTTGAGGAGGTCAGGCGCCACTTCCCCGGCCAGGTCTTCCGCTCCATCATTCCGCGCAGTGTGCGCCTGAGCGAGGCCCCCAGCTATGGTGAGCCGATCCTCTCCTATGCCCCACAGTCACCCGGAGCGGTGGCTTATGCTGCCCTGACCCGGGAGCTGCTGGCAGGAGACGGCAAATCGTGATCGCGGAGGTGGGTGATGGCACCGCGTAGAAGTGGACTGGGAAAAGGTCTTCAGGCATTGATTCCCCTCGCTGAGGAGGAGGCGATCACACCGGTACAGGGGATCATCGAGGTGCCGCTGGCCTCCATCTCACCCAACCCACACCAGCCGCGCGCCCCGATCCGTGACCAGGACCTGGTTGAACTGGCTGCCTCGATCCAGGAACATGGCATACTGCAGCCATTGCTTGTCACCAGAGCAGGTGAAGGTTATCAACTCATCGCTGGCGAGCGCCGCTGGCGCGCAGCGCGGCTGGCCGGATTGCAGGAAGTGCCTGTATTGGTTAAAGATGTGGCGCCACGCGAGATGTTGGAACTGGCACTGGTGGAGAACCTGCAGCGGGCCGACCTGAATCCTCTTGAGGAAGCAGCCGCCTATTTTCAATTGCTCGAAGAGTTCGGCCTGACGCAGGAACAGATAGCGCGGCGGGTAGGAAAGAGCCGCGTTGCGGTCGCCAACACCCTGAGATTGCTAAAATTAAGCAACCCTGTGCAGGAGGCGCTGCTTGCGGGCAAGATCAGCGAGGGGCATGCCCGGGCACTGCTGGGGCTGGAGCAGGCCGAGGCTCAGGAAGCCGCGCTCAGGACGGTGCTGAGAAATGGGCTGAGCGTGCGCCAGACGGAAGAGCTGGTGCGACAGATGTCCGGCACCCGCGAGCGCAAGACCGCACGCGAAAAGCCCCCTGAAACCAGGGCACTGGAGTCACGCTTCCGCGAGGCGCTCGGCACCAGGGTCAACCTGACACGCACCGAAAAGGGCGGGCGCATCATAATTTATTTCTACTCAGACGAGGAGCTTGACGCTCTATACGAGCGCATCGTCGGTGCTAATTTCTCATAAAGTCCTTCAGCCTGCGTAAGCGGCTGAGGTGACGCAGCCGGCTGAGAGCCTGAGCCTCGATCTGGCGCACCCGTTCGCGGGTTACCCCCAACTTCTTGCCGATCTCTTCGAGCGTATAGGTCTGCCCATCTAAAAGCCCATAACGCAGTTGGAGGATACGCACAGCGCGCGGGGGAAGCTCCTGGAGCATCTCCTGAAGCAGGGCGCGTAACTCCGCGGTATTCACCTCTTCGTCCGGCATCACGACGCGCCCATCCTCGATGAAATCCCCCAGCTCATTCTCGCCCTCATCATCAACAGGCATATCCAGGGACAGAGGATGATAGGAGGCTTTCAGCATCTCCTCTGCCTTCTGCCTGGGTATCTCCAGCTCATCCGCAAGCTCCTGCGAGGTTGGCTCACGCCCCAACTCCTGGGTCAGACGATGTGCCGTGCGCAGCAGCCTGGTGATCTGATCACCCATATGTACGGGCACCCTGATGGTGCGGCTTTGATCGGCAATGGCACGCGTCACCGCCTGCCTGATCCACCACGTGGCGTAGGTGGAAAACTTGTGCCCCAGCCGGTAGTTAAATTTGTCGGCAGTGCGCACAAGCCCGATATTCCCTTCCTGGATCAGGTCAAGGAAGGGCATGCCCCGGCCGATATACTTTTTGGCGACGCTGACCACCAGACGCGAATTGGCGCGGATGAGGTGCGCCCGGGCAGCCAGACCATCCTCAACGATCGCCTGGAGGCGTGCCCTTTCCTCCGGCGTCAGATCATCGCGCTTCAGTTCCTTCTGCGCGGCCCGTCCTGCCTCCATCCGCTTGGCCAGCTCTACTTCTTCCTCAGCAGTGAGCAGAGGCACCTGACTGATCTCCTTAAGGTATAACCCCAGGGGATCGTCCATGCCGATGGCATCCAGGTAATCCTCACCCTCTTCCTCATAAATCTGCTCGTAATCCGGGATTTCGCCTTCTTCCTCCCCTTCTTCCTCGGGCACCCCCACTTCGATGCCGGCCTCGAGCAACATGGTGAGGATATTGTCCAGTTCCTCCAGGTTTTCCTCTACGTGAGGAAAGGCGTACAGGATGTCATCGTAAGTGACGTACCCCTGCTCAGCCGCCTTGCGCAGCAGATATTCCTCGCCGCTTAATTCTGTATTTTCAAGTAACTCGCTCTCCAGACAAAATTCCATTTCCATCTCTTACTCTCTAGACGGCGGCCAGAGTGATACAAACGGAAGCGCACACCGCAGTGTGCAACTTCTGTAGGCGCTCAGGTGTTACCCCCGCCATGCCGCCGCGCTAAAGATATCACGCAATTGTTTGATTAACATTAGAATCCGGGATATTGTAGAGCTCTCCATATTTTTTACGCAGATAGCGGATGTACGGTTCGATCCTCAGCTCATCCCCGGTAACGCGCCTGACCAGCTCAAAGGTCGTGTACTTGCGCCCATGTCTGTAGATACTCTCCCGCAGCCAATGCAGCAACGTGGCGAAGTTGCCAGCCTCCATCTCGCCGGTGATCTCCGGATGGGCACGGAGCGCAGCCTCGAAGAACTGGGCACTCAGAATGTTGCCAAGCGTGTATCCATGGAACATACCGCCAATGACGCCATTATACCAGTGGACATCCTGAAGCACCCCTTCCCTGTCGCTTTCCGGCATGATGCCCAGGTCTTCCGCCATGCGTGCATTCCAGGCCTCTGGCAACTCACGCACGCTTAACTCCCCCTCAAGCAGGCGGAGCTCAAAGTCAAAGCGCATGAGAACATGCAGGTTGTAGGTCACCTCGTCAGCTCCGACGCGGATCGGCGAACACTCGACTTTGTTGACTGCCCGGTAAAAGTCCTCCAGTGACACATTACCCAACTGATCGGGAAACAGTGCCTGCAGCCTGGGATAGAAGAAGCGCCAGAAGCTCAGGCTGCGCCCCACGAGATTTTCCCACAGGCGCGATTGGCTCTCATGAACACTGAAAGACGCCCCCGACGCCAGAGGAGTGCCCTCAAATTTTTCATCAATACCCTGCTCGTACATACCATGTCCGGCCTCATGGATAGAGCCAAACAGCGCCTCATCCAGTGCATTTTCCGCAACGCGTGTGGTAATGCGTACATCGCCGATCGAGAAACTGGTGGTAAACGGGTGCGGTGATTTATCCTGACGCCCACGCGTAAAGTCGTAACCAAGGCAGCGAAGCACCTCGTTCCCAAAAGCCAGTTGTTGCTGCTCCGGGAAGAACTGATGCAGGCATGCATCGTCCAGAGGAGGCTGGCCGATAATCTCCCGCACCAGGGGCACCAGTTGCTCACGCAGACCGGCAAAGATGGCACGCACGGTCTCAGCCCGCACACCGTAATCCTGCAAATCAATCAACGGATCGGCTATATGCTCGTAGCCCGGGAAGAACCCGGCCAGTCGACGGCTCAGATCAAGCGTTCTTTCCAGGTAAGGCCGGACGCGGGCGAAATCACCCGCAGGATATGCCTCTCTCCAGACCTGGAAGGTGGCGCTTGTGTGCTCAGAGAGCCGGGCTACAAAATCAGAGGGAATCCTCACCGCCTGCTCATAGTCACGCCGCGCCACCCTGATCAGGCTGGCTTCGTCGGAGTCGTAAGGCAGGCTTTCCTCATAGGGCCGCAGCTCTTCCAACAGCCTGCCCAGGCCGGGATCGGTGGCCCGTTCGTGCATCAGCCGCCTGAGAAGGGCGATCTGTCGCATCCGTGCCAGCGCTCCCCCGGCCGGCATACAGGTATGCTGATCCCACGCAAGCAGCGCCGCAGCGCCTTCCAGATCGCGGATTTCTCTCAAACGTGCTTTCAATTCCTCGAGTTTGCTTTCCATAGGTTACCATCCAGATTGGGCTGACCACCAAACTGCCCTTGATTATACTCATCATGCTCCTGGACACAAGTCGCATGTGAGCGGGGTGTCCGAAGCGGGAGTGATTTGGGCTTCGCCGATGCCGCTTTCCCGACCGGAGTTGATGCTTCAGCCGGTTTGCGCCACGTTTGCACCGGCTAAAGCCTCGATTCCGCCCCCGGATTGGAATTTGCTCCGAAATCCCTTGCTTGACAGTCACCCCCTTTGCCCTATAATCAGTACGGCTACACGGACCTGCCGGTAAGGTCCGCGACAGGTTGATTCTTCGAATGTGGGGTTGAGCGCTTGGTAGAGTGTAAGGGGTCCGGCTTAGTGAAAGTATTGACCGGTGGCTTGCGGAGTGCCCGGTACACATGGCTTGCTGCATGTGCCCTGCTTTTGGTCCTCTCTTGCGGAACGGTCGCTCTTCAAGGCTGTGCTCCTGCGCTCACACCCACTGTCACGCCACAACCGGTGGTCACTGCATCAACCACACCAGATATCCGTACCTCTGTGCATACGCACTCTCTTCCCGTGGCCACGCCGTCGCCCACTGCTGTTCCCACCGAAACTTCAGCACCCACCGCCACCCCGACCCCATCCCCCACCAGCACGCCAAAGCCTGCCGCTACCAAAACTCCATCCCCAACCAGCACGCCACAGCCCGCTGCTACCAAAACTCCATCTCCCACCAGCACGCCGCGGCCCACCCCCACCCCGACTGTGCTCCCTCCAGAAGATACGCTGCCTGTGCCGACCCTGACCCCTGTGCCGCCTGCATCCACACCCTCCTTCTACCCTGTACCCCCACCTGGCCGGACGTTCGCCACACTGGACGAGTTTTGGGATGGAACGGCATGGTGGGAGCTGGAAGCCTTCGACGTTGGCCTGCCCGTGGGCGAATCGGATACCGTCTACCGGGGTGGTGGCGAGTTCTGGTCTTATTTACACGCCAGTTTCCAGTCGGCAGGCGTTGTTGATCAATGCGGGGATCCCGTGCCTTTCCCCGGTTGTGTGACGCTCTGGAAGAGCCACGACGGTGGGCTGCATTTCACTCTTGAAAATCCTCGCTGCCTTTTCCCGTGCCTGTCATGCCCCTGCCAGGCCAGCGATCATACCCACCAGCAACAGTATCCGCGCGTCTTCTTCGACTCCGGACGGGCATACATCGTCTATGAATGGGGTGCAGGCATCTATATGCGCACTTCACATAACGGCATTGACTGGTCGGGTGAGGCATATGTGCCGGGCACCGGACAGTGGTATGCGGACCAGAACAGGCCATGCGCCGGGGCGGAATCCATCGGTGAGCATCCCAACATCTACAACGAAACGGAGTACGGCAACTGCCTGGTGGGTGCGCCGCCGGGGATTTACGTGGAGGGTGACCTGTTGTACGTTTTCGTCGGCCTGGGACGCGACCCCGGCCATATGGGCTGTTTTGTGGGAAACAGGCAGGCCGGGGCCAGAGGACTGCGCAAATGCGCATCGAACCCTCTTTTCGGCGCCGAAAATGGTTACGGACCTTTGGATGCGTTCGGGGCGGATGCCAATCCCTATTTTGAGTTCCGCACCATCTCCTCGGCCGATGTCGTACGCGTCGGCAACCGCTATTATATGGCTTATGAGGGTGTGCGCGGCCCGAGCAATCCCGCCGTTGTTGATGACCAGTTCGGTCTGGGGTTCGCCCGCAGTGTGGGGCCGGAGATTGACGGTCCGTGGGAGAAGTTTCCCGGCAACCCGGTGCTGATGGATGTGGCGAACAATTGGGGCATTGGCCACGCCGACCTTGTGATCGTGGGCCCCGCGACTTATATGTACACCGCTACCTCTCAGACCACGCGGGGAAGGTATGTTTTGGTAAAATAGGGAGACGAACTCAGATGAAACCATCCATTCACCACATTGCTATTGCCGTGCGCGATATGGACGCAGCGCTCACACTTTACACCCAGGCATTGGGACTCGAGGTGAGCGCGCGCCGTCAGGTGCCGGAGGAGGGGGTGGAGATTGCGTTCCTGCCCGCCGGCGATGGCGAGATCGAGTTAATCCGCCCCCTGGACACAGAAAACAGTGTCGCGCGTTTCCTGGAAAAGCGAGGGGAGGGCTTACATCACATCTGTCTCAGGGTGTCCTCTATCGAGGAAGCGCTGGAGCGTCTGCGCCGGGCCGGGGTAAAGACGGTCGGTGGGGAGCCGCGCACCAATGCCGCAGGCCGCCGCTACATTTTCCTCCATCCTCTCTCGACCCGGGGAGTGCTGATAGAGCTGTACGAAGAGAGCTGAAGTGCCTATCCGTGTACTGCCGGACGAGATAGTCTCCCAGATCGCCGCCGGCGAGGTCATCGAACGCCCCTCTTCGGTGGTCAAGGAGCTCGTCGAGAACAGCATAGATGCCGGGGCGCGTGAGATACGCGTCGAAGCGCGCGCAGGCGGCAAGCGTTATATCCGCGTCAGCGATGACGGCTGCGGCATACCGGCCGCCGAGGTCGAGCTGGCCTTCCATCGCCACTCGACCAGTAAGCTGGCGACGGCCGAAGACCTGACACGTATCACGACCCTGGGTTTCCGTGGCGAGGCACTGGCCTCTATCGCCGCGGTCAGCAGGGTGACCTGCGAGACACGGGCCAGGGATGAGCCGATGGGTACGCTGATCCGTCTGGAGGGGGGACAGGTGGTGACGCGTCGTGAGAGCGGCCGGCCGCCGGGGACGAGCGTAACCGTAGAGGACCTTTTCTTCAACCTCCCGGCACGGCGTAAATTTCTGCGCGCCGATCGAACTGAGCAGGGACATATTGATGCCTGGCTGACCAGATACGCGCTGGCATATCCGGCGCTGCGCTTCACGCTGGTACAGGATGGCAAAGAGGTCTTCCGCTCCCCTGGAAATGGCCGCCTGCGCGATGTGCTGATCGCGGTCTACGGCCTGGAGGTGGGAGCGGCTGCACTTGAGATTACCCCTTCACCTGAGACCTCCGGAGAGACAGGGGACGATAGCATCCGGGTGTCCGGCTTTGTCAGTCCGCCATCTCTCCATCGGGCTAACCGTGGCTACATCACGCTCTTTGTCAACGGGCGCTGGGTGCAGGATGCCTTACTCAGCTATGCCATTATCCAGGCATATCACACTCTGCTCCCGGCCGGCCGCTATCCACTGGCGGTGGTGATGGTGAAACTTCCCCCGCAAGAGGTTGATGTGAACGTCCACCCGGCTAAAGCGGAGGTACGCTTCCGTGACGGGGATATGGTCTTCCGCGCGGTGCAAAAGGCAGTACGACGCACGCTTATGGAACAGCCCGCGCCGCCGACCCCCTCCGCTCCCATCGCCCGGCCGGCGTTTCCGGGCGGAGATGAGGAGGCACGTGAGGGCAGGAGGGAACGCCTGGCCGCTTTAAGCACCGGTCAGATGAGCCTGGACATCCCCACGCAGAGGCTGGAGGTCAGGAAACGCCTCTCACCGCTGCGCGTGGTCGGGCAGATAAACGCGACTTACATTGTGGCCGAAGGGGAGGCCGGGATGTACCTGATTGATCAACATGCCGCTCACGAACGTATCCTGTTCGAGCAGTTGTGGGCAGAGAAGGAACGGGCCGGTGTGGCCTCACAGGTGCTGCTGGAGCCGCGCCTGGTGCAGCTCTCGCCGGAAGCGGCCGGTCTGATAGCTAAACACGCAGAGCTGCTGGAGGGACTCGGCTTCCAGGTCGAACCGTTCGGGGGAGCAACGGTACTGATCCGCGCATTGCCGGCAGTTGTGGCGCAGGTGGACCCTCTCCAGGTGTTGGAGGATGTGGCAGCGGCACTGAGCACAGGCGGTGATCCGTTATCCGGTCCCGTCGAGGAGGCCGTGATACGCCATGTCTGCAAACGCGCCGCGATCAAGGCCGGGCAGGTGATGAGTCATGTGGAGATGGAAAAGCTGGTGCGGGCACTTGAACAATGCAGTAATCCCCATACATGTCCCCACGGACGCCCCACGATGATTATGCTGAGCGTGGAGCAGCTCGCCCGCGAGTTTGGCCGGTAGTCAGGTTTTAGCTCCCCCTCTTGCACCTGGCCACATATTCGAGTATCTCCTCAGCGCTGCGGTAAGCTGCCTCGCCGCTGGCACCGAGCATCGCAGCCAGTTCGGCTACCCTGTCCCTGCCCTCAAGGCGCCTGACCCGGGTAACGGTGCGTTCACCTGAAGGGGTTTGCTCGATGTGCTTTTCGACATGGTAGTGTACATCCCCAAAGCCGGCCAGTTGCGGCAGGTGGGTTATGCAAAGGACCTGATGGGCAACCCCCCCCTCCCCCACCCCGACCGCCAGTCGCCACAGTTTCTCGCCGACCGTTGCACCAACACGCCCACCGATGCCCTGGTCTATCTCGTCGAAGATGAGGGTAGGCGTCTCGTCGGCGCGGGAGAGCACGGTTTTCAGTGCCAGCATCAGGCGCGAAGTCTCCCCACCTGAGGCGATCTTCGCCAGCGGTTTCAACGGCTCGCCCGGGTTGGGGGAGA
>Ga0308419_1002677_pt1 | contig 11430 bp, 11 predicted proteins | sample HotsprSampleMS50_FD_203674 | JGI IMG/M metagenome (GOLD analysis project Ga0308419, IMG submission 203674) | Hot spring phototrophic mat microbial communities from Mushroom Spring, Yellowstone National Park, Wyoming, United States - 20090730_MS50 ... | reverse complement strand
ATGAGACTGTACGCCTTCAACAGGTCGGCGCGCAGTTCGTCGGGCGTGCGGGCTTTGCCGGGGTAGTTGCCGGTAACCGCCAGCCCCCCGCCCAGCTCTCCTTCGGGGTTCTCGAAGCCGCCCACATCGTCCCCCTGCCAGCAGTGGAGGGAGATAGAGATGCCTTTCATCTGCTCGAGGACGCGGTCGGTGTCGACTCCGTATGCGGCGTACACCTCTTTCGCGTGCTGATAATGATGCTCAATGGCTTTGCTGTCCAGTTTGGGCGTGGTCATCTTGCGTGCCTCCTCCGTTGTTCCATTTGCGGATAATGAATGGGACTTTATTCTGCACCGTGCGTACCAGTTCCTGAACCACTTCGACCTCCACCTGCATCTCGGCGGGCAGTTTCAGCGCAGCGTTATGCAGGATTTGCTGACGGTCCTGCTCGTTGAACCCCTCGGCGGCCACGACGAGAATACGCACGCGATACGGCGATTCTTGAATCACCTGCATCCGCACCACATGCTCCACGTCGCGCGGGATGTGGTTGATGCCTATCAGGTGTGCCCCATCGGGCGACACGAGGTAGTCACCCTGTCTGCCGAGCACTCCGCCGAAGGGCTCCACCCCATAGCAAATCGCTTCGAGCTGAGATGCGGAAAGCCCTTTCGGGAGGCGACTCAGGTCTCCCGTGCGATAGCGAACCAGCGGCATTTTCAGGTTCCACAGATTGGTGCCCACGATTTCGTAGAGCACTGCGTCTTCCTCTTCCCCCGAAGGCAGCAGCTCCACAAAGGCGTAGCCTGCCAGAAAGCGGTACTCTTCCTCCCGAAAACTATATGCGAACGCCACCCGCTCCGCCTGCCCATAATAGTCTACGAGCTCTGCTCCCAGCACCTCCTGCGCCAGCCGCCGGGTTTGCGGCGTGAGTGTCTCGGAAGAGGTCACGACCAGAGGAATGTGCAGGCATCTGCCCGCCTCCTGCAGCAACCGGCACAGCGACTCCAGCGAGGTGGGATACGCCATCAAGCACTCGGGTGCAAACGCGGTCAGCGCGCTGTGGTAAGCCTCTATCGTCTGGGGGCTCAGATGGTTCGAGGACATGACCATACGTTGCCCACCAGCCGCGAACTTCCAGAAAGGCGGCTGCCTGTCGGTGGGGTCTTTGATGTTCTCTCCTCGAAGTACCGCAGTACGGGCGGTGCGCGGGTTGATGCCCTTTGCCAGCATCAGGCGGTCAATGCTTGCCTGTTCCACGCATACCGAGTGGAATGAGCGATACAGCTTTAGGGGCAGACCGGTCGTGCCGCTGGTGCTGGCGGGGCTGCTGAGCCATACCGGTGGCAGCACGAACGCCAGAGGGTCATCGCGCACGAGCGATTTCTCCAGAAAAGGCCATGCGGCGATGTCTTTTCCTGCGCCCACCTGTCTTCCGTAGGGTGTCCGGGAAGCTGCTTGCAGCACCTTTTTCAGCCGCATTTCAGTGAATCGCCGTCTCTCTTCCAGCGTGGCGCCGTCGAGGTGATTCAGCACGCGCAGTGCGGCGGGATAAAACAGGGGATTACGCCGCAGCAGCGCGTCGCCGAGGGACATGCCTTTCAACTTTGCTGCGAGGCTCTTGACCACACTCATAGCTTGCACTCCGACAGGACAGCGCGATAGATGCCCTCGAGCTTCTCCCAGTAGCGGCGAATGTCCAGATGCTCGACGCTGGCTCGCGCGTTGGCTCCCATCTGCAGGCGCAGCGATTCATCCTCAATCAGCCTCCGCAAAGCGTTTGCCAACGCAGGAATATCCTCTGGTGGAACCAGAAAGCCGTTGAAGCCATCCTGCACCACTTCGGGGATGCCTCCCACCGGCGAGGTCACCACTGGAATGCCCCAGCTCATCGCCTCCAGAACGCTCATCGGCAAACCCTCGTTCAGGGACGGCAGTACGAAAACGTCCGCGTCGGCGAGAAGAGCATTGCGCTGTTCCGCGTTCACCCAGTCCAGTACGGTCACCTGCTGTTCCAGCCCGAGGGCACTGACTTCTCGCCGTACGCCTTCCACATCGCCGTCCCCTGCCAGCACTACGTGAGCCTTCTTCAGTATGCTATCGGGCAAGCAGTGTAGAGACTGCAACAAACGGAAAGCACCTTTGTTATGGTCCATCCGACCAAGGAAAAGTGCGGTGGTGTTGTCCCGATGCGCGCGGACAGGCAATCTTGCCGGTACCTCTACAGGGTTAGGTATGACCACAACTCGTTCGTCAGGGAGGTGGGAGATGGACAGATAGTATCGCTTCCATTCTTGCGACAACACGATGAGTCGCTTGCAACCCAGTAGCATGGCGACCACCCATCGCTGACGCGCAGCTGACAGCGCACCAAAAAACTTGCGAAACTCCCCGCCATGTGCATGCAAAATGTACGGTACGCGGAACGCCCGCGCGAGGCTCGCCAGAACAGACTTACGCCACGTGCTGGCGCGACTGGCAAAGTGGATGTGTATCAGGTCTGCGCGTCGCAGGAATAGAACCTCAAGAAAGCGCGCCAGCGCGAGGAGAAACACTGCTACCTTGACCCACACCCTGCCGTCGCGCATGGTGGCAATGTGCTGGATGCGCACATGGTCCGGAGCGTGCGCGAGAATCAAACGCTCTACTGCAGAGACCCCTCCCTTGACATCCAGCGCTGGACCCAGCATCACTACGCGGATGACTCGCTTCTCAGGAGCGCTCATACTTTTATTGTGCCACATTCCTCAGCGTGTCGCAAGCAGGCTGTGGTGCAAAGACGCCTTACGAAGCCTGATTCATCCATCCTTCCAGCACCTGACGTGCCCGCTGCACCAGTTGGGGCAGTGCCTCCTGAACCGGCTCTGAGAAACCGATGCGGAAATCGCAGGGGTTCAGCACCTCCATCGCTAAGATGCGGATGTGCTGAGGGAAAGGAATCTGCAGGCGGTGTGCCATCTCCATCACTTCCGGCAAGCCGGCATAATGCGGCGAGGGCGCCACCACCTTGCGGAAGTCCTCTGGCGAGAACTCTATCACCGTGCCGGGTGGATGGCGCCCTGTCACCACCGAGTCGATGAGCAATGCACGCTCGTAGCCCTCCATCAGCTCCAGCAACGCCAGCCCGGCTTCACCCGTCTCCACCACGTCCACCGAGCCGTCGACCTGCCCGGCAATCTGGCGTGCCGCTTCCAACCCCACGCCGTCATCGCCGAGCAGGTCGTTGCCTAAAGCCAGTAGCAGAATGCGTGCGCTGCGCTCGTTCATCGCTTCTGCTGATGCACCACTTCACCGTGCGCGTTGTAGACGGTCAGTATCAGCGGCATCTGTCCGGGCAGGGAGTGCGTCGCGCAAGCATGACACGGGTCATACGCGCGGAACGCCATCTCCACCTTGTTCAGCAGTCCTTCAGACACTTCGCCGCCGTGAATCAACCCCTTTGCCGCCTTCTCCACGCTCATCGCCATCCGGGCAGAGTTGTTCTGCGTGGCGACGATGAGGTTCACCTTGCGCAGGATACCGTCTTCATTGGTCTCGTAGTGGTGGAACAGCGTGCCCCGTGGGGCTTCCACCACACCCACGCCCACCGTCGGGCTGGTGGTGGGGATGACGCGCAGGGTCTGGCTGGTGATTTCAGGGTCGTGGATGAGCTCCACGATACGCTCGGCGGCGTATACCATTTCAATCACGCGCGCCCAGTGATTTGCCAGCGTGTGGTGCACCGGCTTCTGCCCAAAGGTATTGAAGAACTGTTCGTAGGCTTTCTGCGCTTCAGGTGTCGCCATGCCGTCGGATGCGTTCAACCGCGCCAGCGGCGCCACCGAGTAGATGCCGCTCTCCGCGCCATCGGTGAAGCCCTTCCAGCCGATGCCCTTCAGGTAACAGAACTTGACATAGCTCCAGGGCTCCACGTGCTCGGCGATATAGTCCAGGTATGCCTGCGCGGCGAACTTGGCGTACTCTTTGCCCTCAGGCGAGACCACCCGCACCTTGCCGTCGTAGAAGTTCACGCGGTTTTTCTCATCCACCAGCCCCATGTAGTAGGTGCGGTGAGTGTAGGTGTCGGAGGTGATGAGACCCATGTAAGCCGAGTTCTTTAGCACCACATCGTGGAACACCTGTAGCGTGAACAATGCGAAATCGAGTGCCTCTTTCGCCAGTTGTTGAAACTGGGGCAGGTCTTCGGGGGCAATGCCCTTCGCGACACCCCCGGGCAACCCCAACACAGGATGCACGACCTTGCCGCCCAGGTAGGCGATCAACTCGCGCAGTCGACGGCGCGTGGCAATCACACGCTTGCCGATGTCTACCCCTACCGTTTGAATAACGCCCAGCACGTTGCGCATTTCCGGCAGGGCATCGGGTCCCACGATGAAGTCAGGACCGCCCAGCACGTACACGTGCAGTGCATGGTCTTCCAGCATGAAGGTATTGTACACCAGCTCGCGGATTTTGCGGGCGGGTGAAGGCGGCTCTACCCGGTACAGATCGTCCAGCGCTTTGGTTGCCGCCATGTGGTGCGCGGTTGGGCACACCCCGCAGATACGGCTGGTAATCTGGGGCATGTCTTCCGCCGGTCGTCCCAGCGAGAACACCTCGAAGCCGCGCAGTTCAGGCACCTGGAAGTAGGCTCGTTCCACTTCTCCCTGCTCGTTGAGGAAGATATCGATCTTACCGTGACCCTCCAGGCGGGTGATGGGGTCTACGGTGATACGTCGCCTCTGGACGTAATAGGCTTCATTCGCGCGGGTTTGCGCTTCGTTCCATACGGTCTGAATGCTCTCGTCCATTCTTCATCCCTCCTCAACGAGTCACTTTCGCGCGCAGTAAGGATTTCGCCAGTGAGTAGCGATAGAAGGTTCCCACCGGGTCCGCAATGCCGTCCAGTATCTTCTCGATATCCTCCGGTTCGCGGGCATTGACGGAGGATGCCAGTGAGGAGAGTATCTTCGCTCCCTGGTCCCGCACACGCGAGGTCGGCCCGAAACATCCCGTGCAGGGCATATTGCCGGAGATACACTGCGCCTCGCAACCCGAACGGGTGGCAGGCCCCATGCAGATAATGCCCTGTGCCAGAAAGCAGGTATTGGGGTCTATCTGCGTCCAGTGCGGGCGTTTGAACTCATTGATCTTCAGGTCGGTGGGTTTCGTCTCCTTACGCGGGCACTGGTCGCACAGCGCGGTATCGGGCGCCAGCACCGTACCTTTCGGCGGCAGGTTGCCCGAGAGCAGGGTCAACACCGCTTGCTTCAGCAGCTTGGGGGTGGGAGGACAACCGGGCAGGTAGTAGTCTACCTCTACCACCTGATCCAGGCTCCGCACCAGTCCCCGAAACTCCGGCAGGGTAACCGCCGTGCCGTTGTGCTGATGACGGGGCTGTGGGCGTACCCTTTGCTCATTGACCACCGATGGCGCTTCTTCGTAGACGTAGCGCAGGATTTGCTCTTTGCTGAACTGGTTGGCGAGGCTCGGAACGCCTCCCGTGTGGGCGCACGAGCCGTAAGCAATCAGGATCTGGCTCTTGCGGCGCAGCAGGTATGCCATTTCCTCCTGCTCGGAGGTGCGGATGGAGCCGTTGACCATCGTGGCAAGGATGGAGCCATCGGGCATCGCCTCGACGTCTTTGCGCTTGAAATCCATCGCCACGGGCCAGAAGACGATATCCACAGCCTGCGCGACCTCGAGGATGTCTTCGGCGAGGTCGACGATGGACTCCTCACACCCTCCACACGAGGCGCACCAGTAGAACGCGATTTTGGGTTTGTCAGGCATGGACTTCCACCTCCTCACTTTGCGCTTCCGCCTCCAGGGCTGCTAGTTCGGCATCCCACTCTTTGAACTTGCGGGTCAGCCGCAACGGACCCAGCGCGCGTACCTGGTCTACCATCTCGTTGATGGTCTTGCTCACCTTCTCGCCTTCGGAAGCGGCAATCCACTCGAGCCGCACGCGACCCTCTTCGATGCCCAGCTCTCGCAAAAGGCGTTTGAGCAAGAGGTAGCGGCGCAGGGTTTTATAGTTGCCTTCCACGTAGTGGCAGTCTCCTGGGTGGCATCCGCCGATCAGCACTCCGTCTGCACCGTGCGCGAAAGCATCCAGAACGAACTGCGGGTCTACACGCCCGGAACACATCACGCGGATGACGCGAACGTTCGGGTCGTAGCCCATCCGGGAGACGCCTGCCAGGTCTGCCGCAGTATAGGTACACCAGTTACAGAAGAAAGCCACGATCAAGGGTTCCCAATCTTTACTGGTGGAGAGCTTGTCGGTTGTTACCGGTTTGTCTTCCATGCTCATCCCTCCGTTTACTGGGCGTATGCCAGCACGCCCTCGATCTCGCTGAATATCTCTTCATCCTCGAACAGGTTCTGCTTGATGGAACCCGACGGACAGGCGGCGACGCAGGTGCCGCATCCCTTGCACAACACCTCGTTGATGAACGCTTTCTGCTTCCCGTCGTTGAAGGTGATAGCCTGATACGGGCACAGCGGGATGCAGCTCTTGCAGCCGGAGCACTCCTCTTCCACGATGTAAGCAGTGTTGGGCTCCAGTTCAAAGTAGCCTGTGTCTGCCAGTGCAATCGCTTCAGCAGCAGCGTAGCCTGCCTGCATCACGGTGTCGGGAATGTCTTTCGGACCATGGCAGACTCCGGCGATGAAGATACCATCGGTATAGGTGGGCGCGGGAGCCAGCTTGGGGTGCTTCTCCAGGAAGAACCCGTCCAGCGAGCAGCTGATGCCGAAAAGCCGCTGGACGTTCAAAGCGTCTGCCTGTGGCTCCAGTCCGACGGCAAGCACCACCATATCCAGCGGGATGCGCCGCACAAAGCCGGTGTTGGTGTCTTCTACCCTTGCTACCAGCTTGCCCTCTTCGGACGGGTCGAGTGCCCAGTCGGTGATTTCCGCCACGCGCCCGCGCACAAAGTGCACGCCCTCGTTGAGCACGCGCTGGTAGAACTCCTCGTAGCCTTTGCCCGCGGCGCGCATGTCGATGTAGAAGATGAACACCTCCGCACCCGTGTGCTCTTTGATGAGGTGTGCCAGCTTCAAGGAGGTCATGCAACACACGCGCGAGCACCAGCGGTTGGTGTTCTCATCACGCGAGCCCACACACAGGATAATTCCCACGCTCTTGGGCACGCGCCCGTCGCGAGTGACCACCTGCCCACCTGTAGGTCCCGAGGCATTGACCAGCCGCTCCACTTCCAGGGTGGTGTACACGTTCGGGTACTTGCCGTAGCCGTACTGAGGCATTCGGCGCGGGTCAAAGGTCTGGAAACCGGTGGCGATAATGATGGAGCCGACGTGTATCTCCTCGTAGCTCTCTTTCTGGTCAAAGTCAATGGCTCCTCGCTCCACGCAGGCTTCCAGACAGGATTTCTTGCATTTGCCTGTCTTCAGCTGGATGCACGCCTCAGGGTCGATAACCACGACCTTGGGGGTGGCTTGCGGGAAGGGGATGTATATCGGCTTGCGCTTGCTCAGCCCCATGTTGAACTCATCATCGAACTTCGGCTCCTTGAAGACGCAGGTGTCGATGCACTGCAAGCAGCCAACGCACAGGTCCTCGCGCACATAGCGCGGCTTGCGCTTCACCACCACCTTGTAGTCACCGACGGAGCCATCCACACTCACCACTTCCGAATATGTCCAGAGCGTGATGTTCGGATGCGCCTTCACCGCCGACATTTTGGGCGTGAGGATACACGCGGCGCAGTCCAGCGTGGGGAAGGTCTTGTCATACTGTGCCATGTGCCCACCGATGGTGGGTTCGCGTTCCACCAGGTAAACTTTCTTCCCCGAGTCGGCAACAGTCAGGGCGGCATGGATACCGGCGATACCTCCGCCCACCACCAGCACTTCGGAGTGGATAGGCACGCGCCGCTTTTCCAGCGGTTTGTGGAAGTACACGCGCCGAACCGCCGCACGCACCAGGTCCTTCGCCTTTTCGGTTGCCGCTTCGCGGTCACTATGCACCCACGAGTCATGCTCGCGGATGTTGACCATCTGCACGAAGAAGGGGTTCAGCCCGGCTCGCTCGGCGGCACCCCGGAAGGTGTTTTCATGCAGGGAGGGACTGCACGCTGCCACCACCACACGGTTGACATTCAGGTTGCGGATGTCCTCCTGCACCAGTTCCTGGCCGGGGTCAGAACACATGTACTTGTAGTCCCGTGCGACCACCACCCCCGGTAGCGTTGCGGCGTACTCCGCCACCGCCTTCACATCTACAGTATCGGCGATGTTTGCTCCGCAATGACAGACGTAAACCCCGATACGCACTTGGCCGTTTTTTTGCTCAGACATAGGTCTCTGCCTCCTTCTTCGCGGTGAACCACTGCTCGACGGGTTTCCTGCCCGAAATGGCGCGATGCAAGCCCAGCTCACGGAACTCGCCACCCAGTGCCCAACCGACTACCTGAGTGAGATAGAGGATGGGCATGTCCATCGGTTCACCGGTTTGCTTGCGAATCTCCGCCTGATAGGCATCCAGATTGAACTGACAGAGCGGACAGATAGTGACGATGGCTTGCGCACCACGGCGCATCGCTTCTTTGAGCAGGATGTAGTTCAAGCGGACACCCACGTCATGGATGGTTCCGGTGTGAGAACCGCCACAACATTTTGTCTTGAGGCTGTAGTCTACCACCTCCACGCCTACTGCTCTGAGAATCTCATCCATGCGTGTGGGGTTGTGCGGGTCATCCACCTCACCGTAGGGGCGCACCGCCTGACAACCATAGTATGACGCCATCCGTACACCTTGCAGGCGACGAACGGTCAGTTCGCGCAATCGCTCGATGCCCACATCGTTATAAAGCACCTCCAGCGGATGCCTGACGCGCACCGAGTCGAGGCGCGGCAAGCCTGCCTGTTCGAGAAATCGCTCGGTCTCCTGAGCTATCTGCGGATAGTGTGCCACCAGTTCCTGGCTCTTGCGCAGGGTGAGATAACAGGCATTGCATGGAGCCAGCAGGTCTCTGGAACCTGTCCGGCGTGCCAGTGCCAGGTTTCTTGCCGCCAGCAACTCGCGGAAGTTTCACTGACCGACATGTAAGTAGTGGCACCACAGCAGTTCCAGTCGGGCAGCTCCTGGATGGGTAGCTCCAGCAGACGGAAGGTGGTCAGCAAGCTTTCCTCGTAGGCGATACCGGTGCCCTTCAGTGAACAGCCGGGGTAATACAGGTACTTGGCAGAGGGTTCCATTTAGTCCACCTCCTTGGATGCGGCGGAGATGTACTGCAGTTCGTTCACCCGCTGGATCCGCTCCATGCGCAGGGATAGTCTGCCCGTGCGCCACAGGTCCCATCCTGTGCGCGCCATGGTGAGCAGGACAAACGGGTTCGAACGAAACGCCATGCGAAACACCACCCAGAACTCCGAGTTTCGCCCGCGCCGGCGTACCAGCTCGCAGAACTCCTGCGCCAGCACGGGGATGGGGAAACGCTTGGGGTAGAGGTTGCTCTGGATGGCTTCGCGCTTCAAGCGGTACATGATGTCGGTAATCTTGATGTTCTGAGGACACTCCACACTGCAGGCATAGCAACTGGCACACAGCCAGATGGTCTTGGAGCGCAGTACGTCGTCGCGGAAGCCCTCACGAACCATCGCCATAACCTGACGGGGTGTCAGGTCCATGTAGACAGAAAGAGGGCAGGTGCCTGAGCAGGTTCCACACTGAATACACAACAACAAGCGCTCACAGTTGGGATGTTTCGTGAATTTGTGTGCCCACTCGAGGTCTGCCTCCCTCTGGTAGCGTATCTGGCGTTCCACGGGAATTGCCTCCTTCTATCCGGGATGTCACGCATTCTGTGCCCACCAACTACTGTAATTTACTCTGTTTCATCTATCATGTATATTATATCGGCATATTTTTCATTGCGCAAGAAACTTTTTCCTGCACAAAGTGATGACACTTCAAAAAACCATGTATAACTAGACAAAATCGGTCTGAAGGGTTACTTACATTTGCAATAACTAATCACTGCCCATTCAAAATAACATCTCTCGTAAGTCTTTTTAAGGCAGTAAACAAATACAATATAGCTGAAGGTTTATATACGATGTCTCTAAAAGAATTTTGTGGCTTTTTTCACGAAATTTTTGTGGGTGCGCTTTCGGAACAGGAGCGCTTCCGCCCCGCGCCGAATCGCCATGCATATACGCTGTGCTTTGTAGCTGCGAAGAACGAGGGGCGGAAAGAGAGCGATGATGAACCGCTGTTGCCCACCATCTGGCTGACAACCCCCCATCCCCCCGGCGATACTCGCCTGTGGCGCGTGGCTCTACCGGTAGTTCGCACTGCAGAACGGGGAGCCTATAAACCCGTCCCCCCGGTACAGGAGGAATCCGACCTCGAGAAGCTGCACTACCCGCCCTACGAGGAGGTTCCTTCCCTCAAAAGCAAAATGCTGGAAGAGGCAGTGGAGCTGACTGGTGGCTTATTACCCATCAAGTTCCACAGCGACGAGCTGCACTATGGACCCATTGAGTGGGCGGTACGTCTGCGCGGGATGGACAACCTGTTGTATGATGTTATCGACCGCCCGCAGTTTGTTCATCGTCTGATGGACTTTATCACAGAGGGTATGGTGCGCTATCACCGGGCCAGGGAAGCGGCATGAGGCGGCGAAGGGCACGGTGCACGTGCTGAAGCTGTGCGACGTGGAAACGGTAGGGAACAACTGGCAAAGACTCAGGAAGTGGGCGGAACTGGCCCGAGAGACCGTGGAAAACTAAATCGTCCGCATCCAGAGTACTGCATCTCCGTTAAAGGGCGACTCCAGTTCCCGTCGCGCACCACCCTGCACTGTCTTTCCCTGTTTCACGGTTCCCTCTACCGGGTGAATCCACCGTATGGTGAGAGGTTTGCGGGTTACCGACAGATTGACCTCCACCTTGCGTGTTCCCGGCAGGAATATGACGTACTCTCTGCCTTCGTGTGTCAGACAGTAGCCGGTGGAGGCGAGTTCGGGGCGGGGGACCATCACTGCCATGTCCGTCTGCTCCGCGATCTGTCGGGTAAGCCCCATCGCCTTGCGCACAGATTCGGCTCCCGGAATGTCGCCACGTGCGTCTCCCGTCAGTGCGGCGATGCGGTCCATATAAATGGGATTATGTCCTCTGAGGAAGCTCTTCCATACCCAGAGGTAGTCGCCACCCTCTCCCCAGAGGTGGTCGGTGTCCAGAATCGAGACCTTTCGCCCATCGGCAACGCGCGGGCTCGAAAGCAGGTCTCTCCACTCGCTTGCGCCGGGTGAGAACCATTCCGCAGGGCTGCTCAGCATACTGTCATTGCTCTCTCCGCCGTGACCGGTTAATCCCACTGGGTGCTGCAGAGGCTTTGTCTGCTCGTATTCGTGGATGAAATTCACCATAAACCAGTCCCACTCGCGCGTACCGCCTTCATTGATAATCTCATACAGCACATTGTCGAACTCATTCGACCCG
>Ga0308419_1002674_pt1 | contig 11447 bp, 10 predicted proteins | sample HotsprSampleMS50_FD_203674 | JGI IMG/M metagenome (GOLD analysis project Ga0308419, IMG submission 203674) | Hot spring phototrophic mat microbial communities from Mushroom Spring, Yellowstone National Park, Wyoming, United States - 20090730_MS50 ... | reverse complement strand
GAGGCGCGCGAAACCGGTTCGGCGCCGGAAAGGTCGGGCGTGAAGTTGGGCAGATGGTGCACCCGCTCGGCCGGCCAGCCCTCAGCGATGATCCAGCGGACGATGCCTTCGGTGTTGCCGACGAGATGGTGGCAGCGCCGGTAGTAGCGAAGGTCGTAGTAGCCCCCGAGGCGGCCGACCTGGACCCAGGGGCCGGAGGGGGTCTTCGCCGCGGCGCGGTTCATCCAGGCGACGACGACGCGCGGGCCGAAGCGGCGCAGCGCGGCGCCGAGGCGCGGGCGGGTGAGAAGGTCGAGCGGCCCGCCGAAGGAGAAGCCGCGCACGGCGACATTGGCGGCGGCAAGCGCGGCCTCGCGCGCCTCATCATGGCGGATCAGGGCGAGCAGCTCCTCGCCTGCGGCGGCGAGCGCTGCCGAGAGGCGAACGAAGAACGTCTCAGCCCCGCCATGGCGCCCGCCCGCCATCACCATCGCGACCCGCGTCACTGCGCCTCGCCACCGCGGCGGTGGCGCTCAGGCTCGAGCCGCGCCTTGAGGTGCGCCAGAAGTGGGTAGAGGCCGGCGCAGAGCGCGATCAGGAACCCCCACGCCCCCTCGCGGTATCCGCGCCGCGCGACGAAACACTTCCAGAAGCGCGAGACGAAGCGGCGCAGATTGCCCGCGAGCGTGCCGATCTCGCCGCGCGCGATCAGGTCGGCTGCGCGTGCGCTCGAGTAGCGGTCGAGACGGCGGATCATGTCGCTAATGTCACGATCGACGTGGTGCAGAAGGGCGTTCGCAAGTCGCGGCCCCTTCTCCCCGGTCCAGGCAAGCGAGGGATGCACGCGCTCCCGCCCCCAGCGCTTGGCGCCGCGGCGGGAGAGCCGTGGCACCGCGGAGGTGCCGAAGCTGCCGCCCCAGCCGTGGCGGACCAGATGGTCGCCGATGTAGTTCTCGATCGGGATCTCGTGCCAGGCGAAGCGACTCGTTGCAATGACCGATCGGATTTCCGCCGCCAGCGCCTCCGGAACGCGCTCGTCGGCATCGACCTCGAGGATCCAGTCACCGGTACAGGCGGCAAGCCCCGCGTTGCGCCGGTCCCCCTCGACCGGCCAGGCGCCCTCGATCACGCGTGCGCCGGCTTCGGCGGCGATCCTGGCGGAGGCGTCGGTGGTGCGGTCGAGCACCACGACGATCTCGTCCGCAAACCGGAGCGTTGCCAGACAGCCCGCAAGCCGCGCCTCCTCGTTACGCGCGACGACGAGGGCGGAAAGCCTCGGCCTCTCCTTTGCCGCGTCCGCCACCGCGGCGCTCATTGCGCCGCAAGCGGCGCGGGGAGGCGGGCGAGCAGCCCCGACGCCGCCGTGTAGACCGACTCGACGCTCAGCGTTCCCATCAGGCTGCCCGTGGTGCGGTGATCGTAGCCCGGCCGTCCGGTAAGCTCCTCGACCGTTTCCGGCGTGCACACGAAGGCCGAGCGCGGGCCGAGCGGGGCGTACTGCTCCGGAGGCGAGGGGCCGAACAGGCCGAGCGTCGGCGCACCCGCAGCGGCAGCGAGGTGCATCAGCCCTGAATCGTTGCCGACGAAGAGCGCGCAGCGGGAGAGCGCGGCCGCGGCCTCGGCCAGGGAGAGCTTTCCCGCGAGATCGATCGTGCGGCCGCGCGGCAGCGCCGCGAGCACGGGTTCCGCCATCGCCCGCTCGGCCGGGCCGGGGCCTGCGAAAACCGCGGCGCGGGCGCCGGGAAGCGGGCCGTCGGCAGCGGCGAGACGATCGAACAGCGCAACGAAACGCCGGGGCTCCCACACCTTGCCCGGCCAGTTCGCGGTCGGGCCGAGCCCGATGACGGGCGGGCCAGGGGGGATGAGGTGCGCCGCCTTGGCGCGGTGCGCCTCCGATGTCCACACCACCGGCAAAGGCGGAGGGTCGAGGCCGAAAAGGGCGCCGAGCGCGGCGACGCGATGGTCGCCCCCGCGCCGGCCGCGCAGGACGTGCCGGGTGCGGGCGCGCAGGAAGGCAGAGAGAAACGAGCCGCGCAGGTCCACGACGACATCCCACCGCGTCGCCGCAACCTCGCGCCAGAGCGCGAGCCAATGCAGCCTGAGGCGACGCTTCTCGACCGCGATCACCCGCTCAAGCCGCGGCATGGCTTCGAACAGGCCCACGGCCGCGGGGCCGCAAGCGACGGTGACGGAGGCGCCCGGGTGACGTCGGAGCAGGTGGTCGAGCAGGCCGGTGGAGAGAACCGCATCCCCGATCCGGGTCGCGGTCATGAACAGGATCCGCATCGAGCGCTCTTCTAGCCGAGGTGTGGGCGCGTGTCAGGAGCGGCGGCTTGTCCGCCTCCGCGCCCGGGCCCATCTCGCAGGCCATGGGTAAGATCGCGCAGCTTCCGCACCGCGGCGCCGTGGCGGTAACGGGCGAGGACAGGGTGGTGTTCCTCCAAGGCCTCGTCTCGGCCGACATGCGCGAAGCGGCCTCCGGCCGGGCGCTCTGGTCGGCCCTCCTGACCCCGCAGGGCAAGTGGCTGCACGAGTTCTTCGTCTTCGATGGCGGCGACCGGCTGGTGCTCGAGTGCGAGCGCGACCGGGCGAGTGACCTCGCCCAGCGCCTCGCCCGCTTCCGGCTTCGCGCCAAGGTGTCGGTGGAGGACATCTCGCCCGGGATCGTCGTCGCCGCAGGCTGGGACGGCGCTGCCGTTCCGGCGGGACTCGCCGCGGCCGATCCGCGCCTGCCCGAGGCGGGCTGGCGCGGCGTGTTCCCCGCCGATGCTGCGCCAGAGCCGAACGCCGAGTGGACGGCGTGGGACGCGCACCGCCTCGCCCTCGGCCTGCCGGACGGATCGCGCGACCTCGAGCCTGACCGCACCCTCCTGCTCGAGGCCTGGTTCGATGCGCTGGGGGGCATTTCCTGGACCAAGGGCTGCTACATGGGTCAGGAGCTGACGGCCCGGACGCGCTATCGCGGCCTCGTCCGTCGCCGGCTGTTTCCGGTGCGCGTCGAGGGCCCCCTGCCGCCGCCGGGGACGCCGGTGATGGCCGGCGAGGCGGAGGTCGGAACCATCCGCTCCGGGCGCGACGGGCGGGCACTCGCGATGCTGCGCACCGAGGCGCTCCGCGAGCGGCTCCGCTGCGGCGAGGCCGTGCTCGTGCCCGAGCGCCCACACTGGATGGCGGAGGCGGAGGCCTCAGCGACGTGAGCGTTCCTGATGCGACGCCGCCTCCGGTCGCGTTCCACCCGCCTGTTCTCTATGGCGGTGCGTTCCTCCTCGGCATCGGTCTCGACCGGCTGGTGCCGATCGATGCCGCCGTGCCTGACCTGCTCCGGCACGGGGCGGCGAGCCTCCTGATCGTCCTCGGCCTGGGCCTTGCTGGCTGGGCCGCGTGGCTGTTCCACCGCGCGGGCACAGGGATCCCCACCTGGCAGGCCGCGACGCGGTTCGTCGACAGCGGCCCCTACGCGTTCAGCCGAAACCCGATGTATCTCGGCATCACCGCGGCGTACGCGGGGCTTGCGCTCGCGCTCGCCTCGATCTGGGCGCTTCTGCTGCTCGCTCCCGTCCTCGTGGTGATGGACCGGCTCGTGATCGCCCGCGAGGAGCACTATCTCGCCGCCCGGTTCGGATCGGCCTACGAGGCCTATCTCCGCCGCGTGCGTCGCTGGCTCTAGCGAAGCCGCGCGGGCTCGAGGCTTGCGTAGATGTCGCCGCTGTTCGCCTCGGCCGGCAGGCCGTCGAGCCACGCCGCCATTGCCGCGGCCTCGATCGGCCCTGGGTGAGCAAAGGCGAGGCTCTCGCCGAGCGAGGCGTTGAAGGCGCGATAGCCGAGCGCGGCGAGACGGTCGAGACAGGCCGTCGCGACATCGCGCTGGATCGTCGTGAACTCGACCGAGACCGAGCGCGGGGCGGTGCCGAGCCCCGCGAGCGCCTCCGCCTCGAAACCCTCGACGTCGATCTTGGCGAAGGCCGGAAGCCCATGCTCGGCGATGAGAGCATCGAGCGTCACGGCGGGAACCTCGACCGCCTCCGACCAGCTCTGCCCCTCCCAGCCGACGGCGCCCTTGGCCGCCTTCACGAACGCCGTCGAGGCGGTCGAGACGGTCGGGTTCGCCGGGTTGAGGTGAAGCGTCACCGTCCCCGGCCTGGCGGCGACGGCGGCGGCGACGAGCGTGACGCCGCGGTCGCGCCCAAACATCAGGCGCAGAACGCGCATCGGCCCCGGCTGGGGCTCGACCGCCACCACGCGGGCGCCGAGGCGTCGGAACGCAGCGACGCGGTCTCCCACATGCGCGCCGATGTCGAAGGCGAGCTCGCCCGGTGCGAGGAAGCGCCGATACCAGGCGTCGAGCGCGGCGCGACGCGCCCTGCCGCCGCGATGATAGATCGCGACCGACCGGACGAGCCCCGCGGCATGCGCGAGCGCGCGCCTCATCTCCGCTCCCTCACGCGCGAGGCCCTGCGAAGTCCACCACCGCGGCGAAGCCGGTCTCTGTGCCGAAGGCGAGCCAGCGGCCGTCAGGGCTCCAGGCGAGCGCCGAGACGGGGCCGCGGCCCTGGTCCGCCACCGGCAGGACGCGCCCGCTCTCGATCTCGACAAGCACGACGAGGCCGTCGGCGAAGCCGGCCGCGACCACCTCGTGCTCGGGGTGACAGGCGACGCGGGTGACGAGCACGGCGTCACCGCCCGCGAGCTCGCGCGGCGCCCTCCCCGTCGGCCCGTCGCCGGAGAAGGGCCAGCAGACGACCGACTCCGCCCCGGAGGTCGCAAGCCAGCGGGAGTGCGCGGTGAAGGAGAGGGACTTGGTCTTGGCCTGGTAGCCGCTCATCCGCATGTGCGCCCCGTCCGCGAGCCGCCAGCCGTGGAGTGAGTTCTCCTGCATCGCGGTGACGATGTAGCGGCCGTCGGGGCTCATCGCGATCGCCGTGTGGCTTCCCTTCCAGTCGAGAGCGCGGGGCCTGTCCTCCTTCGCGGTGACGAACCAGAGGCTCGCGCCGTTGTAGTGGCTCGCGGCGAGCCACTTGCCTTTTGCCTCCGTCGCGAGACCAGTCACCGTCGAGGGGTGGGAGAGCGCCTTGAGCGGCTCGGCACCGTTCCCTCCCGCGAACAGGTGAACGGTCTTGCCGGCCGAGGCGGCGCGCCAGGAGCCTGCCCCGCCCGACCCCTTGCCGGGATGGGCGAGAACGTGCTCCACCCAGCGCCCCGGCCAGGAGGCGAGCGTGGCCGCCTCTCCCGCGGCGTCGAGCCGGGCGAAGCGGCCATCGTCTCCCCCCGTCAGGAACGCCCCGGGCTGCGAATCGGGCGCGAGCGCGAGCACGGCGCCGTCATGCACCGCGGGCCGTGCGGCGAGTCGCTTCGGGGCGCCGAGCGAGACGAGCGCCACTGTGCCGTCGCCGAGAGCGAAGGCGGCGGCGCGCGAGCCAGGCTCGATGGCGGCCGCGACCACGTGCGCCTCAAGCGCGTGGCTCGCCCCGCGCGTCTCGAGAACGAAATCGACGGCGGAGGACGTCTCGCTCACGGCTTGCTGTGCGGCTCGGTCATGCAACGCTCCTCATCGGGCTCTCGTCATGCCGCGCAGGCCTCGAAGCCGCGGCGGAGCTGGGGCCGGTTGAGGTTGCGCCCGATGAACACGATCCGGCTCGTGCGCTCCGCCCCCTCCGGCCAGGGCCCGACAAAATCGCCATCCGCGATCATGTGCACGGCCTGGAAGGCGAAGCGCCGGTCCTCGCCCGGATAGGCGAGCACGCCCTTGGTCCGGAGCAGGTCCGGCCCCTTCTCGGCGAGCAGGACGGAGATCCAGGCGTTGAACTTCGCCGGGTCGACCGCGCCGGGAATGGAGAACGACACCGAGCGCACCTCCTCGTCGTGGCCGTGGTCGCTGTCCTCGAGGAAGGCCGGGGTGTGGGCGAGCACGCGCTCGAGCGAGAACGCCTCGCGGCCCAGGACGGCCTCGATTGGCACGTTGCTCCGCTGCGCGCGGTGCAGCTCGGCGAACGGGTTGATCGCCCGGATCCGCGCCTCGACCTCGGCGAGCTCGGCCTCCGTCACGAGGTCGGTCTTGTTCACCACGACGACGTCGGCGAAGGCGATCTGCCGCGCCGCCTCGCGCGAATCGGAGAGGCGCTGCGGCAGGTGTTTGGCGTCCACCACCGTCACGATCGCATCGAGCCGCGTGCGCGCCCGAACGTCCTCGTCGACGAAGAAGGTCTGCGCGACCGGGGCAGGGTCGGCAAGCCCGGTCGTCTCGACGAGGATGGCGTCGAACCGGTCCCGGCGCTTCATCAGCCCGCCGAGGATGCGGATCAGGTCACCGCGGACGGTGCAGCAGATGCAGCCGTTGTTCATCTCGAACACCTCCTCGTCGGCACCGATGACGAGGTCGTTGTCCACGCCGAGCTCGCCGAACTCGTTGATCACGACGGCGATCCGCCTGCCGTGCTGCTCCGAGAGGATGCGGTTGAGAAGCGTGGTCTTGCCCGCACCGAGATAGCCCGTGAGCACCGTGACGGGCACGGTGCCCGGGGTGGTCGCGTGCGCGGTGCCGGGCGGGGTTTGCGTGTCTGGCATGGCTCGAGTGGTCCGTCCGAGTGTGTGGGCCGCCGGTTATGTGGTTTCCGCCCGCTGCACTGACCAGCGGGGGTCGCGCGCTCTGCTCGCGCGGTTCCTGAGCGCCGCCTCAGTCAGTGTGGCCACCTCGCGGAGCCTCGCGAGCGCCTCGACGGTGCGCTCGGCTTCGGCGGCGGCAGCGGCGGCGGCGACGCGCGGCGCCCCCACCGCCTTGTAGGCGGCGGCGACAGAGCGAACGGACGCGGCGAAGCCCTCCGGGTCGCCGCGGCGCAGGGCGGCCTCGGCTTCGGCGAGGGCGGCCGCTCCCTCGGCCGTCTGCCGTTCGACGAAGCGTGCGAAATCGGGCGGCGTCAGCGTGGAGCGGATCAGCGTGAGCGTCTCCTCGTCAAGCAGAGCCGCCGTCTCAGTCGTGCGCGCAGAGCCGCCCGCCTGCCGCGGCAGCACGAGCCGATCGAGCGCGTCGAGCAGCGCCACGGTCGAGACGGGCTTGGCGATCAGCCCGTTCATCCCCGCCGTGCGGATCGCCTCGCGCTGGCCCGGGAGGTCGTGCGCGGTCACGGCGATCACCGGGATCTGGCCGACGGGGGGCGGAAGGGCGCGGATCAGCCGCGTCGCGGCGAGACCGTCGATCCCCGGCATCTGCACATCCATCAGCACCGCGTCGTAGGGCCGGTCGCGCAACAGGCGCAACGCTTCCGTAGCGTCGGCGGCGAGGTCGCAAAGGTGGCCGTGGCGCTCGAGCATGGCGGCGAGCAGGCGGCGGTTCGTCGGCACGTCATCGACCGCGAGCAGGGAGAGGCGCCGGCGCGCCTCCGATCCTCCGCCCTGCGCCGCGCCCTGGGGCACGGGGGGGAAGGGGAGGATCGCGCGCACCGTCTCCGACCGGCCGCCGCCGGCGCGTGCCCGCGCGAGCGTGCCGCCGAGCGCCTCCGTGAGCGCGATCGCGGGCGAGAGCCCGTCCGCCAAGTCCTCTCCCGGCCAGGCTTCCCTGAGCTCGACCGGCTCGAACGCCGTCTCCGGCAGGCTCGCGCAGCCGGCATCGCCGACCAGGAGGCCGACTGTCCCGCCCTCGACCCGGACTGCGACCCCGAGCGTGGCCCCGGGGGCGAGCGGCAGCATGCGCACGATCAGGGACTTGACGAGGCGCGCAAAGCGCGGCGCGTCGCCGAGCACGAGACCGGGCGGAGACATGTGCGCCTCGGCGCCGCGCGCGGCCGCCGCCTCGCCCGGCCGCTCGGTCCGGACGAGGGCGGCGCGGCCGCCCAAGGCGACGATCCGGCTTTCGAGCGCCCGCAGCACGTCGGCAGCCGTCTCCACCGGGTCGAAGGCAGTGCGTTGTGGATCCGCCCGGCCGGCTGCGAGAGCGGCCGCGTCCGAGAGAGCGTCGGAGAGGTCGAGCAGATCCTCCGCGGCGTCGAGAGCGGCGCGTGCGGCGCGCGCTGCCTCCGCGGTCAGCCCGGGCGCGTCGAGCACCATCCCGAACGTGCCGGCGATCCGGTGCAGCGGCCCGGCAAGGTCGCGCGCGGTCGCGGCGAGCATCGGCGCGCCGGCGACCACGGGGGGCGCGGGTACCGTTTCGGGGAAGACGTCGTCCTCGCCCTTGGGCAGGCCGCGGACCGCGACGAGCCCCGCCGTGGCAAGGCCGAGGATGGCGACGAGGAAGGCGCCGGTCGCCACCGCCTCGGCCTGGCGTATCCGCTCGAGCCGGCGCACGGCGTCGCGCAGCTGCACGGTGGCCGCGGCATCGTAGGCCAGCGCAAGTTCGGCGAGCGGCTCGCGAAGCGGCGGCAGCAGTCGCGTCAGCTCGATCACCGCCGCCTGCGGCAGCGCCGCGCCCGGGGCGTCGGCAGAGGCTTCGAGCAGGTCATCGATCCGCGCGACCAGGGCGTCGAGCTGCGCGAGCGTCTCCCCGAACCGCGGCAGCGCGCCGAACGACGCCCGGGCGGCGTCGCTGCGCATCCGGGCGACGGCGGCGACGAAGGATTCGTAGCGTTGGCGAAGCAGGATTGGCGGGCCGCCGGCGAGGGTCTCGAGCGCCGCCGCGTAGAGGCGCGCCTGGTCGAGCGCGAGGCCCGCGGCATCGAAGCGGCCCGGCTCCGCGGCTTGGCGCGACAGCATCGCGAGCGCACGCTGCGATGCGAGATGCGACCACACCGTGCCGGCCCCCGCAGCGACCACGCCGAGCGCGAGGCCGGCGAGGATCAGCCTGCTCGAGGGCCGCATCGTCCCCTCCCGCCACGCTCGCGCGGCCGTTGCTCCTCAGGCCGCTTCCTTTCGCAACGCCCGGTCGAGCGTGTCGAAGATCCGATCGACGTGGCGACGCTCGATCGTCAGCGGCGGCGACAGAGCGACGATGTCGCCGGTCACCCGCACGAGCAGCCCGTCGTCGAAGCAGCGCTGCAGCACGCGCATGCCGCGCTCCGTCGGCCGGTCCTTCACCGGTTCAAGCTCCACCCCGGCGATCAGGCCGCAGTCGCGGATGTCGGTCACGAACGGGGCACCGCGCAGGCTGTGCGCCGCCTCCTGCCAGTAGGGCGCGAGGTCGCGCACGCGCCCGGCGAGGTCCTCCTCCTGGTGGATCCGGATCGAGGCGATCGCCGCCGCGGCGGCGAGCGGATGGCCCGAATAGGTGTAGCCGTGGAAGAACTCGATTCCGCCCGGGGAGCCCTCGAGCACCGTCTCGTACACCTCTCGCGTCACCGCCACCGCGCCCATCGGCACGGCGGCGTTGGTCAGGCCCTTCGCCATCGTGATGATGTCGGGCAGCACGCCGAAATGCTCGGCCGCGAAGCCCGCCCCGAGGCGCGAGAAGCCGGTGATCACCTCGTCGAAGATGAGGAGGATGCCGTGGCGGGTGCAGAGCTCGCGCAGGCGCCTGAGATAGCCCTTGGGCGGGACGAGCACGCCGGTCGAGCCGGCGACGGGCTCGACGATCACGGCGGCGATCGTGTCGCCGTGCAGCTTCACGAGGTCCTCGAGCGCATCGGCGAGGTGGGCGCCATGCTCCGGCTCGCCGCGCGCGAACCGGTTCTTCTCCGGCAGATGGGTATGCGGCAGGTGATCGACGAAGGGGAGCTGCGCCCCGAACTGCCGGCGATTGGCGACGATCCCGCCCACGCTCATGCCGCCGAAGCCGCAGCCGTGATAGCCGCGCTCTCGGCCGACGAGACGAACCCGCTGGCCCTCGCCGCGGGCGCGGTGATAGGCGAGCGCGATCTTGAGAGCGGTGTCGGCGCTCTCGGAGCCGGAATTGGTGAAGAAGATCCGGTCGAGCCCGTCGGGCGTGAACTCGGCGAGCCGCGCCGCAGCCTCGAAGGCGATCGGGTGGCCCATTTGGAAGGTCGGCGCGAAGTCCATCACATCGGCCTGGGCCTTGATGGCCTCGGCGATCTCGCGCCGCCCGTGGCCGGCATTGACGCACCAGAGGCCGGCGGTGCCGTCGAGCACCTCGCGGCCCTCGGGCGTGTAGTAGAACACCCCCTCGGCCCGGGCGAGCAGGCGCGGCGACGCCTTGAAGCTCCGGTTCGCCGTGTAGGGCATCCAGAACGCATCGAGGTTGTTTGGGCGGAGGGTGATGTTCATGGCGTCGCCTCCTTCAGCACGCGCCGCCACCGTGGCACCGCAGGACGGAGGGCGCAACGGCGGGATGGGCACTCCGGGCAGCACATGGCAGGCTGCCCGCGTCGGCTCGTTCGAGGAGGAAGCGGATGGCGGAGGGCACGCTCTACATCGGCTCGAAGCGCTACTCGTCCTGGAGCCTGCGCGGCTGGCTCGCGGTGCGGCTCGCCGGGCTCGACGTCACCGAGGAGGTGATCCGGCTCGGGCAGCCGGAGACGTCGGCGCGCATCCGCTCGGTCTCGCCGAGCGGGCTTGTGCCGTGTCTGCATCACAAGGGGGCGGTGGTGTGGGAGAGCCTTGCCATCGCCGAATACTGCGCCGAACTCGCCCCCTGGCTCTGGCCGGCGGAGCGGCGGGCGCGGGCGCATGCGCGGGCGATCAGCGCCGAGATGCATGCCGGGTTCCGCGCGCTCCGCCAGGCGATGTGGATGAACCTCGGCGAGGACTTCGCCGCCCGTGCCGCCGGGCGGAACCGCACGCCCGAGTGCCTCGCCGACATCGCCCGGGTCGAGGCGCTTTGGGCCGACACCCGCGCTCGGTTCGGCGAGGGCGGACCGTTCCTGTTCGGCGCCTCCTTTACCCTTGCGGATGCGATGTACGCGCCTGTGGTGACCCGGTTCCTGACCTGGTCGCCGCCGCTGTCGGAGGGCTCGCGCGCCTATATCGAGGCCGTGCGCGCGCACCCCTTGGTGGCGCGGTGGTACGCGGAGGCAGCGGCCGAGACCTGGCGCGAGGCGAAGTACGAAACCCTGCCCGGGGAGGCGTGACGATGGCCGCGACGTCGCTCGACCATGTCGGGATCGCCGGGCGTGACCTCGGCCGTCTCGCCTCTGCCTACGAGTCGCTCGGCTTCCGGCTCACGCCGCGTGCCCAGCACCAGGCGCCGGGGCCTGACGGCGTGGTCCGCCCGATCGGCACCGGCAATCGGTGCGCGATGCTTCGCCGCGGCTATCTCGAGCTGATCGCCGTCATCGACCCGGCCCTGCCCTCGAACACGCTCGATCGCTTCCTCGCCCGCTACGAGGGGATCCACATCGTCGCCTTCGGCATCGACGACGCGGAGGCCGAGCTCGCCCGGCTCCGCGCGGGCGAGGCGGCGATCGGCGGCATCGCCTGGCTCGAGCGACCGGTGGAGACGCCCGAGGGCGTGCGCACCGCGCGCTTCGCACGCCTGCCGAGCCCGGAGGCGCCGGAGGGGCGGATGCAGCTGATCCGCCACCTCACGCCGGAGCTTCTGTGGCAGCCGCATCTTCTCGAGCATCCGAACCGGGCCGTCTCGCTCGACGAGG
>Ga0308419_1002673_pt1 | contig 11450 bp, 10 predicted proteins | sample HotsprSampleMS50_FD_203674 | JGI IMG/M metagenome (GOLD analysis project Ga0308419, IMG submission 203674) | Hot spring phototrophic mat microbial communities from Mushroom Spring, Yellowstone National Park, Wyoming, United States - 20090730_MS50 ... | reverse complement strand
TACCTTGCCGATGACAAGCGCCACGGCAAGTGTATACGGGGTAAAGGAGGGAATGTCAAAGCGGCCCGGGTTAAGGCTCAGACGGGCAGGATCCATACGATAGAGCATAGACGTAAAGCTGCCCTCGTCCGGGCTCCAGGAGAGATAGCGGCCAGGAGCCGGCACGCCCCATCCGATGCCTGTCAGGCGCACCGTCAATGCAATGACAGTTATCGCAGCAACGCCGATCCACTCTCGACGGGTCATCTCGGGACCTCGCTGCTGTGTCCAATTCGACCAGTGCCGGTAGGGGCAATATCACAAATTGCCTGAAACACGGAAGCGGGCTGGCAGAAACCTTTTGGCAGTACCAGATCGGTTAACATCTGCTGCACAAACGCTTCGGTATCCTGATTGGGCTGCCTCAGACGCACCCGCCACCACGCCCGCAGCCCGGTCCAGACGATGTGCCAGCCGTCACGTGCCCGCGCGCCAGCGCGGTAGAGGGGGACGTGGACGCGGAAGGTGTTGTCGGTGCGGTAACCCAGGCCGGCGAAGATGATGTTGGCCTCGAAGCTGCCGCTGTAGCGATAACCGGTGTAGTACGGCAGCAGCTCGCTGCGCGCCCGGGCCGGGGCAACGCGGAAGTTGGACACGGCGTCGAAGAAGCGCTGGCCGGTCAGGATTGAGTTGATGACTGTCAGCCCCCAGTTGCCGAACCGCTTGTAAAGCGGGTAACCGGCGAAGTCACGCCGCGCCAGGACAATGTCGGCTTCACAGCTTTGCCAGAACTCGAACAGCGGCGTAATGTAAGCAGGGTCGTGCTGGCCGTCGCTATCCAGTTCGATCACCGGATCGTCAGCAGCGATCACACCGCGCCGTAGCAGCTCGTGTACCAGCGCATAACCACGTTTAAGCGCGGTGGATTGCCCCAGCCTGATCGGCGAGGAAATGAAAAAGACGTTCTGCCGCTCTCCGGCCCAGGCCTCAATATACGCACGAGTCTGGTCAATCGAGCCATCCTCAACGACGATGAGCAGGTCAACCTGCGGATAGATGCGCTCAAGTATGCCCAGGATACTGTCTTGTTCATTGTGCGCTGGTGTAATCGCGATACGTTTCATAGCTCGCGGCTCAGCATGCCCGGATTGCGGGAGCTGGATGTCCGGTCTGCACTCAGGGAGGGGTGATATACAACCCTCGTTTGACCGTCTCGCCCGCCGAGGTCACCGAGGCCGTTCCTATAATCAGGCCATTGCGGTCTGGCATGTAGAGATCGAAGGTAATCGGGGTTGACATAGGCCCACCTTTGATCTCACCGTTCCAGGCATAGATGTACATACAATCCCCACCACGGCCCTGGATGAAAATTGTCGCCGTCCACCCTCCCTGCGGGCTGAGAGCTTTGTCCAGTTCCCAGGCATAAATTTCGAGAGGGCCTCCCTCACACTGCGTGACCGGCGGAGTTGAGGTGATGGTGGGCGCAGGCGTGGGAATAGCCGCAGACGCTGTGATAACCGCAGAGCTCGCAGGAACGGCGGGTGTCGGTGCCGGGATAGAAGCAACAGGGGCAGGTGATACGAATTTTTGCCCGGTCAGCCTGGGAAGTGGTGTGCCCTCCTCTGTAAGCAGCCAGACCCCTACTCTACACTCATCACCCTGCTCATCGGGAAATGAGAAAGCAACTGCGTGGGGAAGCACACCGGTCGGCACTGCCGGAAGATGGGCGCGGAGCCACGGGCGCTCAGTGTAGCGCGCGAAAGGGCGGTAGGGCCCGACTACTGTAACGGTATTCAGTCTGCACGCCCCCTCGACGCCGAAGATGGCGATCCAGTCAGCCTCAGTCGGTAAAGCATGACGCATCGCCACGGAGCGGGCATAATGAAGCATCACATCGGCTGCGTAGTTGCGTGTAGTACGCGAATGTGTGCGCTCCCACCCGCCATTGTAGGCTGCCAGCGCATAAAATAGATCCCCTTTGCCATCGCGGATAATCTGGGCCAGCGTGCGCGTCCCGCACAGGATATTGGTCCAGGGGTCGAGCAATTCCTCTGCCTCAGGCCGCCAGTCGAACGGCATAATCCCCATCAGGCCCGTGGCGCCATCCGGCCCGACAGCCGTCGCATTACCCAGCGATTCCTTCCAGATCACCGCTGCAACCAGGTCTGGGTCCAGCTTCCGCTCCCATGCGTACTGTATGATTATCTCCCCCCAGCGCGTTACGGCAGGCTTCCAGTACGGGGACAGGCCCGCAGGAGGGGTGCCGTTCTGGGCATAAGTGGGATGGGAGAACAATAAAATCAATATCACCGCCAGCGTTGTGACGGTAGAGGCTGTGCGCCCGGGTCGCATTTTTTGTGGTTGCCCCTCCATTGTTACGTCAGGCACAGTACTATACTGGGATTCGACGATTTGTCAAGTGTAACCTGTTCAGGCCGATTGAAACTGTCCTTCAGGCGCTTCGCGCCGGTCAGGGCGCCACCGGATCGCCCCTCCGCCGACACTGCCCGGTGGTGAAGTAAGGAGCAGGTCAGCGAAGACAGACGCCAGGCGTAACTACCTGCGTGCCCACCGAGACCCTGGCCGAAAAAACCGTACAGGCGGCATCCCCATGCCGCTCATGCCGACGCATAGGGATGCGTCGGTTACGTTTTTCGGACAGGCCCTAAAGTCGCCCGCTATAGGCCTGCGCCGGCCGGGAGCGTCGGCACAGGCCAACGCCAGGCACGGAGTGCCTGAGAAGGCCGATTCCATCGGCCTGAAACGAAACGTCGGACCACGCGTTACCAGCCAGAGGGATCAGAACCCCTCCATCCGGCTCAGGTCCACAATTCCATCAGCAAGGGCAACGATGGCCTGTAGTTGCGCCAGGCGGTTTTCGCGCACTGCAGGGTCCTCGTCCATCACGAGCACGCCCGTCTCTCTGGCAAAGTAGCGGTCAATGACGTCCACCAGCGGCAGGAACGCCGTCAGGAACTCGTCCACGCTGCTCTGGGGGGTGACCCGGGCGCGGGCCTGCTGAAAGGCGGTGTACAATTCCTGCTCGATGGGCCGGACGAAGCGGGCCGGGTCCAGCGTCAGCCGCTCCGGCAGGTCGCGCGTGATACGCACGCAGCGGGCATAGTTGTCGAGGATGCGGCTCCAGTCGTCGCGGGCCACCCAGCGCGAAAGTGCCTCGACTGCCTGGTACGCGCGGTAGGGATCATCGCCGCGTACGGCAAGCACCGCCTCCACTACGTCGTGGCGAAAGCCCTGCTCGCGCAGGTGGACGCGCAACCGCTCGGTGACAAAGTCGAGCGCGGCGTCGAGCCACGACCCCTCCCCCGGCCCCTCCCCTGCGAGGGGAGAGGAGACCGGCAGCAGTCTGGCCGCTGCCTCCAGCCCCGCTTTCACCGAGAAGGGTAGCCGGTGGGCGATCAGGTTCTGCACCACGCTGGAGGCATCCCGCCGCAGATGGTAGGGGTCGGCGGAGCCGGTGGGCGTCAGGCCGACCGCAAAGAGGCCCGCCAGGCTGTCCAGCCGGTTTGCCAGCCCGACGACCAGGCCGGCGCGGCTCCCGGGCAGCGCGTCACCCGCAAAGCGGGGCAGATAGTGCTCCAGGATGGCCTCCGCCACCGCCGGGTCCTCGCCTGACTTGAGGGCATATTCGCGCCCCATCACGCCCTGGAGGCTGGTGAACTCGATCACCATTTCGGTCGCCAGGTCAGCCTTGCACAGGTGGGCCGCACGCAGGGCGACCTGGGTTTCCTCCGCGCTCAGGCCGAGCATCCCGGCCAGTTGCGGCACCAGTTGCTCCAGGCGTCGCGTCTTGTCCAGCATCGAGCCTAATCGCTCCTGGAAGGTGAGCGTCGCAAGGCGCGGGAGGAATGCCTCCAGCGGCTTTTGGGTGTCGGCGCGGTAAAAGTAGGCGGCGTCGGCAAAGCGCGCGCGGATGACCTCCTCGTTGCCGTGGCGCACCACGTCCAGGTGTTCCTCGCCGCCGTTGCGGATGACGATGAAGTAGGGGAGGAGGGATTGGGTATTGGAGATTGGGGATTGGGGATTGGGGATTGGGGATTGGGACTGTTTCCTAATCACTAATCCCGAATCCCTAACTACCGGGAAATATCGCTGGTGCTTTTTCATCACGGCGATGAGCACCTCGGCGGGGAGGCTGAGGTATTCCTCTTCAAAGTGCCCCAGGAGTGCGGTGGGCTGCTCGACCAGGTTGGTGACTTCGCTCAGGAGCGCCGGATCATCCGGGATGTGCCCGCCGACGCTCTCCGCCAGCCGCGCGGCTTCGCGGGCGATGATGGCCTGCCTTTCGGCGGGATCGGCAACGATGTGGTGCGCCTTCAGCAATGTCAGATAGTCGTCGGCGCAGGGGACCTCGAACTCGGGCGAGCCCTCCGGGCGTGACCCCCGGCTGATGCGCCCGCTGGCGATACCGGCGTACTCGAACGGGATGACCGTATCCCCCAGCAGCGCGACGATCCAGCGGATCGGCCGCGAGAAAGCAACATTGCTGCTGTTCCAGCGCATGCTCTTTTCGAAGCGCAGGGCGGCAATCAGATTGGGCAGGAGGGTCGCCAGCACCTCGGCGGCGGGCTGGCCCTCCTGCCGTCGGACGGCCACGACGTATTCGCCGCCGTCCATCTGGCGCACCTCCAGCCTGTCCACGTCCACGCCCTGCTTGCGGGCAAAGCCGATGGCTGCCGGCGTGGGCTTGCCCTGGGCATCGAATGCGGCGCGCACGGGGGGGCCCTTGACCACTTCCCCGGTCGGGCGCTGACGAGGCGCCAGCCCTTCGACCAGGAGGATCAGGCGGCGCGGCGTGCCCAGCACACGCAGACCCTCGTAATCGAGCCGCGCCTCTGCCAGACGTGCAGGAGCCAGTTCGCGCAGTTGCGCCAGTGCGGCATCGAGGTCGCCGGCGGGCAACTCTTCGGTGCCGATCTCTAGCAGGAGGGTAGATGGGGAGTCGTGTGGCGTGTTGCGTGTTGCGTGTTGCGTGTTGCGTGTTGCGTGTTGCGTGCCTCCTGCCTCCTGCCCCCTGCTTCCTGCCTCCTGCCCCCTGCCTCCTGCCTCCTGCCCCCTGCTTCCTGCCTCCTGCCCCCTGCTTCCTGCCTCCTGCCTCCTGCCTCCTGCTTCCTGCATCCTGCATCCTGCTTCCTGCATCCTGCATCCTGCTTCCTTCCTCAGCCAGGGGAATCCCAGCCGCTCCCGCTGCTCCACATAGGCCACGGCTACCTGGCGGGCGAGGTCGCGCATGCGGTGGAAGTAGATGGCGCGCTCGGTCACGCCGATGGCCCCGCGCGCGTCGAGCAGGTTGAAGGTGTGCGAGCAGCGCAGGATATAATCGTGAGCCGGGATGACCAAACCGGCCTCCAGGCATCTTTTGGCTTCGGCCTCGAATAGATTGTACATCTGCGTCAGCCGCTCGATGTCGGCCAGTTCAAAGTTGTAGCGACAGTTCTCGATCTCCGGCTGGAGCAGCACGTCGCCGTAGGTATGCGTCCCGTCCCAGTCAATCTCCCAGACCGAGCGCACACCCTGCAGGAACATCACAATGCGCTCCAGGCCGTAGGTGATCTCGACCGAGACGGGGTCGAGCACAAAGCCGCCGGCCTGCTGGAAGTAGGTGAACTGGGTAATCTCCAGCCCGTCTAGCCAGACCTCCCACCCCAGGCCCCAGGCGCCCAGCGCCGGGGATTCCCAGTTGTCCTCGACGAAGCGGATGTCGTGTTCCTCGCGGCGGATGCCCAGCGCGTAGAGGCTATCCAGGAAAATCTCCTGCGGGTTGCCAGGGTCGGGCTTGAGGATGACCTGGTACTGGTAGTAGTACTGCATACGGTTGGGGTTCTCGCCATAGCGGCCATCGTCGGGGCGGTAGGACGGCTCGACGTAGGCCACGTTCCACGGCTCCGGGCCCAGGACGCGCAGGACGGTCGCGGGGTTCATTGTGCCCGCGCCGACCTTTTCGGCGTAGGGCTGCCAGATGGTGCAGCCACGCGCGGCCCAGAATTCTTGCAGGCGAAGGATGACTTGTTGGAAAGAGAGCGATGTGGTCATTGTGTCAGGTATCCCTCTCGACGTAAAAAGTCTGTGATATGGACCATAAAGGTCTGAAGGTCCGTGATGCCGTTTTGGAGCGCATCCTGTACACGCAATGGATCAACGGTGAGGTACTCGTGCACGAGCACGTTGCGAAACCCGGTGATGCCGCTGAGCCTTGCGGCGAATTCGGGCGGCAGAATGTGGTGCTTGCCCAGGGCGATGATCACTTCTTTATAATCGTTCGCCCGTTCCAGGTCCAGTTCGGCGTGCAGGTGTGAACTGATGTCCATCACAATCTGCGCACACAGTTGAAGGTAGTGTAGCACGCCGCCATAGACCATGCGATCCTCAACCAGTTTGCCAAGATCGCAGGTGCGATAGGGCTGCAGTATTCGGATGTACTCGTCCAATGCCCGCAGGCGTTCCATAATGGCATCTATCTTGATCATTGTCCCTGTGCTCCCGACAATACCGACCGGAAGGTCTCCACGCGCTCCAGCAGGCGGCGGTTTTGCAGGCGGCGCAGTGGCTCGGTATCCACGTATCGCCGCAGCGTGGCGACCTGGAAATCCACACGGGTCCCCGGCTCTGCTTCATAGATCACCTGCCCGGAGCGCACAACCTCTTGCGCCAGCACAGGTGTGGCGCGGTTGAGGAGTGCGACATCCACATCGTCGCGGTGAAACAGGCCGATCAGGTCGTTGATCAGGTCAATCTGGACGGCCGACCAGCGTTCCTGCGGCACCTGCGGCCCTAACAAGACGGCAATGTCCACATCGGAGAGCGGCCCGGCCTTGCCCTCGGCCTGGGAGCCGAAGAGGTAGGCCAGGATGACGCCGTGTCTGGCAAAGATGCGGTGTAATTCTTCCTGGTATTTGCTCAGGTCGAGAGGCATGGCGAATCTCCGGCTGGGTTTCTTGCCGCGCTCGCGATTAGAAAACGCGGCCCGGCCTGTCCTTCTCACGCAGCCACCGCTTCGAAAGCAACCTGTAACTGCTCCGGTGCCGGGATGATAAAGTTCAATCGTTCAAAGCCGATGACGTGCCCGGCTTTATCCTTCATCAACACCACTTCGTCACCCGTTTCCTCACAAACATACTCATCCTGGGGATCGCCGAACCAGACGATCAGCGTATTGCCTGCACGGTCGTAAAGCATCTTAATAGTAACCATTTCCCATCACGACCAAAACATCATTCTTGTCGCGCATCCTGTCCACCGGGATCAGGTTGCTCCCCATCTCCTCGCCGTTGAGGACGAGCCGCGCGACGCCCTTCTGCACACCCTCGGGGTTCTCGACGCGGATATTGAGCACCTTCCCGCGAAAGACGCGCCGCACGCTGAACCCCGGCCAGTCCGCCGGGATGCACGGATCAACCCGCAAGCCGTCAACTTCGGGCCGAATGCCCAGGACGTAATGGGTGGCGGCGTGATACGACCAAGCCACTGTGCCCGTAAGCCACGGCAGGCCCCCCGTACCAAAGCGCGGGCTGAACTGACTGTTGGTGCTCTGGCAGTGGACGTAAGGTTCGACCTGGCGCACCTCGGCGATGTCGTTGAAACGGGCGGGCATGTAGGCGCGGTAATTGCGATAGGCACGGTTGCCGTTGCCGAGGATGCAATCGGCGATCACCGCCCACGCCTGGGTGTGGTTAAAGATCGCAGCGTTTTCCTTCTGGCCGGGGTTGTAGAGCGCGCCGCCGTAGAGTGGGCTGCCCTTGCTGAAGGGCGGCGCAAAGAGCGCCAGACCGTATTCGCTCGCCAGGTGCTCTTCGACGGCGTCCATCGCCATACGGGCCTGCTCCGACGTGGCGGCCCCGCTGATGACGGCCCAACTCTGCGAGTTCAAAAAGATACGGCCTTCCTCGTTCTGGCGAGAGCCCAGCACCACGCCATCCTCACGGTATTTGCGCACGAACCATTCCCCGTCCCAACTATACTGCTGGATGGCCTTGTCCAACTTTGCTATCTCCCGAATGGCCCAGTCGGCCTCGGCGGGCCGATTCAGCAGGTGGGCGATGTCGGCGTAGACGGAGAGGCCATAGCGCAGTTGAAAGGCGACGAAGAGGCTTTCCCCGCCCCGGCCCAGACAATCGTTCCAGTCGGAGCGCAGGCTGGCGGGGAGGCCGTGCGGGCCGCGCCGCGCCAGGTTGAATTCGAGCGCCCGCCGCAGGTGGCCGAACACCGTGTCCTCCCCTTCGTCGGAGTAGGGCAGCACTTTATCGTAAAACGCCAGATCGCCGGTCTCCGCCACGTAAGCGGGCACCGTGTTGAAGAGCCAGAGGCAGTCGTCGGAACGATATTCGTCCGGCGGCGTCGGCTCCATCTGGCCAGGCCTGTGATCGAACACCCTGACCAGCGGGCGGGCGCCGCCGCTCGACTCCTGGCCGGTGATCATCAGTTCGAGCCGCTCGCGTGCCTGCTGAGGGATAAGTGAAACTACACCCAGGATATCCTGCACGGTATCACGGTAGCCAAAGCCATCGCGCCCACCGGCGTAGATCAGGCTCGCCGCGCGGCTCCACTCAAAGGTCACCAATGCGTTGTAGGCGTTCCAGACGTTCACCATGTGGTTGAAATCTTTGTCCGGCGATTGTACTTTGAACGTATCTAACCGCCCGTGCCATTCGGCTTTGAGGCGCTCGAACTCGGCAGAGGCGCGTTCCAGGCTGCCGAACGCGGCACGGGTCTGCACCCCTTCGACCTCGGCCCGACCCACGCCGAGCAGCACCAGCAACTCTTTCGTCTCGCCGGGGGCCAGGTCGAGATCAACCTGCACGCAGCCACAGCCGTTGTCGCCGTAGGCCGTCGAGCCGCTGCACGTGCCGCGCTCGACGGTGAGGGGATTGTGATAGCCGCGATAGGGGCCGAGGAACGCCTCGCGGTCCAGTTCGTAGCCCACCACCCTGGCGCCCTCGAGCGCCAGCCAGCACATACTGGGGAGGTCGCCGATCATAATCGGGTCGTTCTCGCGGCTGGCGTAATGGACCATCCCCGAGCGCCACTCGCAGCGGGCCAGGTAGGCGCTGTACTGGCGGTTGAAGGCATCCTGGTGGATGTTCCACTCGCTGGCGAATTCGCAGTAGGTGAAGACGCTGAGACGGCGCGGCCTGTCTCCCGCGTTGCTCACCGCCAGCCGCCAGTACTCGAAGCGCTGCCCCAGTGGCACAAAGTAGGTCGCCACGGTGCGGATGCCTGCGTATTCGCTCTCGATGATCGTATAGGCGGTGCCAAAGCGGCAGATGCTCCTGTACGTCTCGAGCGGCTTGCCGACAGGCTGCCAGGAGGCGCTCCAGTAATCGCCATTCTCCCGATCGCGCAGGTAAAAGTAGCGGCCGGGCTGGTCCGCCGGGATCGTGTTGGGTGTGCAGCGCAGGAAGCGGCCCACCTCGGCAGAGCGGTAGAACGAATAGCCTCCGGCGTTGTTGGTGATGATCATCCCGTACAACGGCGACCCGGAGTAATTGCTCCAGGGACGCGGCGTGTCCGGGCGCTCGACCACGTATTCGTAATGTTCATCATCGAAGTAACCGTAGCGCATCTGGCCTCCTCAAATCGTTGATGATCACAGGACAGTTGATCCTACCGATACACTTTCCAGATTTTGCACAAAGACCTTGCGTTCCGGCTGCCGGGCAAAGACTTATTCGGAAGCATCCAACACCTCGATGCCAACGATGCGACCATCGGGGGCATAGTTAACGGCGACCTCTTCGGACAGAAGGTGAGTCAAGACCTGAACCGGTTCATCTGTAAACCGAATATAGAGCGCGTCCACCTGCGGGTCGTAAAGAATTCTCATCTATACTGCCTCAACTGCCGCAGAAACGCGCCGCTGCGTACCCCGCGCTCCAGATGATAGGTGATGTAGTGCTGCATCACCCGCTCGGCCTCGGCGTGCAGCGCCGGTGCGAATTGCTGCCCGCGCAGACGGGTGTACGGGCCGCGCTGGCATTCTTGCAGGAAGCGCAGGACGGCGGGCGAGAGCGGCACGACGGCCCGCACAGCCCGGCAGGCCTCGTAACATTCCGGGCACAGTGCTCCACCCCGCTCCGGATCGAGCCCGTAGGGCCGCTGCTCCGTGGGTGATTCCCGTGGCAACGAGACCAAGGTGTTATGCTCGCCCACGCAACGAAACAACTCGGGGCGAAACCCCGCCAGCCCCAACAGACATTGCTCGTAGAAGCGGGCCACCAAATCCAGGTCGCGCTCCTGGCACAGCCAGGTCAGCGTATGGTCGAGCAGGTCGAAGAGCGCCGGCCCCCCCTCATCCTGGGCGAAGAAACGGTCGAGCAGTTCGACGACGTAACGGGCATAGGCGCCGCGCGTCAGGTCCTCGCGCAAGAGCGCGTGCGGCTCGACCGTCTCGGCCTGGCTGACGATGTCCCACGAATTGGGCACACGCGAGACGACGAAACTGGAACGCGAGAACAGTTCGACGTGACCCGCCTTGCGGCTGTGCACCTTGCGCACGCCCCTGGCGATGACCTCAATCTTACCCTGTGGCGTGCAAAGCGTCAAGACGCGGTCAGCCTCGCCCTGGTCGCGTCGCCGGATGACGATGCCTTCTGTACGATAGAGCCGCTCGTTACTCACCTCGAAGCTCATTATACCACAAAAAGAAACCCCCCGCAGGCGAACAGGGTGCGGGTGTCGGTCCGTAGTCTGGAGTCCGCAGTCCGTGGTCTGGCACCGGCTCGAACCAGGGAGACTCTACGGCGCACTACCTTTGCTCTACTTTCCGCTAACTTGACAAAAATGCAGATTTGGTGTTTCCTCCCGGGCTGAAGCATATCCGAGAGAAGACCGGGAGGGAGCGATGGCAGTAGAACAAACCATCCGCCTGTTAGAGCAGGTTTTTGGCTTTTATGGGCCATCCTCTGCGGCGCCTTCCTGCAAAGCCGAGGGGCGATCTTTCCTGCTCTCCAGTCCCTCGGCCTGAAACGAGCCCCAATCCGCCGCTGCAGCCAGGCCCTCCGGAAAGGGGCCTGGACGATAGATGCCCTCCTTCAGCCCCCCCGGGCCGCAGTCCTGGCCCAGGGCCGCTGGCAACCCTGCCGGTATGAGGGCTTCCACCCCGTCGCCGGCGATATTACCGCTTTCTGGCGGCCTCGCCTGAAAGAGCGAATAGGGAAATTCTTTCACCCCCTGGCTCAGCGAGCCGTCCCGGGGGTTGGCTTTGGCCTCCTGGTCAATGTCGGTCGGGTCGGAAACGTGCGCATCCCTCTTCTTCGCCTCATCCTGCGGGCGGAGAAGGGCATCAACCAGAAGGGCTTGCTCCGCCGCCTCCAGGAGGCGGCTGCCCATACCCTGATGCCCGATGAAGTATTGATCTTTGATGCGGGGGGTCTCCGTCGCCGAAGTCCAGGAGGCGGGAGTCCGCTGGTACCTCATTCGGGGGCGGGAGAACTGCACGGCCCGGCGGAATCAACTCC
>Ga0308419_1002668_pt1 | contig 11459 bp, 10 predicted proteins | sample HotsprSampleMS50_FD_203674 | JGI IMG/M metagenome (GOLD analysis project Ga0308419, IMG submission 203674) | Hot spring phototrophic mat microbial communities from Mushroom Spring, Yellowstone National Park, Wyoming, United States - 20090730_MS50 ... | reverse complement strand
AGCCTTGTGAGTTTTAGCTCAGTATTTTTCTGGGCCTGGGCGAGTTCTTCAACTCTTTGTTCTGTTCTTTTCTGGGCTTCCGCTAAATCTTCAACAATACCTTTAAGTTCCCTAAATTCCTGCTTGGTTACCACATTGGCAAGTTCCTCATAGACCCTGCCTATGGCATAGGCTATCTTTTTGGCTGCCGAGTCAGATACTTCTTCTCTTAGCTCTTCATATATTTTAAGGGTATCAATCATAGATAAATTATATCATATTTTTCAATGATTACAAGCTAATTAGGTTAACCTGAAAAAAACCCCATAAATTTCACCTCATATGCATCAGCCTTTGATAGAAGGATATATTTGAACAAAAAATTGGTATTATTCGTTCCCTTAAGATGCATAGGGGTAGAGGGGTATTTATTTGTTTTCTTCCATTATTTTTTTTAGTGTCTCTAATTCTTGCTGAAGGCGATTGTATTCTTCCATTTTTGTATGGAAGAACTGCTGGATTAGTCTTGCCTTGTCATACATCCATTTTGGGGTTAAAACGTATAGATATGAAATCTTATTATCCGAATCCTTAAAACGCTGTGCCTTGACATAGCCCTTTTTTATAAGTGCCTTGAGCACATAGTTTATGCCACCAAGGCTGAGCCCCACCCGTTTCGAGAGTTCTCTCTGGGTTAGATTGTTATTTGATGCCAGCTCAAGAAGCGTTTTGAACTCCGAATCATTCATCTGCCTATTTTATCAAAAATAGCATGGAGATGAAAAGGGGGTTTTTTTAATCCTTTCTGTAAATATACTTTAGTTGACCGCCTGTTATAGCCATCTGCATAAGTATCTGGGTAATATCTCTGATACTGCGCATCCAGGCGATGGCCTCTAATTTTTCTGGCACCACAATGGTATCACCAGGCTCAAGCATCTTTCTCTCCTCGCCGAATGCTGTGAGTTCCCACCTCTCATTTGTATTGCTCCATGTTATAAACCTGCTCGGGATCTTTACAGCACTGCCGTCTACCTTTAATATGAACATATTTTTTGTATCAGCATATTTTGTGAATCCCCCTGCCTTGTTTATATACATCTCGTGGTCAAAGGATTCATTATATAAGAAACTACCGGGCATAGTTACTGCACCTGCAACAAATATGACATTATTCTTTGAAGGGATATAGAGGCTATCACCATCTTCAAGTTCAATATCAAACTCGCTTCCTTTTAGAAGTCTTGGGTGGGCAAGGCTAATCTGGATTCTGCCTGTGGCCTGGGCCTTTTTTGCTGCTTCGATTAGTTTAATTGTGCCTTCCTGCTGTGTCTTTATACCTAATACCTCTTCCTGGGATATGGCTGTGGATAGCCTGAGGGAACTCTCTGACATAAGGTCTTTCTCAAGCCTTATTGCCATTTCCTCAAGTGTCTTTTTTTGTAACTCCTTTACCCTTTCCCTTGTAAATACGGCACCTCTTAAATACGCCTTATCTGTATAGCCCCCTGCCCTTTCAATAAGGGATGATAATCTCTCACCCTTTTTTATTATATATCTACCAGGGAATTTCACCTCACCACCTACTGTTACAAACTGTTCCTTTCTCCAGTCCGGTATCTTTTTGACAAATACCCTGCAGTAAGGCATAAGGGTGATATTGTGATTAGGGTCATTCTCTAATGCCTTTTTAAGGTTTACACTTCTGTGCTCAATCCTTGCCGTATTATCCTTATCTATTATCTGAAATGATATATCTGCATTATCAAGATAGGCAGATTCTAAGACATTGCCAGAAGCAAAAACAAGGTCCTTTAAGGTCATGCCTTCTGTATACTGGTATGACCCTGGTTTTAATATTTCTCCGTCTATAGATACAGTCTTTTTATTCGCATACCCCCATACAGAGTGAACAACAATCCTGTCATTATCTTTGAGGATAATATTACTATCTTTATCACCATCCATAGCCTTTTTAAGATCAATTTTATGCAATATAACCTTTTTTGATACTTCATCTGTCCTATAAAGTTCTGCCTCGTAGATATATGCATCTTTTGTCAGACCGCCAGCATTTAATATGGCATCCCTGACAGTCATATTATCTTTAAGGGGAATTTCTATAGATTTTTTTTGTATCTCTAATTTTGCCTCGTTAATCCCTAACAATTCCAATTTAGTAATCTTTTTAAGATTGCCTATTGTCCAATCGTTAATATTGATTATCCCGAGTCTTCTTGCTTCATCCAGATTAATGTCTCTTGCGTCTATAATACCTCGCTGTATAAGCTCACCAACCCTTAAAGTATCTTTATATGTGATCGGGATTTTTTTTACATCCTCTAAATTTATATTGGTGGTATCTAAAATACCCAATTTTCTTAATTCAGAAAACTTCATATTATTAATATTTTTTAAGTCTAACATTTTTATCTTATCCGGATTTATACTTTCCAGATTTATTATTCCTAAATTCTTTAAGACATCAAAACTCATATCATCTAAATTAGCCAAAACAACATCCCTTACCTCTCCCTCAATGGTAATATAGGGCCTGGGTTGAAAAAACCATTTTGAAAAAACATATACTGTATCCTTTGGTTTTAGTTCTATATTATAAGTTTTGTCATTTAATGTGAATAAACCCTTAAGATTGATAGGCAAAAAAGATACCTCTAATAATGGTGGCTTTAATCTTTTTATAAGGGCGTAGTCTAAATATGTCTCAGGTAGTAGGTCTGACTCATCCTTTATTAAATCCCTTATCCTCATGCCTTCTTTATATTCATACTTTCCAGGCCTTTTTATATTTCCATAAAGGAATACAGCATTTTCATCTCTATCTACAATAGAAAAAACCTTTATTAAATCCCCATCTTGAAGTAATATTTTTTTTGAGGCAGATAAATCCTTATCATTTATGTCTACTACAATCTGTTTTTCGTTCTTTACTATTCTTTCCACCTGAATCTGCTGTGTATATGCTGTTGGTATTATGCCTCCTGCAAGCTCGAATAGTGTATTGAGGTCAAATCTATCCTTTAGCTCATAAATGGCTGGCCTTTTCACATTACCGGCAACTCCAACAATGGGGCCAGCCACAGGCACAAATACCACATCACCGGCCATTAGGATTACATCCTTTGATTTATCACCATTAAGTAGAAGGTCATATAAATCAAAGGTCGAAACAACCTTACCGCCTCGCTTTAACTGTATGTTTCTCATTGTGCCTATGTCTGTTGGGCCTCCGGCTATCAAAAGGGCATCTGTGATAGTTGCAAAGGAACCTACTGTGTATGCGCCAGGTCTTTTTACATCACCTAAAACGAATATGGGGATGCTCTTTAATGCACCCATTGTTACATCTATGTTTGCACCTATAATCTGTTCAGCCTGTTTTATCAGGTGTTTTGACATATCCTCAAATGTAAGGCCTGCAACTGGCACTGGTCCTATCTGGGGTATGGTGATATTACCGTTTCTATCAACAATGAGGTTATACTGGGCATTTACCCTGCCCCACAGGAGTATCTTTACCTCATCACCTGGACCTATTACATATTTGCTCGGCACAGGAATATCTTTGCGGTCTGTTATAACCTTTACTGCTGCCTCTTTGAAAAAATCATAACCAAAGGGTTTAAGGTCAATGGATATATCCTGGTATGGACCAAATGCCCTTAATCTATCAAATAATGTCTTTTCCTCTTTTGTCTTCTCCTCAATAACTTTTAATTGTGTAGGTTCATAAAGCCTTTTTTCAGTATCTTTTTTTTCAAGGGCCTCTTTGCCTTTCATTACATCTTCTTGGGTTATGCCTTTAAATTCCTGCCTTGATTTTAATGCCTCAATTGCCTCAGGTGTTAATGTGCCACCTGATTTTCCAAGCTCCTGCTGGATAATCATCTGCTGCTGGGGGGTAAGTGTCTTATATGCATCTATCTGCTGTTGCGTTGGCTGCTGCTGAGCTGGCAATTGCTGAAGGGGCTGCTGTATTGATGGCTGCTGGGCCGTGATACCTGTTACACCTGGATAGATTGTAGGCTGACCAGGGATGACCAATCCAGAGGCAACCCCTGGCTGCTGCTGTGCGCTGGCAAGCCCAGAAAAGATAAAAAAGCCAATACAGACCATTATAAAAAACCATCTATTCACAATCCTACCCCCTATATCCTTTTTCTTTTAAAAAAACGCATGCCTTTTAGCCCTGATATCTCACCGAGCTCTTTAATTGCATCTTTTTGCTTTGTCATGTACTCCCTTATAAAGGCGGCAAATATCCCCAAAAATAATGCTACCACAAAGGAAATAAGAACCATCTGTCGCCTTTTTGGTTTTGACCTCTTGTCAGGGACCCTTGGTGCATCTAAGACCTTAAAGGCAAAGTTTTCTTTCACCTCTGCCATCATGGAGGTCTCAAGCTGCTGGGCGATCAGGGCATAGAGTTTTGTTTTAATGAACGGGTCTGAGGTCTTATCTAATTGGGATTCTAAGTATTTCTTGTTTGTCTCTGCCACCCTTTTAGTCTCTGTGCTCATAAAATCATTGAGCTCGGTTAGGATATAATTAACAAGATCCTTTGCAATCTTTGGGTCTTTATAGCCTACAGTAATTTCAATGGTGTTGTCCTTTTGTTTAAAATTAATATTTGTCATCTTATCGAGCCTTCTTATGGCCTCCCATAGAAGTTCGTTTTCACTCTTTGTTTTTTTGTAATCTTCATATCTATCCTCAAGGAGGAGTTTTAACAGGTCAAATCTCTTTATGACCCTTTCTTTTAAAAGATTACTTTTTAGCAGGTTTACAATCTCTGTAGTTTGAGGTGTTGCAGGCGTGGCTATACCGAATTGCTGGGCAAGCATGCTGCCCACCCCTATGTCCTTTGTCTGGGTTGTGGGCATTAATACTGCCTTTGATTCATAAACTGGGGTCATAATAAGAGATACCACAGCAGTGGCTAAAACTATTATGCCCACGATCATATAAATTAGCCTTAGATTTTTAAATATTACCTTTATAAGGTCAAAGAGATTTATCTCATCCTCTTGATAAGCTATATTTTGCTGTGTATTTTCCATATAAAGTGATTAATACTGCCTTTCCTGCAAAAAGTTATTTTGTAGGTCTATTATAAACCCATTTAAAGTAGAATTAATTATTCTTTTGTTTTGATGCAAAAGTCAAGTCTTTTTTACTTTGAATCTAATTTCTGTTTGATAAGTAGCAGTCAAATATATAAAATATTACTATCACTTTAATGGTTATAAAGGCTTTAAAGCTTATAAATAAAAAATATTTAATCTAATTTAATCTTACCCTTTAATCTTTCCCCTATTGCTACCAAAATCTTTTTTCTTTCTTTCAAGGCTTCTTTGAATTCTTTTTTTTCTGTCTTTACTATTTCAACTTCAAGGTGCATAAAATACCTATCCAGGACATTTTCAAGTGCCCTTGCCTCTTCTTTACTTAATTCAAGGGTTACCATTTTATACCTCCTGTTTTTGAGTCTTTATTAATCTATTAGCACATTTTTCCATGTTTGCAACATTCTGTAATGAAAATTAAAAATTATAAATTGACGATCCTTTTTTTATAAGCTAATGTATAAAAAGTGATGTTTATGAAATACAAAGATAATTTCTATAAGGCCTTATCTAATCTAAAAGAGATAATAGATAAAACTGGCATGAAAATCTGTAAAATCAATGGGGAAAATATGTCTTTTCAGGATGCCATGAAGGATGTAAAACGGATAAAATGGACAAAGGTCACGATTATTAAAAAACCCCCAAAAAAAGATATCTTTTTATCAAAAAGACGTAAAGATATAAAAATGGACGAATTGCTCAACAGAAATGGGTTTTTTAATGTTATCAATCTACCTGAATATATGGAAGGCTATGTTGAAAATATAAACCCTATGGTACTGGAAAAATTAAGAAACGGAGAGTTTTCAATACAGGATACCCTTGACCTCCATGGTTATAGAAGAGACGATGCCAGGATTTTATTTGAAGACTTTATTCAGGCAGCTGTTAAGCACAATCTTAACTGTGTAAAAATTATCCACGGAAGAGGGTTAAAATCAAAAGGGACACCTGTGCTTAAAGACAGTCTTGTAAAATGGTTAATAAAGGCAATGAATAGAAAATGGGTGGCAGCATTTGCAAGCTGTAGAATGTGTGATGGAGGCCCAGGTGCTACTTATATCCTCCTCAAAAAAAGACCTGAAAAGAAAAAAATATCTATCATAAAATAATACAGCCTTATTTTAAAACCTTTTTAGTGAACCTGTAAAAAACTGTAGAAGGCAGGCAGAAAGCATTAAAATCTATTTAAAATACTGCGCTTTAATTCGTCCATGACATTTTGTGATTTTACTGTTGACTATTCAAACAATATACAACAATATTAAGTAAACGCATGCAAAAATTATCCTTTATGAGCGTATCGCTCACATTTTCTGTGTCAATCTTAATATTTATCTTTTTTCCCATCCCTGTTAATGCTACTGATAACATTCATAATGCATCATTTATTCCGCAGTGGAGTCCTCAGGCACAGTTTGCAGGATACTATGTGGCATATGAAAAAGGAATATACAAAAGGTATGGTATAAATCTGAATATCCTTACGGGAGGCCCTTACACAGTACCATTAAAAATGCTTGAGGATAAAAAGGCAGATTTCTGCACTGCATGGCTTTCTACAGCGATACAGAAACGCTCACAGGGTTTAAAGCTTATAAACATTGCACAGATTGTTCAACGCTCTGCACTCATGCTTGTTGCAAAAAAAGAAAAAGGCATAACCAAACCAGAAGACCTCAATGGAAAAAGGATAGGGCTATGGAGGGATGAGTTTCGCTTACAACCCATGGCCCTGTTTAAAAAATTTAACCTGAATGTCACAATCGTTCCCCAGGCACAATCAGTCAACCTTTTTCTCAGGGATGGCGTAGATGTTGCATCAGCCATGTGGTACAACGAATATCATACACTCTTAAGCTCAGGTATCAATACTGAGGAACTCACAAGCTTTTTCTTCCATGATTATGGTTTAAATTTTCCTGAAGATGGCATCTACACCCTCGAGGAGACCTTTAATAAAAACCAGAGCCTTGCCTGTAATTTTGCAAGGGCATCTATTGAGGGCTGGCTTTATGCCTTTAAACATCCAGAAGAAGCCCTCGATATTGTTCTTAAATACATGAAGACAGCAAACGTACCTGCAAACAAAGTCCATCAGAGATGGATGCTTATGAGGATGAAGGATCTTATCCTTCCCAGAGGCACTTTTGATTTATCTGCTGGCTTACTGAATAAAGAGGATTTTCTCCGTGTTGTTAGGGAACTCAAACAGAATGGATTGATAAAGACAATACCTGATTTTAATCTCTTTTACAGAACGTGTGGACAGCATGATAAAAAATAAAGGCATTGCCTTTAAACTGGTAGTATTTTTCGTATTGAGCAGTTCCTTTATATTCGCTGCAATCTTCAGCTATAACTATTTTGTTTCCAGACAATTGATTGTGAAGGCAATAAATGAAAATTCCCAGCATATTATTATGGCAGCCACAAACAAAATTGAGGCATTGCTTTCTGCCACCCAGAAAGTGCCAGAAAACATAGCATATTTCCTTGAGAATAGTAACAATGATGAAAAAGAACTCTTACAGGTTCTTTGTGCAGTGGTTGAAAAAAATCCAGAAATATATGGCGCTGCGATTGCCTTTGAACCATATACGTTTAAAAAGAATGCTGAATATTTTGCGCCATATATATACAAAACCCCTGAGTCAATAAATTTTAAATTCCTTGATAGATACTATAACTATTTTTTACAGGAGTGGTATCAGATTCCCAGGGAACTTAATCGTCCCCAGTGGATTGAACCGTATTTCGGCGAGGGTGGTGGCATTATCATGTCTTCCTACGCAGTTCCATTCTATAAGAAAATTGACAATAAAAGGCAGTTTGCAGGCGTTGTCGTTGTTGATATATCCCTCGAAAAACTAACTGAAATTGTCTCTTCCATCAAGATACTTCAATCAGGCTATGGATTTTTAATATCAAAGAACGGCACCTTTGTCACACATCCTTTAAAGGAATTTATTATGAACGAAACAATCTTTACCATTGCAGAGGCACGGGAAGATATGAAGCTCAGAGAAGTTGGTCGTAAAATGATAAACGGTGAATCAGGCGTTGCGCCCATGCAGGTTAAAAGTGCAGTAACAGGGAAATCATGCTGGATGTTATATGTGCCTATCGAAACAAGTGGCTGGTCCCTCGGTGTCCTTTTCCCGCACGATGAAATTATGAAGGGTATAATAAGTCTTAGTAAGATTGTTCTTTTCCTTGGCATCCTGGGTCTTTTTCTCCTTGCAATAGCCGTTGTCTTCATATCAAGGTCAATTACAAAACCACTGCGCCATTTATCAAAGGCAACAGAGCATATTGGTTCAGGAAATCTCGATATTGAATTACCACTGGTTAAAACCGGTGATGAAGTGGGAAAACTCACCGAGGCATTCATTTTTATGCGGGAATCACTGAAGAAATACATCAGCGAACTGACAGAGGTAACAAGACAGAGGGAACGCATGGAAAGTGAATTAAAAATTGCCCATGATATACAGATGGGGATTCTTCCGAAAAAATTTCCTCCTTATCCTGAACGAAAAGAATTTGAAATATATGCTACAATCAAGCCAGCCAGGGAAATAGGCGGAGATTTTTATGACTTCTTTTTTACAGACAATGAAAAGCTCTGCTTTGTCATCGCTGATGTCTCAGGCAAGGGTATACCTGCTGCCCTTTTCATGGCGCTTACAAAGACCCTGATAAAGGCAAAGGCAACGGCAGGCCTAAGCCCTGATAAGATAATCTCAAAGGCCAATGAAGACCTATGTATTGGTAATGATATGAATATGTTTGTCACTGTCTTCTGCGGTATTCTTAATGTAAAGACAGGGAAGGTCTCCTATACGAATGGCGGGCACAACCCACCGCTTCTCATTCGCAAAAATGGCGAGGTAACCTTCCTTGAGAAAACAAACGAACTTCTTGTGGGTGCCATCGAAAATGCCCTCTATACAACCAGGGAGATTACCCTCGGATCTGGTGATGCATTATTTCTCTACACAGACGGTGTAACAGAGGCAATGAATGAAATGGGCGAACTATTTTCAGAAAAACGCCTTAAGAAAGTATTACAGCAACTAAAGGACAAAAGCAACGAGGAGGTTGTAACATCCATAATGAGAGCCATCGAAGCTTTTACAGGCAATACACCTCAATCGGACGATATAACCATTATGATGATTACATATAAAGGTGATGGTTAGAAACAACTTTAAAAATTTATGAAAGGCAGGTTTATATGAAGGTACATTTCTGGGGAACGAGGGGGTCACTTCCTGCATCAGTTACTGAAGGGGCAGTGAGGGCAAAAATTAAAAAGGCAATAAAGGCATCTCAGGGCCAGATTTTCAATGATGATATTGCAATCAGTGGATTCGTAGACACACTTCCTTTCTCCATACGGGGTTGTTTTGGTACAAACACATCCTGCATAGAGATTATTGGTGGTGAGGATTATATACTCTGCGATGCAGGAACGGGCTTGAGGGACTTTGGCAATCATATTATACAGCAAGGGCCTCAAAAACAGCATACATTCCATATCTTTCTTTCCCACCTCCACTGGGACCATATCCAGGGTTTCCCTTTCTTTATCCCTGCCTACATTCCACATAACACAATAAACATCTATGGATGTCATGATTACCTCGAAGCATCATTTATAACACAGCAGGATTTTAAGAATTTTCCCGTTTCCCTGAAATCCATGGGCAGCAGTATAAGATTTATTGTGCTTGAGCCAGAAAAGGTCTATACAATAGGGGGTTTCACAGTAAAAACATTTCAGCAAAAACACCCTGGCCATTCCTATGGATACAGGTTTGAAAAAGATGGCAAAAGTATCGTTTATTCCACAGATGCAGAGCATAAACAGGATGTTGAAGATATAAGGTATCCATTTCTAAATTTTTTTAGAAATGCAGACCTTTTGATATTTGATGCCCAGTATTCTTTTTCCGAATATGCCCTTTCAAAAGAGGACTGGGGTCATTCAAACAATCTAATTGCCGTTGAACTGAGTGTCAGGGCAGGTGTAAAGCGTCTGTGCATGTATCACAATGAGCCAACCATGGATGATGGGAAATTAGAAGATTTTCTTGAAAAGACAAGGCGCTACCTTACACTCTATGCAGAATCCTATCCACTTCGCATAGACCTTGCCTATGATGGTATGGAAATAGAGGTTTAATCATGGGGCGTAAGCTTTATGACTAATTCCTGTATGTTCTTATTACCTTCACGCCTGTAACGGAAGTCATCTGTCAATTTTCTTATAAGGAATATACCCATACCACCAATCTGACGCATGTCAATGTCCTGTGTTATATCTGGTTCAGCCACAGAAATAGGGTCAAAAGGAATGCCTGTATCTGTAATTTCAATAATAAATGTGCTTCCCTGCCCTGTCTTACATACAACCCTTACATCTCCTTCCTTATCCTTATATGCATAATTGAAGATATTCATGAGGACTTCCTCTACGGCAATACATATTTCATTGATTCTCTTTTCGCTCAATCCCTGTTTCTTTGCACAACTGCCTATCATGTCTAATATGTAATTAAAATTTTCGAGTCTGGCAGGTCTCTGTATTTTTAAAAGGATTTCCACAATTTTAGATGCTATTTAATGCTGATGCATCAGAATCGTAGATTTTAAATAGTGAATAAAACCCAGAAATCTTAAACACCTCTTCGACAGCATCTTTGAGGCCAGAAAAATAGATATTACCCTGTTCTGTTTTTAGCTTTTTTGCTATGATGAGAATGCTACGGAGCCCGGCACTGCTAATATACTCTAAGCCATCGCAGTTTATGATGAAATTTCGTCTGCCCTGTGAAATGAGTTCTGATAGGTAGTTTTCAAATTCAGGGGCGGTCACACCGTCTATTCTGCCCTTAACTGTCACTATGGTTATATCTTTTTCCTGTCGGGTAGTAATTTCCATGATAGTATCCTTAAGGTTTTCTCATTGTAAAAAATTATTGATAGAAAATCAACAGAATTGTCGCAGAAGGCAATGGCATGCTTAAAGAAGTATAAAAAACCATTGACTTTAATACGATTTCCATTATAAAGTTCACATCACAATGCAGGAATCTTCATGAAAACACTCAAAATATCAACACCCCTTCATACAGATTTTCTTCCAGTTATTACCAATTTTATAGAAAACACCTCCTGTGTCTTTGGTATTGATAAACAGGGGGCACTCAAGCTTACCCTTGCTTCAGAGGAGGTATTCTCCTATCTCTGTAATGTCATTCAAGGAGATAAAACACTTGATATCATATACACAGGAGGTATCTACTTTGTAGCAGTTGAATT
>Ga0308419_1002666_pt1 | contig 11470 bp, 9 predicted proteins | sample HotsprSampleMS50_FD_203674 | JGI IMG/M metagenome (GOLD analysis project Ga0308419, IMG submission 203674) | Hot spring phototrophic mat microbial communities from Mushroom Spring, Yellowstone National Park, Wyoming, United States - 20090730_MS50 ... | reverse complement strand
AGGGATGTGACCCCATCTTTCCCATGGCTTTACCTGTTAAATTACACTAAAGTTCCACTAAATAACGTTGGAGATTCCGAACAGATAGGCAATAGATTTGATCTCTCGCAAAGACGCAGAGGGGGGGGAGAAACAAAAGCTGACTTCGCCGCGGAAAGCCGTCACAATCCTGTAGCGAAACTAAGAGAAAATGCAGAAACAAAGAATCCAACCACGCCCCGCACCGTACAGCTCGCCCGCAGCAAACTAGCCGCCGGCGAGGCGTTACGTTCGGCAGTAGAGAAATCAATTCACACCCGTAATAAGGAGGTTGTTTGCCATGGACATTCCAAGGATTTTCAACATCATCGAAAGCGCTCACCGCATCCATAACCCTTTCACGCCTGAAAAGCTGGCCACTCTTGGCGCAGCGCTGCGTCTGGAAAAGGGAACTCGAGTTCTCGACCTAGGCAGCGGTTCGGGCGAGATGCTGTGCACATGGGCACGCGATTACGGAATACTCGGCACTGGCATCGACATGAGTCAGTTGTTCACCGAGCACGCAAGACGCCGCGCCGCGGAACTCGGCGTGGCCGATCAAGTCAAGTTCATCCATGGGGATGCTGCCGGCTATGTTTCTGACGAGAAAGTCGATGTGGCAGCCTGCATCGGTGCCACATGGATCGGTGGAGGAATGGCTGGCACTATCAAGCTTCTTTCGCGTAGCTCACGCCCCGGAGGTGTCATTCTCATAGGCGAGCCCTACTGGCGGCACTTGCCGCCCACGGAAGATGTCGCCAAAGGATGCCTTGCCAACTCAATCTCCGAATTTCTCACGCTTTCGGAACTTATCTCGTCTTTCGAAAACCTTGGCTACCATGTAGTGGAAATGGTTTTGGCGAACCAAGACAGCTGGGACAGATACGAAGCAGCCAAATGGCTCACCATGCGTCGGTGGTTTGAAACCAATCCCGAAGACGAATTAGTCACCGATGTCCGAGCCCTGATGACCTCGGAACCTGTTCGCTACGTCACTTACACGCGGAATCACATGGGCTGGGGCGTGTTTGCGCTGATGCCGCGCCTATGAGAGGATTATCGGGCGACTCGGAAAGAAGTGAAAATCCAATCATGCCTAACAAGGGCATGCAGGCCGACGCGCCAAAGCCGCGCGGCTGAGCCCATCGCAGGAAAGCCATAACAGCCGGAGGAGGCAAAGATTCTCAATGAAAGGCACCGAATTGCTGATTCACAAGGCCGTGTGCGCACCTTCCAGTCACAACACGCAACCGTGGATATTCCAGGTATCGGAATCGGCGATTAACCTGTATGCGGATCGTACACGAGCGCTACCGGTCAACGACCCGGATGACCGCGAGCTCACGATCAGTTGCGGTTGCGCGCTCATGAACCTGCGCGTTGCCGCTGCCGCCGAAGGCTTGAACGTTCGGATCGAAGCCCTTTCCGCTCCGGATGAGCCGGATTTGCTGGTCCGATGTTCATTCTCTAGGAGGCCGGAAGCGCCCGTCCCAGAAGCCTCACTCGCGTCGTTCATCGAACAACGTCGAACTTACCGAAGGCGCTTCCTGCCCCACAAAGTGGCCACCGAAGCTCTGAATCTGTTGATTGATTCAGCGGAACGAGAAGGTGCGTGGTTGCGGCCTCTAACATCCGACAGTGCCCGACACAGAGCCGCCGAACTGGTGGCCGAGGGGGATGCGGCGCAGTGGGCCAATCCGAGCTGGCGGCGCAAACTGGCCGTCTGGATGCATCCGCGGCACCGAGGGGATGGGTTGACGGTGCCGACCCTGGCTGCCCCGGTTGCCCGAGTCGTTGTCCGCACTTTCGATATGGGCAGTGGCGTGGGTGCGAAGGACCGGGAACTGGCAGAGGAATCGCCGCTTCTCGCCGTGCTCGGCACAGATGGCGACCAGCCGCGCGACTGGCTGTTGGCTGGACAGGCTCTGGAGCGCGTGTTGCTGATTGCTTGTCAGAATGGACTTCAAGCGTCGTATCTCAATCAGCCCATCCAGGTGGCGTCTCTGCGGCCTCAGCTTCAAGAGTTGGTCGGTGCCGGATTTCCGCAGATCCTGCTGCGCCTGGGCTACCCATCCGAAGAGATTCCGGCCTCACCCAGACGCGCTCTTGAAGATGTTATTTTTCAGAGAGCACCGTTCAATACGAGAGGGTTGTGAGATGATCGTTTTGAAAATTGTCGTCATTGTTGCCTCGGTCGTAGTCGTTGCAGTGGCCGCGGTCGTGGTGTATGGCGCACTCCGTTGGGACGCGGGCACTCGGGAGTTGCGGGCGCGTCTCGAGGCCGCCCGAATACCCGTGCATCCCGAGGCTGTTGATTTTCGCGAGCTCGAAGGGCTACCAGCGCCAGTGCAGCGATATTTTCGCACTGTGCTCAAGGAGGGCCAGCCGATGGTGAGCAGTGTGCGCGTGCAGCATTGCGGCACCTTCAACATGAGTGAGACAAGCGAACGATGGAAGCCCTTCACCTCGGATCAGCGAGTGATCACACGACGCCCAGGGTTCGATTGGAACGGTCGGGTTGAGGTGATGCCCATTCTGTCGGTTCGGGTGCACGACGCTTACGTTGCTGGCGAAGGCATCCTGCATGCCGCCTTGCTAGGCTTGTTTTCCGTGGTCAACCTGCGTGGCACACGCGAGGTCGCTGAAGGTGAGATTATGCGTTTCTTTGCTGAGGCGGCCTGGTACCCGACCGCTTTGCTCCCCAGCCAGGGTGTTGGCTGGAATGAAGTTGATATCCGATCCGCGCGAGCCACGCTGGTCGATGGTTCGGTCGCCGTCACGGTGCTGTTCAGCTTCAATGAAAACGGCACAATTGATACTGTGCGGGCCGAGGCGCGCGGACGCACGGTCGGCGATCAAATCATCCCAACGCCTTGGCAAGGACGTTTCTGGAACTACCAGCAACGGGGAGGCATGCAGGTGCCTCTCGACGGAGAAGTCGCATGGCTGTTGCCAGAGGGAGCAAGGCCATACTGGCGTGGTCGTATCACCACGATCGCTTATGAGTTTGTGCAGTGACTGTGGCCATGACCGGAACGTTTAGGGTCAACCTTTGATAATTTGCTGCGCTCAAATAAATGGCTCTTTTTGAATCGTTGTGGGTGAAGACGAGAAGGGCATCGCTCCGGAAATCTTCCTACGTGTGATTATGACAACAAACACGAAAGCAGGAGGAGGCGATCTCCGCGGATCATCAAAGCACATGGATTCTGGGACTGCAAGGAGGGATTGTGGCGCGAGGAGACGGGCGACGGTAGGGAAAGACGCTGGGGCTCACAGGGTGGGAGGCGTGTTCGGCACGGGATGTCGCTGCCGTCGGTGCGGGGAGGGAATGCTGTTCGCCAACGGCCATCTGGAACCCCGGCGGATTTGGAACCCTTTGGGATCAGCCCTTGAAAATTCTTGTTTTGAATCCCCCTTGTCCCAGCGCCTTCCTTCGGGCATCCTATCCGGCTATGAAAGCCGTCATCTTCGATATGGATGGAGTGCTGGCCGACTCCGAACCGCTGATCTGCGAAGCGGCCATGGCCATGTTTCGCGAAAAAGGCCTCGCCGTGCACGAGGAGGATTTCCACCCCTTCGTGGGAACGGGCGAGAACCGTTACCTCGGCGGGGTAGCGGAAAAATACGGTTTTCCCCTCGATATCGCCGAGGCCAAGCGCAGAACTTATGAGATCTATCTGGAGCGTTTGCCCGGCCGACTTCAGCCCTTTCCCGGCGCCGTGCCCTTAGTTCAGCAATGTCGCCGGGCCGGTTACAAAACCGCCGTAGCCTCGAGCGCCGATTGGATCAAGGTCGAGGCCAATCTGAAGGCCATCGGCTTACCGCCATCGGAATGGGACGCACTCGTGACCGCCGAAGATGTCGAGCGGCGAAAGCCGTTTCCTGACATCTTCCTGACCGCCGCCCGCCGTCTCAACTGTCCGCCTTTGCAATGCGTCGTCATCGAGGACGCGGTAAACGGTGTAGCAGCCGCCCGTGCCGCCGGCATGCGCTGCATCGCGATCGCTCAAACCTTTCCCCCGGAACAGCTCCAAGAGGCCGATCTTGTGGTGGCTCGCATTGCCGATCTGACCCTGGACGACCTGACGGGCACCCGTTAGGCCGCTCCCCCCGCCTTGTGGATCAGGGTTGTTTCGATCCGCCCTCCGCGAAGCACCGTAGCTTCATCGAACACCGCCAGGCGGATCTCCATCGCGCCCCGGCGGTCAAAATCGTAGATGATGTACGATCGGCCCTGCTCGTCCTCCACCCCGTCGGGGTAGGAGACGCCCAGCCGTTCATCGAGCAGCAATCCTCCTTTCCAACTTTTCCCATCATCCTCCGAGAGGAAGGCCGTCAAATGGGAGCGCTCGGTCCTGACCTCCAGTCCGCCATGCTTGACGAGCAGGATGCGGCCGGATCGGAGCCTGCGAATGAAGAACCGCGAGCAGGTGTGGAGCAGAGGAGAGGGTTCGACCGGTGTCCAGGTTCGGCCGACGTCGTGGGACTCGCTGTGCCCGATTCCATATTTCGTCCGAACCCACATCCAGAGCGATCCGTCCCGGCGTTCGATGATCATGTGCTCGTCGCAATTGCGGTCCTCAGACCTGGGTATAGTGGCGCCGCCCCGCCATTCCCATGAGCGTCCGTTATCCCGGCTCGCCCACACGCCCGCACTTTCTTCCCGCCGCCAGCGCGCCACCGGCATCACCCACTCGCCGGTGGAAAGAACGGTCGGTTTGTTCATCATGACGCCATCAAAGAGGCGTTCCGGCGCGCTCCAGGTGGGCCGGGCCTGACATGAGTCGGCCGTGTGGATGGCCCAGACGCCGGCACGTTGATCGGTGTGGTGCTCGTAGCCCTGCGACCAGAAGAGCCACAACCGCCCCCGGGGATCGTGCCAGAGACAGGGATCGTAGGCTCGCACCGGCCCCTCCCCGTCAGGATCCAGCACCCAGAACGGAGGCTCCCAGGTTTTCGTCTCTGGTGCCGCAGTTGTCAGAATAAGATAATTGAAGCGGTCTTCCGTGACGCCGCCGCCATACCAGGCCGCCCAGAGCCGGCCATTGGGCGCCCGTTCAATGGTGGGGATGCCCTGAAACTTGCGGGCGGCGCAGAAATGGTCGGACCGGGGAGGGCCAATGTATGCCGGCGGTTGCAGAAAGGGTTCCTGAGTCATGGGTTTACTCCGTGGGTGTCGTTCAAATCGCGCCGGGGCGGGTTCCCGCCTGTCTATCGTCAATCATTCCCCGCTCATCCAGTTCCTTGAGAAAATGGAGACGTCGGAGCGGATGACCCCCGCGCCGGAGCAGCATCGGAACCGCTCGTTGAGTCCGGCGGATCACCTCGTCCATATCGCCCGTCATACGGCCAAGAGCCCAGGCCGCGAAGAAGTCCATCCCCCGAATGTCATTGACCGTAAACCGATCCGGTTGAATGGCCGTGTCCAGCAATCGCACGCCGAGTTTCCGATAGAACTCCTCCCCCGTGACCTCCCAGAGACGATACAGACCAGCGAAACTCGACCAGTCGCCATACCCCCGAACAAGTTTGTGAGGAGGGTTCTGCGCCGTTTGGGGATAGGGGTATTGAAAGACGCCATAGCGTTTCTCCCACTTGAGGAAGAAGTTCCGGATCAGATGACGGGCCGCCCGCAGGTATTTCCGGTCCCGCGTCAAGCGGTAGGCCGCGGCGAGATTGACGAGCGGCATGCCCGCTTCGCGGCCGTCGCAGCAGACCATATCGGTCTTGTGATAGATCCACCAGACGTGATTGTCGGCACATCCGATCACGGCCCGACGGGCTCGTTCGTCGCCCGAGAGATAGTAATAGGCCAGCAGCCCTTCGGCCCACTGATGGCTGGGGTAGACACAGCCGATGAAGTGCTGACCGGTATGGGGAATCAGGCCGCCCTTCTGGCGGGGGTCCGTGCTCCATTCGCAGAAATCCACCTCCATGTAGTGCCGAGCGCACTCCTTGCCATGATCCCAGGCGTAGGTTTGTCCCGTCCGCAGAAAATGCTGGAGGGGGAAGAAGACGTTGATATCGTCTTCATTATTGGTGCAATGCGTCCCGTCCGGGTTGACCTGATCGCCAAAGTGAAACATCCCGATGGCCGGCAGGCGGTCGTAGGTGTGCCGCGCCGGATTGCCGGCGGCCGGCACCGGCTCGATCAGGTTCTCGAGCAGCGGATACTTGTCGGGCTGGTATTTCAGAAGGTGGTGGCAATCCAGAACCTCGCAGGCGGCCGGCCAGGCGGGGTCGAATGAAATATCCACCGGCTCCACATAGCCATACTCCCATCGCCCATAGACATCCAGCACTTCGTCCATGTCCAACGCGCGCCGCTCGCCGGTCAGCCACAGGATATGACTTTTGCTGACGCCCATCACAATCTCCATGGGCACCGACCATTCGGGCCAGATCCCATAGACGAGGGTGCTTTCATCAATCAAAATACTCTTGGGATGCAATTGGCGGAAGTGCTCGAAGCTCGTCACCAGCGTGAAGGCCTCTTCCTGCCACCCGATGGCCGGATGCACGATCCGGGTGCGATGAATATTGTTGAACGCGCGAAATCCCGATCCCTGGCCGGGTCGCATGTGAAAGGGCATCGCGCTGAAGTCCTCTTTCAGGCTCTCCCAGTTGCGGATGAAGACCGACCCGCCGGCAGAAGGGTGGGCCGCCTTCGGTCCAGGAAAGGTCGCCGCATAGTTATCCAGATCACCCGTCGCCGAGGCCACCACCTCCACGTTCTCCCGGATCGTAACATTCCGCTCCCGGCAATCTTCACCGTGATTGATTTGTCGAAGGAGCTTGACCGCGGCTGGATCAAAGGTGGTCGGCATCACCAGGCGAATGGAGCGAACTCGGATAATACCCTCCTTCGGCTCGCGGCAGTAAAAGGTATGCTCGATCTTCAGGTCCGGCGAGTTCGCCGTCAGGGTGAAGCGAAGCGTGAAATCGAGAAAGGTCGCCCCATCCCGTGCCCGATGCTTGCCCTCGAGGGCAATGGTGGTTCGAAGCCGGTTCTGATCCAGAACTCGCAGGGTGTAGGGCCCGAAGAGCGAGGCGCGATGGATTTTGCCTCCGACGTCGGCAACTTCGAGATCCACGGTCTGGCCGGGTTTAACGATCCCCCGCCCGTTGATGACAAGCCGTTGGATCAACGAGCCCCCCTCCGCGGTCACCGTCACCGCACTCTGCCCATTCGAAAGCGTCCACACCCCTTTTTGCTGCTGGAGCGTGACGGGATGCCGAACCGGGACGGGCGGGCGGGGTTTAAGCTCGACAAAAAGGGACGTTTTCTCCTGTCCCTTCAGCGGAACGAGGATATCCATGAGCACCCATTCGATGCTGCCATCCGGACGGCGCTGGAGAACCCGCCCTTCGGCCGGAAGAGGGCGGCCGTCGGCCTTGACCACACTGACCTGCCGGGGTTCCCGAATCGCTCCCGGAGGCAGAGGAACCCCCCGGGTGACAAGGTAGGCAGGCAGCTCGGCCAGCGTTTCGTTGGAGAGTCGGATTTCACCGCGTGTCATGGCTAGTTCCTGCTTGGGAAAGGGGAGCAGAGGAGGCATATCGCCCATGATCGTTGAGCGCTCGGAACATGGCGATCAGGTTCGCGGCCGGCACCCGGGCCTGGATGTTATGAATGGCATTGAAGACATACCCGCCGCCCGGCTTGAAAATGGCCAACCGTCGCCGGACATCGTCATAGACCTCTTCGGGTGTTCCAAAAGGCAGAACCCGCTGGGTGTCCACTCCCCCGCCCCAAAAGGTGAGCCGCGCCCCGAACACGCGCTTCAGCTCGGCAGGGTCCATGCCTGCGGCGCTGGTTTGAACCGGATTGAGACAGTCCAGCCCGCTGCGAACAAGGGCCGGGAGAAACCGGCGATTGCTGCCACAGGTATGTTTCCACGTTTTCCACGGCGTATGCGCGTGAATCCAGGCATTGATGCGGGTATAGTAAGGCTCATAAAATCGTTCGAACAATTCAGGACTGAACATCTCCGAGCGTTGCGTGCCGAAATCCGCCCCGTCAATCCCGAACACATCTATCCGATCTCCCAGCGCCGTCCAGAGCCGTTCGAGCGTTCGAAGATCGGCCTCGGTCTTGATGGCAAAGAGCCGATCCACATAGTCGGGATCACTGGCCATCAAGCACAACCAGTCAGGCACATTCCCCACCGCGGGAGGACCGAAATCGTGCCATATTCCCAGCAGCAACGCTTTGCCGGTGGGTCTGAGACGTTCCGCTTTTTCCACCAGAAAGGCCAATGTTTCCTCATGCAAAAGCGCTCGATAACGTCGTTCGAGGTCCTGAAGCGGCGGGGGCGTAAAATCGGCATGCAATGTCTGATCCCCCACGTGATCGAAGTAATAGCCATTCCGGGGCATGACCCCCACTGGCGCCCCCTTGGGATCGCCGCCCTGCCGGATGAGCCAGCCGCCCTCGGCCGTGGCCTCCACCTGAAACCGGCCCGGGACCAGGACCTGAGTTCCATCCCAGAGGTTGAAGGGTTTCCAATCCCGTCTCGGTAGACCGAAAAAGAGCGCGTCCGGCTCAACGGGAAGGATATCCACGCCCAGGGCTTCGACGAGGTCCATCTCGACCTCCCCCAGCATCTGATAGGGCTCGTAGACCTTCACAAGCCGGCGGGGCAGACCCAGTGCCTTCCGCAATTCGATCAGGGCCAGGGCCATGATCCCGCTCATGATCGTTCCTCCCAGATCGAGAGGAACCCGGTCCGGTTCTCGATGTTCGATCGCCGCCAGCACTCGTTCGCGAGAGGTCATGGCGCCTCTTGTTGCTTTTTTACTGCCGGCTGTACCAGAGGCGGGAGCCATGGGCTGGAAGGCGAAGAACCGCGGGAAGCCGTTCATCCCGCCCGTCCCATACCTCCCGGACCTCAACGCCGATCCGATCGGGAATCCAAGTCCCCAGGGCCACCTCCGCCGCCTCCTCTCCCCAATTGAATACGCCGATCAGCGCCTCGTCGGCGCCTTCCGCCACCCAGACGGGCGGTGGCATCCCCCGGATCCATTCCAGGCCTGGTGTGAAAAGACGCCGAGACGGATCGCTGAGTTCCAGCGTCTTCGCCAAGCGTTTCAACCGCTCCTCGGGAAGCCGCCGAAGATCGCCCGAGACCTCCAGGGCTCCGCCGCTGACGGCGGCGAACTGGAGCCAGGTCAACCATTCCGTTTCATCAAAATGCCGGCTCCATCCCACGGAGTCCAGGTTGGGCAGGCAGGGCGCCTCGGGCATGAACATCCGCGTATTCGCCGTCCACAGCGCGATCCGCCGTACGGTCTCCCAATGGCCCCATCCAATGTCCACCGCATTGCGAAAATAGTCGGCCTGAAGGAGAAACGGTTGCCCGGTCCCCGCCACCACACACCACCCGAAAAAGCCGTCCCTAGGCAGATATCGCCGAAAGATCCGCTCCACCTCGTGACGCCACTCGATGGCGGTCCGCCCCTCCTCGCGGAAGCGGACACGCCTTCCATTGAACGCAAAACTCGAGAAGTCGAGCTTGACTCCTTCGAATCCCCACTCGCCAAAGAGGGTGGCACAGAGCCGTTCCAAATAGGCGCGAACGCCGGCGACCGAGGGATCTAGAACCGCCGTCCCGCCATACCATTTATCAAAGAGGAGAGGCTCCCCTGTATCGTCGCGCAGAATCCAGTCCGGATGCTCCTGCACCAGTCGCGACCCCAGCCGGGCCCAGAGACCCACCCAGATCGCCGGCCGGAATCCCTCCGCACGGATACGATCCACCAGGGCCTTAGGACCGGAAGGAAACCGAACCGGATCGAAGGCCTTGTCCACCCCGTCGTAGCAGAGGTCCACCATGGCCCTTCCCCCTCCGGCCGAAGGACCCTGATAGCCGTCATCCAACTGAATGAACTTCACCATGGGGAAATGTTTCTGGAGGACAGGAATCTGCCCCAGCAGTTTCGCCTCCGTGATGTCGTCCATAAAATCGTAGTTCCAGGAACAGTAGATGCGTTGGGCTGGAAGCGGATTGTGCGACCGCCGGGCGAATACTCCTGATCCCCTGAGATACGCATAATAGCGTTCCGCCGCCCGCTGAGGATCCGCGGTGGCGACCGTTTCAAAATAGAACGCCTCGCCTTCCAGCGACCCTCCGGCCGGGAGCGTGATCACAGGGGTTCCTGCCGCCCGCTCTTCGATCTCGAAAAACCAGCGGCCGGCGCCGAGCGAAGGACCCAGGAAGCGAAACAGCGCATAGAAGCGTTTCTGCGTGGCCTGCGCCATGAAAAGGCCTACAGGGCGCCGGGCCGACACCAAAAAGAGGCCGGGAAAAAGATGATCCTCGGACTGCCCGTAGACGATCGGTTGAGGCGTGAGGGGATAGACGAATCGGTCCCCTTCCACGCTGCCCAGTCGGAAATAGTCGCCTCGGAAATTTTCGGTCGCCATCACCTGAGGCGCCAGAGAAGGAGGAAAGAGAAGCGAAGGGCCGTCGGTGTCGCGCGACGCTCGCCATCGGATGCCTTCGATCCGGATTGGACATCCGTGCGGATTATGAAGGATGGCGCGGGCGACCCAACCGCCCGTCGGCGGACGCTCGACGGTCAGCTGCACTTCCGGCACGTGATCCGAACTCTCTCCTGGCGCCAGAATGGCGGCGGGCGCCAGATGGGCCAGGCCGATGCCATAGGCCGGCTCGATCAACGAAAGGCTTTTCATGTCCGAAAACGATACCACACTCGACATGGGGCTGCTACTCATTTCCACAAACGGGTTTGCCCCGTCTTCGCTTCCTGCGCGGGCGTGGATGGCGCCGACACTTTTCCTTGCGAGTGGACGAGCCCCATTGCTACCTTACAGTCGCGGTCGCATGGCTTCACCCGCCGGCGTTCTGGATCTTCATTCCGCTGTTGACGGGAAAACACAACCCCAGGGATCCAATGCGCCATTCGGATCTGTTCCGCGCATACCTCAGAGATCTTTTCACCATGGCCCAGCAGGGGGATGCCCGAGAGGAAAGTTACTATCCCGCGCGTGCCACCATGGTGGCCGAGATGGCCAAGGGCACCGGGCGGAGGCAGATCTATAGCGATCCTATAGGATCACGTCTCAACAAGATCCTAGGATCCTATAGGGTCACGTCTCAACATTCGTCATTTTGACAAACAGGCATCCTCTTCCCAATCATTCGCCAGGAAACCGGCAGCTTCAAGTGGAGGTCTATTCCTTTCGAGTCGCTGCGATTCCATGGCCCCAGCCCCACAGACCCCGCGCAACACACCACCCCCGGCGCACCGATGTAGCGATGACTTGATCTAAGACCCCATTTTGGACGCAAAAATGTGTGTCTATGGCCCACAAATCAGGCCCCAAGACGATCTAACTCCTTACAGCTCGTCGACTTCCGGCGGGTAAACAAAGATCGTCAACAATGCTTAATTGTAGAATGTTGAGACCTGACCCCAATGGACC